>Ga0265297_10004358_pt1 | contig 23317 bp, 24 predicted proteins | sample Munlanlwell13791_FD_192502 | JGI IMG/M metagenome (GOLD analysis project Ga0265297, IMG submission 192502) | Leachate microbial communities from a municipal landfill in Southern Ontario, Canada - Leachate well 137-91 | ecosystem: Engineered > Solid waste > Landfill > Unclassified | place... | reverse complement strand
ATATGGAAGGCTTCCGTATTGAGCTGCACAACGTAGGAGGAACCACTGCCGGCGGCGAAAGAGTACTACCCTCCCTTTCAATGTATGTCTACGAAACAACAGAAGATTTTAATAATCTAATAGTCCCCATAAAGATTTGGGTTCGCTGGAGAACAAACTTCTAGTAGATAAACCCTATCCCCCTGAATAAACTTAGGCTATACTTTCCCTTGGGGGAGTATTGGGTTTAATGATGTCTCAAGAAGATTTGATCCTAGAACTCCACCAAAAGATGATCTTTCTATCTGAGTCTCAAATAAGGACGCATACCTTAGTAGAGCAACTATCTAAAAAAGTAGACGGGATGATATCTACTGAAGACGATAGATATCATGAGTTTAATGACAGTCGCCTCAAAAGTGCCGAGACCGTAGCAGCCGCAAAAGCAGTTGTAGATTCTATGAGAGAAAGATATGAAGAATCGGCAACCTATTGCCCAAACATCGCAGTCAAAGAGACTATAGCTAAAGTAAAAACTCAAGACTGGATGATGAAAGCTATCTTCTCGGCAACCATAATTGCCTTCATCACAGCAGCAGTAGGTACTGTCAACTCTTGTAGTAACTCAAGCTCTATAGCCAATGCTTCAGACGATAGGTATTCTATAACGGAGAAGTCTAGATGAAAAACTTTATAAGATGGCTTAAGGAAAAGTTTAAGAACCTATGGAACGCCTTCTTCTATAAGGATGGGAAGCTCTCTAAAACTTCAATTTTCTTATCTTTATTTAGTCTAACACTCCTGGCTATGTGGATATTCCAAGGACTCTTTGTGGGGGTCACACTACTAGGGTGGTGGCTAGTGCCAGAATTCAATATTGGTGCAGCAGTAGCGGTGATGTCGATCTTCTCAGCTCTCTATATCGTTAATAGAAGTAAGGTTGTAGACCGAAGTATACAGAGAGCAGAACTTGCCGAGATGGCGTCGGCAAGAAGGACGGCAGACAAGGTAGCGGAAGCTATTAGTGGCCACGAAGTAAACGATGACGAAGAAGAGGACAAGTAGTGGCAATCGATCCTACCTTCACTGCAAATACTGAGCTTAGACTCTTAAAGATAGAGAGGGCAATGACCTCTATTCTTCAGCTTTTAAGGAATGCCATTAACAAAGAACAGATGAATAGGCTAACCATAGTCAACCAGCAGAATAGAGCAGCCTTAATTACTAGGATGGATACGTTAGAATCTCAGATTACTCAGCTACAAGAAATGTACGATCAGCTACTTTAGATCTTATTTTCGCCAACCAACTGCATATCATTATCTACCATCTCTCTAGCAAGCTCAGCAAATTTAGTCTTTGGTTCCCAGCCAAGTAGCTTCTTAGCTTTAGAAGCATCTCCGAGAAGAACGTTTACTTCTGCCGGACGATAGAACTTTGGATCTACCTTTACGTAATCTTTGTAGTCTAGTCCAACATGAGAGAAAGCAGCCTCACAAAACTCCCGAACAGAATGAGTCTCTCCAGTCGCCAAAACAAAGTCTGTCGGCTCTTTATAAGTAAGGGCTAAATACATTCCCTCTGTATAGTCTTTCGAAGAGCCCCAGTCACGCTTAGCATCTAGATTTCCTAAGAAGAGCTCCTTCTGAAAGCCATGTTTGATCCTGGCTACGGCTAAAGTAATCTTTCGTGTTACGAACGCAGGCCCACGTCGAGGACCCTCATGATTAAAGCATATGGTAGTACAGGCGAAAAAGTTATAGGCCTCTCGGTATAGAACTACAGAAGAATGGGCAAAGAGTTTTGCGCAAGCATAAGGACTTCTCGGATGAAATGGAGTCTCCTCGTTTGCTGGCTCCGGAGAGACGCCACCATAAAGTTCAGATGATGAGCATTGTAAGAATCTTGTATGGACGCCAGAAAGCCTAATAGCTTCTAGTCCATTAAGACACCCAATCCCAGTAGCCATTGCCGTATGTACGGGCTCGTTAAAAGAGATTTGGACGTGAGATTGCGCCGCGCAATTAAAATAGAGAGCTGGATGCACTAGAGCAACTATCCGAGCTAAGGAAGAGAGATCGGTGATATCGCCTTCTACAACTTCAAGATTGGGATTATTTGCCAAGTGTTTAGAACAGCCGAGGTCGTTCCCACGAGACGACCGTCTTACGATCCCATAGACCTTATATCCTTTTTCAATAAGAAGATCGGCAAGATAGCTGCCATCCATCCCCGTTAAGCCGCTAACAATAGCTATTTGATTCATACTGGGATTATATCAGGCGAGGCGGGAGTACCCGAGCTCTCTAGCCTCTGCTCCTGCAGTATCGTTAAAGATTGAAATCTCTTCAGATGTCCAATTACTCCAACGATTCTCATATCCAGAAACAGACTTAAATGTGCTATGAAAGTCTCCGGCAGCGGTAAGAGTATCTGCTTTATGGGTTTCTAAGATAGCCTTTACATCCAAAGACATCCCAGAAAAAGCTACTAACTGAGAGAAGAAGCGAGAAGGGCAAGAGATCAGCTCTTCGGACTTAAGCGTAATGACGTTACTTGAAGAAGCTACTGAGTCGAGAGCAACCCGCATTCGATTTCTTGCAGCCTTACACTGGTAAGTGAAATAGTCCAACGAATCTCTAACCTGGTAGGGATTCTTTTTCTCACCAGTGGTACATCTAAGAGACTCGATATGACTTCTAGGATCTCTGAGAAGATAGACAACCTTCCAATTATCTAAGAGTGGCCTTAGCTCCTCGTATCCCCATCTCGAAAGCGTCTCCCCATCATAAGGGTCTGGAACTTGATGATGAGTTGATACTCCACCCCACCAATCAGCCACGTAAACATATCTACATTGGGAGGGATTTGGTTTGGGGTCTAGATCTCGGACATCTCCTATAAGATGTTGAATTGTAATCTTTGGCCCGGTCACTAAAAGGTTGGAGGGAGCATATACCCCACTGATTCCATCAATAAGTTCGTTACCAGGTCTTCCAGCCAAACATTTTAGAAGAAGATGAGACCCCGCCCTATAATAGAGGATGAAAAGAAGACCAGAGGTAGGCATTACTTCTGTTCCAGGTATTCTCGAATCTCAGTAGCAACGAGTTCTGGTTCAGTGGAAAGCCTAGCAGAGTCTACAAAAATACCGTTCAGATTCTCCCGACAAAACTTAACAAGATCTTCAGGAGACCTAGAAGTATAGAAAACGACAACCTTAACAAACATTAAGTTTGGGACTTGCTTTGGAATATCTGTCAAAAATACGACGTTAGGTTCGGTGCCCTCTAAGAGAGGAATTTTATCCTTCGATAACTTGCTCAGATCGACTCCGAGCCCATTCTGAACTAGATCACACCTACCACCAATACAGATACAGTAGAGGGGGGCGTAATCTCTAGAAACATTAGCCTGATAGTTCTTTTTTAGTCGTGCCATGCCGTTAATTATACCCTACTTTCCAGGTCTTACAAGTGTGGCGAGACACACACATTGAACACCAAGTTTCTCATTAAGTTTGATCCTTGAGGCCTCATCTACTTTTATCTCAGACCAAAGCTCCCGGCCCTGAGGAAATGGATTAAAAAAGAATTGGGTAGAGAAGAGGAACTCTGCTCTGTTCGCGAACTGACCAATATCTAGCAGTTCTTCATATGTAACATTCGCATACTGACCAGGATATTCCCCCTCTTCTCCAAATGGGAAACTAAGAAAGACACCTTTCTCTGAAGCAAGACAAATAGAAGTAACTAAGTTCATTCTATCTTGTACAGGATTCTCACTTCGTAAAGGTTTTATACCAACGTGTTCAAGAACAGAAATAGAAAAGACTACGTCAAACTTGTTTACTTCTAGAAGTGGCTCTGCTTCTCCAACCACAAATCTATCAACAAGCTTCTCGGTCTCTGTGTCGGGTAGAAGATCAACGACTGTATACTCCGTTTTAGGTAGAAAGTGCCTAACCTTTGAAGCATATGTGTACCATGAATAGTTTCCGCCAACATCTAAGATAGATGAAATCTCTCCAACCTTAGATAAAAATGATAGGAGAGCAGGAACCTCAACGTCTCTCTCGTTAAAGTTAACATATTCTATTTCAGAAAGATCTAATATCATTTTATATCTCTTAGCAGGTAATGGAGAGTTGGGTCTAAAACTCTAATTCTCAAGTCCTTAGTAACACACTCCCTTTCTTTAAAAGAATCATCTACTAGCACCACCTCACCAGGAACAAAGCTAGAGTTTTCCAGAAAGGAACTAATGGCAGAAGCCTTACCATCAGGAGAAAAGAGAATTGGGCTAAATGGAAAGTGGATTCCGGACTGTCTAAGAAAAGATGTGACAGAGTAAGTACCACTTTCTCTAAGCAACTTGTTACTAGTAACTATCCCCATAAAAACTCCCTTAGTTGCAAGGATAGCTATAGTTGCTGCAACCTCCGAGATAATTTGTGGAGTACGATAATTCTTAGATAGCTCACCAGTCCATATAGTGTCGTCAAGATCCCATAGAACCAACCTTATATACCTAGCATCAAAGTGAGTATGAAGTATAGGACCACGACTTACCACGACACCTATTTGTGGTGGCTCTATTGCGCTTATAGGCTCTCCAAGATACATCCTAGTAGCAAGAAGCATATGATTAAATCCAGCGATCCTAGATAGCCCAGAGGTACCTCCAACGCGAAGATTGATCTCTGTTAGCTTAGGAATTCCACCACTATCTTCCTTAGCCTGGAAGAACCAGGGACCAGAAGTCTTGAGGCAACTCGATATCTTCTCAGCCATACTAGAAATAGACTGGTTATCTACCGTCACGCCAATCTTTGTAACGCCATTAGAAATATAGACTCTCTCCCTTATGCAGTGACCAAGAAGCTCTCCGTTAAGGTCAGAGAGACAATCTACCGTATATTCCTTACCGGGTAGATATTCTGTAACAATACTATCTGGTACTAACTGTTCTAAAAGATCTAAGGTTTTCTTATCATCTACTTTAAAGGCACTCCTAGAGCCCCGACCATTATTCGGCCGAAGAAAGGCGGGAAACCTATCCGCAAGAAATGGACATATATCCCATAACCCATTCGCCTGAAGAAAAGAATATGTTGTGTCTTTCCTAAAGGTTACGCGACAAGCTTCTGGAGGAGAGGTTAAAACCTTGGCTCCTCCAACCTTTCCCATCTCAGCTAACGGAACTAGTAAGCCATCGTGAGTAGGAATTACTAGGTCTATATCAAGACGACTACAGGCAGAAGATAACTCTTGCCAGAAGTCTGAACCAAACCCCATTGGCATCTGAACGTGTCGTCCGGAGACGATGGAAGTTGGATTATCTTCTAGAGCATCAGCACAGAAGACTTCATATCGTCCCTTCAAAGACTCCCAAACCTCGTATCCATTATCTGTCCCAGCAGGAACGATAAGAATTCTCTTCATTGGCCTACCACAAAAATAGAAGAACAGAAGCTAGGAAATTCTTGACCGGCTTTAAAGAAGCCCTCTTCAACATTACGAGGAAGCACTTCCATCTGAGAAGCTGGTAGCGGCTTAAGCAAAATACCACCAGTACGAATAACGACTAGTCCAGCTCGGTGAAAATCAGCCATCAAAGATTCGGTTGTATATGTTCGACGATGACCATCGTGATGATCTTGTTCTGACAGGTCTGTCCTGCTTTCCAGAACACCCATATATTGACCAACTATCCGATGAATAGAATTAGCATTAGGGACTACAACAATAAGAACCCCATTCCTCTCCAGAAACTTTCTTGCAGTAGAAAGAGTTTGAACTGGATTATCAACGTGCTCTAGAAGATAAGTAGCAACAATAGTATCAAACCTACTTTGAGTGGGAAGAACATCCGGTAGGTTTTCGATTAGAGATACATAAGTCACTAAGCGCTCTAGAGATATCTCCTCTTGATGAAATTCTCTTAGTCTTTTAATCTGGGTATTACTCCCATCAACAGCAACAACTGTTTCAAAGTCTAGTAGTAGCTTTGGGGTCATCTGTCCATCACTAGACCCAAGTTCCAGGCAAGTCCTACCTTGGAAAAATGGTCTGATTGTCCTATAGGCAAAATCGGACATATGGGCATTGTACCCATCTTTAGAACTAAACCTTTTAGCAATCTTCTCGAGATGTTGTTCCTCGATAGACATAATAAGCTCCTTGAGAGAACGATAGCAGACTAAGGCAGCCGCTTGATATTACAGCCATTACAGATACCAACGGGATGACTTCTAATTTCTTGCATGTGTGGACTATTCCAGATATCAAGAAGTGATTCTTCTGGAAGCCTCCCAATAGAAAACTTTATATCTGCATCGACACAACAGGGCGCACAGGCTCCATCCCATCCAATAGCAAGAGATTTATATGGGTGACTACAAACCATACTAAAAGAAGTAGAGCCATTCCTGTTGTTTTCCGGCAAGTAAAAGTTCAGATATTCCTTATGACTAATATATCCAGCATACCTGCTCTCTACGGGTGGCGAAATACCATCAATCGACTCTAAGACAAAGGGTTTGTCTAACTCTATTAAACGATCAACATTCCTCTGAATATAACTGAAGTCAGTACTATTTATAGAAATATGAAGGTCGTCGACAAGAACACCCGTTACCTTTGGTATTGTCCCATTTGTATGAAGCCTAACTTTTATCCCATGCCCGCGCGCAAAAGAGATCATTTCGTTTATCTTAGGATGTAAAAGCGACTCCCCGATAAAGAAAAGGTATACCCACTCAATGTTAAGATCCCTACATTGCCGAACAATATTCTCGTAGAGATCAAGGTCCATAAATCCCTTTAGGCGACCATTAGGCTGGCCATTAGTACAATGAAAACAGTTTAAGTTACACTTATTGGTTGGTTCTATATAAACGTGAAGAGGAGCATAGTCACAGAAGACTTGCTTCTTATTATAAGCCTCTAGTACTTGCTTGAACCGATCGGACATAGCTACCTTAAATTTTCTAAAAACCTTTTGATGTCCACAAATTCTTTATCGAAGTCGACTACCTGCCTAAACTTCTTGTATGCTGCCTCTGCTATTCTGATATGTTCTTCTGGATTAGAAAGCCTTCCAAGAATTTTAATGCTCTCATCGGTTGTACGACGGCTTATATCAATACAAGTAACGAGGTCTTCCATTAGCCGACCAGCCAATTTTCCTTTGTAGAAATCTCCCCAGACGACAAGAGGACGACCGGTCGCACAGGCCCGATGAGGAGCATATCCGTAACCATCACCTTCTGGTTTGTAATGCCAAGTCCAACCAGACTCCCTCATCTTTTCCGCCTGCTTATGGGTCTCCATAACGTGATCTTCTAGTCCAGCACCAAAAGACCGAAAGGTCCACCCGGGAAGTTTGGAGGCAAAGGAACTCATTAGATCCTTTCTTTGCATCCAGTGAACCCAGCTATATACAACATTATGATTAGTTGGAGGGTCGTACCTCCAAACGTCTAGATCAAACTCCTGATGATAGAAACAAACATTTACCCCATTTGGAACGACAAAGGGCGCAGTAGATGCCAAAATATTCTTTACTCCTGGCTGATGACCCCAGGCGTTACCAACCTGAAATATGTGCTTTGCTTTAGGCTGAGACTGTGCAATTAAACGATTAAAGGGCTCTATATGTACAGGCATCGAGGACAGAACGATATCAAATTCCATACTCCTAAACTTTTCTAGAGTTATGGCTCTTTGTATCTTTCCTTTAGTAACGTCTGTTACGTAGTAAATACCATCCTCAAAACGATACTCTTCATTTACTCTAGCCCCTTTAGGAAGAGGATCCCCACGAACATCCTTCGGGATGTCGATTGCCTGATTGAGCCCCAGATACTGACCCGCTGTATCCGGATGAGGAAAAACATTCCAGAAACCTTCTGTATACCACTCTAGCCCAATCGGACGATAAAGCTCCGCTCCTAGCCTCCTCTCAAAAAGAAGTTGTAGAGAATAATAAAGGTCTGCATGATGTAAATCGGCTAGTACCCTCATATTACCTTAGCTCTTTACTTTACTAATACGGGAGCCAAAATCCTCGTGTAGATATTCATGAAGCTCTGTATCTTCTGCGGACTTAAGGAACAACCAGTAATAAGCCTATCTATCGCCTCGGAATAATCTTTATTAAAATATGAGGCCGGAGAATCTGGCGGAATTGGAAAGCGATGTAAACATAACTTCCAAAGACTTACACGTCGCTCATAATCTTCCCTTAGATGTTCGTCGGGAATATATGGCAACGACATCTTTGGCCCCTTTGAAGTTCCTCTAACTCCTAACATCGTACCATCGGCATCTAGGAGAGATCCGTTAAAGGTTGTTGAGGTGGATCCAAAATGGACCCAGGGAAAGTCAGACTTCTGCTGTTTTATATCCTCTGTCGTAAGTCGGTACTGTGGCTCTAGTTGAAAACGAAGCCGTTTACACCTAAGCTGAATAGAGGTCCAAACAAAAGTATCTCCACACTCTTCAGATCCACCAGGTGTCCACTGAAGCTCTGGAATTAAAACGCCTCGTACAAAGTTCTTTGAATTAAACCATAGGTCGGTTTCCATCAACAAAGATCTTTTGATAATTGCTAGACAAGGCCAGAAATTAGGCTCGTTGGCTTCTAAGCCAATAAGGTTAAATCGAGAAACGATAGCACCGTGTATTCCACTAGAGCAAGAAGAGCGAGGAGATACAATACAGTCAACGAGATTAGAAGAGACTCTTCTGATAAGCCGAGCTATTTCGCCAGTACGCAAAACATAAAAGTCATCTTCGGAAAGAAAGACCATATCATCAGTACAAGCTTCTAGGCAGTACCTTATTGCCTGTCCGTGATCTGTAAAGCCTCTATACTTAATAACATGCGCCCCTAGCTTCTCAAACTCTTGAGCTACATAATCAGCAACTGGCTGATCTACTCCCGAGTTCATACAGACATAAAGTGAATCTACCTCTTTGCCCCACGTCTTCTTAAAGGAATTAAGCCAAAGTCCTGTAATATAGGGATCACCAGTTGTTGGTAAAATTGCGGCTATTGTCATATGTACTCCTTCAAGGGTTCGGCACTATACGCTTGTACTAACGCAATCTTCCTCCAGAATTCCTGCTGATCAACTCCTTTATGCTCAAGCAATTTTCCCATTGAGACCTCCATCTGACGTGCAAGATCTGGCATATTATGTTGGGCCAATAGGTATACTGCCGCAAAGTGTTGACAATAGAAAAATTCGAAAGGAGGACGGAAGTGCTGGAACAAGCTGCAGTATGGGTCTGGCTGATTACCAATCATCGGTTGTAAATACCACCAGGATATGTATCCAGACTGCAGATGAAATAACTCATCATTATAGGCGTTTAGTTTATAAGGAAAAGAGGCGTCATCTGTATCTACTAATTCACTCCATTTAACAGGATGGATAGTACTAAAGGCATCCCGAAGATGGTTCTTCTTCCGAAAGGAAATTCCGCTAGGAGAGAGAATTCCAGCCCCCTGAGGTCTCTGAGAACATATCCATACCCAAAGATCTCCCTGAAAGGCGCCATCAAGCCAAAGACGATCCTGACTAACACCCGTTGGAATCTCCTCAGAAGAGGCGCCAAGTATATTACAGGTCTCTCCATAGGTAAGAGTATGGTTTATTATCTGGTTTACCTGCCGAACATCTCCATACTTACTCTTCAGATTTGCTAACATTAATGCCTGAGCATCAAAAAATAGATCCCTTTTCATTACCCAAAAGTCTCCATCATCTGATGGAATCCCAAATGGAAAGTGACTAATCGTAAGCTTTCCGTTAATTATCTTTTTTGAACAATACTTTGTTCTTGTTAAGTCGGACCCTTGAATATTAACGCTTCTCGGAAAATTAGTCGGGCCCATAAAGTCGATCTCCCCATGCTCATCAAGAAGATCGTTAACTGCTCTCAGCATTGCAATAGAGGGAAAGGCATCATGATCTATATGAAGAACGTACTTATACCCAGAAGCGTAGACCATAGACGGATATACAACACCAAAGCTTTTGTCCCATCCAGGGAGGGAATAGGTCGGAACGACCCCACCTACAGCGGCATTAAACTTTGTCTCATCAAAGCCTCCGTGGATAAAGACAACGTCAAATGGTAGCTCTTTTTTATGCCGCTCAATAAACTTTCTCCAAGCGGCAACAAAAACAAGAGGTAGGTCATTCCGATCTCCGGAAAAACAGACCGTCATACAAGTGCTACTCACTAGGAACTCCTTTGAATATAAAGGCTATATTACGATAGAAATGCATTGAAGCAATCTCTTTATCATATGCTGTCACGGAATCGGATACTGGGGCCTCTCCATACTGAGCCATATGAGGCCAAAAGGATGTTACCTTATAAAACGCATGGTTCACACAGTCTATGAGACTCTTTAGCATTTCCATCGTTGTATCTTTTTGCTTATACCCACCACCAAAGGCTTTCATATATGAACCACAAAGATCCTCTATAACATAGAGGCCATTGTTCTTAACCATTGGCCAAAACTCTTTGAAAAGTTTTTGTTGTTGTATAACATGGTGAGATGCGTCATCTATAATAATATCGCAAATGCCTACGGCTGCTTTGATATTAGCGACAACTAGAGGATCCTCTAAATTACCAACAATAGTCTTAGCTCTACCTTGGTAGCTCGCTACGGCTGGAGTAATATCCACGCCAAAGATATCGCCATTAGGAAAGTACTTCTCCCACATCCGGAGGGAGGGACATTCGTGAGAGCATCCAATCCCAAGCTCTAATAGCCTAACTTTTTGAGATCTTAGGTGATTGAAGTACGCATCATAATGAGCAACATATCCCTGACCACTAATTGTCTTATCTGTCCCACCCGCATACTGATCCATTCCACCCAAGCCAGCTCTATGTATCATTGGGTGAATTGTAAATTGCTGCATATAAAACTCCTATAAGCCATAAAACCGTTTAATCTCAGCGCATACGAATACAACTTCTTCATTACTAAGACTTGGATGCATTGGAAGACTCAGCAACTCTTTCCACTCTGCTTCTACAATTGGAAGAGAGGGCTGATCACCATAACACTTATACAAATGAATAGGCTTGTAGTGGACTCCGGTAGTAACACCTCTTCCTTTAAGATAGGAGCTAAGGTCATCTCGTCGACAAGCCCTAATTGGATAAAGGTGCCAACTGTTAATGGAATCTTTTGTATTCTGCGACATAACAGGAAAACGAATCTCATTAATGCCTTCTAGCTCTGAGAAGTAAACGGAAGCTATCTCTGCTCGACGTTCATTAGCTTTAGCTAGCCTTCCTAATTGGACAGAAGCTAGAGACGCGGTAAGGTCATTCATATGATATTTATAGCCAACCTCATCTACTTGATATTCCCACCAATAAGATCGATCTACCCCAGTTCGATCCCAAGTACCTTTATCTATACCAAGCCATCTTAACCGCTTGGCTCTAGTTGCGATAGAACGATCCTTAGTAGTTAAAGCCCCTCCATCTCCTGTAGCTAGGTTCTTCACGGCGTGAAAAGAGAAGCAACCAATATCTCCCATCGTTCCAGCATAAAGACCATTCAGCTTACTACCGGCAGCGTGAGCACAGTCTTCAACAATAAAGATGTCTGGCCCAACTACCTTCCGAAGCTCACTAATGTCAACACATCTTCCCCCATAATGGACCGCCATAACGACCTTGGTCTTGTGTGTAATCTTCTTCTTAACATCAGAGAGACTAAGAAGAAGTGTATCTGGGTCAATATCACAGAAGACTGGGGTTGCCCGATTATACATAGCTGCATGTGCGGTAGAAATAAAAGTAAGAGCGGGAATAAGAACTTCGTCACCGTCTTTTATATCTAGAAGCTTTAAAGCTAGGTCTAGGGCAGCAGTACAGGAGTTTAGAGCAACAACATGCTCGCAGCCCAAGAAGGAACCAAATTCGCTTTCAAACTTGGCAGTTCGAGGACCGAGGGTCCACCAGTCGCTCTTAATTGCTTCTTCGAGAGCAAGGATCTCTTCTACTCCATAGAAGGGCTTAAAAAGTTCTATCTGCATCATTCTGCTCCTAAATATCAAGCCACTTTGTATGCGTAACGGTCCATTCTACTACCTCTTTAAGTCTTTCTTCTACTTTCTTCTGTGGCGTCCATCCAAGCATAGCCATCTTTGTTCCATCTAAAGCATAACGAAGATCATGACCAGGACGAGATGAATGGAAGTCAATCATTTTATATGAGAGCTCTCTACCTAGAATCCCAGCAATCATCTGGGCTAGTTGTAAGTTATCAACTTCTCTCTCTCCGACTAGATTATACTTCTGACCTGATATTCCCTTTTCCATAAGGAAAAGAACGCCCTCGCAAAGGTCAGTTGTGTTTAAGTAGTGTCTCCTCCCAGCTTGAGAACAGTCCTTGTTCGCATGAATCATAACGGTCTCGTTATTAAGAACCTTCCTAATTACCATAGGGATAAATTTCTCTGGATGCTGGCGAATCCCAAAAAGATTCATTGCATGCGTAATAATGATAGGCATCCTATAGGTATTCTCAAAAGCAACAGCAAGCTGCTCTCCACCAGCCTTACATGCCGCATAAGGATTTCCACAATTGTACCTATCGTCCTCTTTAAAGAAGACCCCTTCTGCGGCAGGGCCAAACACTTCGTCTGTACTAAAGTATAGAAAGAGTCTAAGGTCCTTAAGCTTTAGTCTCGCATAGTTAAGGATGTTACAGGTACCAACAACGTTATCCATTACAAAGGACATTGGGTCATCAATGCTTCTATCAACGTGAGATCCAGCGGCCAGATGTAGAACGAAGTCAACCGGACCAATATCTTTTGCAATAAGGTCATTAATCTCAGCCTTTAGATCGTGCCATACGATTCTTAGCCTAGAAACCCATTGTGGGTTTCCCTCCAAAATATCAGCAAGCCGAGACAAGTTCCCGGAGGTATCCAGCCGATCTAGAGAGATAACATTGTAGTCTGTCTTCTCTAGCAAGTGCTGAATCAGATGATGGCCAATAAAGCCAGCGCCGCCAGTAACTAACACGGTCCTACTCATTATTAACTCCACTCCTAAACTCTATAGCTTCCTAACCCACAAGGTCTGCTGGTGATCAAGCAGACAAGTCCACCCCGTACTTGCTAGATAGTCCTTAACTAATCTAGACTTTCCACCTCCAGGAAGCTGATTATCATCAATCATTAGGATTGTATCTGCCTTTATAATCCCTGACTTCTCAGCTGCTTTTAGTTCACTGAGACAATGCTGCTGAGCAGGAAGGATAATATTGGAGTGCTTCTTTAGAAGCTCGTCTTGAGGAATTGCGTCAACAGCTTTGATGGCCGCATTTATATCGGCTGCCCCACCATAGATATTCAGAAGACCACCATAGTCATAATCTAGACTATCTAGATATAGGAGATCGGCAGCTCCTCTCTTGCCAGAGAGAAAAGCAATAGAGTCACTTTGGATATATGTAATAAGACCAGCGTATTGTGCGGTGCATTCCTTACATACCGTTAGGTTCTGTCCAGAGATATCTACTGAAGTCAGATGACCCCCATATCGTTGACAGTATTCTCCCCAGATCGAGGTAGACATCCCTGCCCCAAGATCATCCTTCATTCGCTGACAGCCAGTCTCGATGATTATTGGATTTGGATGCCTCTGCTTTAGAAGGTTTAGGGCTAATTGAAATGTAAAGTATCTATAGTTCTGTCCACCAAAGTAATACTTCTCAAATAGCCAATTCTTAGAGCCCTTATCTGTATAGACTAAATCTTTCATCCTACTACCCTCTTTAGGAAGTCTCCCCAAGCAGCACGGATCATATCTACTCCAAAATGCTTTATCGCCTCTTTTCGACCCGCCTCTGATACCCTGTCGGCCAAAGCCTTGTCGGCTAGTAGGTCCCTTACTCTCTTTCTTAGAATATTAGGATCATCAGATACAAAGCCATTCACTCCATCTTGGATAAGATTATGTACCTCATATAAATTGTGATTTCGCCAATACTCGGCATTTCCATTTTGGGGACCAATAGCTACCACTGGAATTCCAGTCATTGCCGCTTCTATATAATTAAGAGTATAAGAAGCTGGATGAGTCCCAGTATAAAAATAACATCTGTTCTTCTGTAGCTCTTCCACCTGTTGTTCAAAGCTAACTTTACCCATACCAAAACCAGGCTGATTGTTTTCTGGTCCGAACAACTTCCTCGGAAAGATTTTAGTTACCTCATCAAAGATCTTATACCCACAAGCAGTACCTCGCTGTTGCATACTTTGGGTAAAGTTAATTACAAACTGTTTCTCGCCAGTCCAGCCCTTATAAACCTCTGGATCTTTACCGAATCTGATAAGGCCATGCTGCCCACAGAAGTGAGGAATGTTTGCCTCGTTAGGAGAATAGCGAAGAACAACGAGTCCCTGGTCTACATACTTCTTCATATTCTGCTCTACAGAAGCAACCGACTGACCGATAGTTCTCCAGATGACTTTTTTGTGTTTCATCGCCTCCCAGTTATTCTCAATCCATCGAGGCATATGCATAACAACAACAACGTCAAAGTTATCTACAAAAGATTTAGAGAGATGGTCCTTTCCATCCTGTCCGGGAAAGGCAGCTCCAAGTAAATGATACTGCCGAAGAATCTCTGGATCATATACAAGACCAGAGATGGAGGGTCGAAGAGAAGCATCACCAGGGTTAGCAGGCTCTACATAAGCACCGGGAGAGAAGACCTGGTGACCCAATTCGTGAAGTAATTTAACCTCATCATACTCCAAAATAGAATGTGCGCTCAAGTATAGGATTTTCATTGTCTTTTAACCGTTGATGACATTATACCACATGACGCCAGCACTTCTTAGTAATGATTGCATGACAGTGGGATGGTGTAATCCCAAAAGACCCAGCAATCTGGCTATAGTGATCCCCATTAGAAGCAAGAGCCCTGATCTTCTTAATAACCTCCTCAGTTAGTTTTGCTCTACCATTCTTTTCGCCTTTGGCATCTTTAAGGCCAGTTCTATAAGCATGAAGATCATTCTCTCCTGGAAAGAGGTACTCAAGGTTTTGTGGTGTGTTATTACTCTTGTTTCCATCCTTATGATTAACTTGTTTCTCACTGGGACAAGAACCTAACCAGGCTTCGGCTATTAGTCGGTGAACAAGCTTTAATCTTTTCTTAGACTCAAAAGAGAAACTAACAGTATTATACCCATGAGGATCTACTCTAATCTTAAGCACCCTTCCAGTCTCAATCCTCTTTATTCGACCTAGGTTACTAGCAAGCAAAACTGGAATTGAACTAATTAGTCTCCAGTCTTCGCCAGGAAGATCTACTGATACACTTAGCTTCTTTCTCCGGCCAGAACAGATTGCCTCTATATGCTGAAAAGTAACGCCAAACTTTTTGGCTATAGAAGCATAAGTCTCTCCAGATATTCTTAGGGCTTTTATCTCTTCTACTTGTTTAGTATCTAGGCTATATGCCATATTACTTCTCTCCAATCATTCCACGATAAATACTCTCGAGACGACCTTTCATTATCCTCCCAATCGCCTCATAGTTTAGATATTCTTTAACGTACTCTTTAGCTAGTCTACCCTTTTCTTTGGCAGCTTCTTGATTGCCAAATACTTCTCGCATCTTTTGCCGGCAAGAAGGAATAGATGGGTCGCCCCAAAGCATATCTCCAGTATATAAGGGAGATATATGAGACATATTACCAACAGATATTTCGTTGGGCACATCGACTAGATAGCTATTCCAATCATTAAAGTGTTCTGGAAAAGCAGAGTAGTTAGGTACTATAACTGGCTTCCCCATAGCGGCTGCTTCAAAAACAGGGATACAGTTATGAGTGGCGATACCGGAAACGGTATAACTTTCATCAGTATCGACATGAAGGTTATAGACTGGGCCCCTATAAAAAGTCCTGGATACTTCCCTAACAGGAACCAAAAAATATTCTGGAGACTCTAGAATATTAGAACACCGATTAGTGCCTAACGGCTCAGTAAGAACATAGTACTTCTTCGGAGCAAAGAGATCCCAAAAACGTCGGGAATGCTCAGCCGCGATCTGAATTGTGTAGTTATCACTTGGCCTCTTTACATCAGCCCTTCTTACATCGAGACGAGTCACGATCCCATTCATTAGAAGAATAAGACGTATATCTAGAGCAAGACGAGATGAAGATGAGTTAAAAGAGAATCGCCCCGACTTTTTACACTGGTGTCCATCTCCATAAAACAGGCCGCGGATTAACCCCTTAATACATGGTGAGGTCCATAGCTCAATCGGAATATGCTTCTCTTGACACTTCCCACCGAAATAATTACCAAAGAACTCGGATATAATTTTTCCGGTTGCTGTCGTCTGCCAGCCCGACCTACTACGCCTCGTACTTTTAACTGTCGAACCGAAGAGTTTAGTAGAAAGCCTCGCCTCTAACTCTCTTGCCCAACCCTCTTCTTCGTGAGATGCAAACTCTATAAAACCGTTACATCTACAACCCTCGGCTAAATAAAGGCCAAAGAATTCACCGACCTCATCGTCCAACCAAATTTTCTGAGAAGCTGACATTGGTTGACCGCAAATATAGCTCAGCTCTTTGGCCATATTTCTTGCCCCTTCATAAGTCGGGCAACTAGACTCGGTCTCTTGCAATGCCCGAGAAACAGTCTGGAAACTACAACCACAATGATTGGCAACAACTTGTAAAGTAACAGCCCCTTCTTCTTGCTTATAGCTTCCCTTAAGCGAAAACCGACCATCACTATGAAATTGAATTTCTCTACATTCAGTAGAGGTAATTTTAGAAAGAACATCTATCTCATTGGTAGCCGGGAAACTAGTAGACCTCAGCCGAGGGATAGCAACAAAATCGCCGCTCTCTAACTCTGATAGAGGCCTCCAAGAAGGAAGGACATTCTTAGCATTAAGGCTATCCCATCTACGACCATTCCTCTTAGCAAAGAAATGCAAATGATTGGGAGTCCCAAGATACGGAATGTTATTTCCATAGGCCCTAAACTGTATAAGGTCACCAGAATACTCACGAGTAGTCAAGCCAGAAACTTCTCTCGGAACTCCGGTATGGGAGAGGACGGTATCCCCCTTTTCCACGTTCTTGATAGGTTTCATTCCGACAAATGTATCAACAAGGGTATCTGGCACCCAGCAAAAGCCTTCTGAGCGAGCCATACTTACGTAACAGTCACAGTGATAATGGATAGAGTAAACTTCAGACATACCAAGCATCTCTTCAATCAGCACGACTGGAGGACAGGCCGGGCCCTTTATCTCCCTCTTAATCTTGGCAATCTCATTTCGAACGATATCTCTTTCCCGTACATCTCCACCGCGTCTATAGGTCTTTAGGACAAGACAAACATTTTCCTCTCGGGAGAACTCCTCATAGTAAGCTCTTAGTATAGCTTGAGGACATTTTCTCTCACTCCACTGGAAGATTGAGTAAAACTTAAACTTTTCCTCGGGAACCTTAATCTTACTCTTGGGTACCCAGCCCTCTGGTGGAAGAGGGATTGCGTGAGGAACTACAACAACTGGACAGGTAACGCCAGAGTTAATAGAAACGTCGGCCAAGTATTGGCAGGGAACCCAGACTTCCTGTACGGTTTTGGCTATTGCAGCAACCCAACTCTTTGGAAGTTTAGATGTTTCCCAAGCATAATAACCAATCCGAGCTTTATTGTTAGAAGCATAAGGAGGATAGTTCTCGGGAGTAAGATGTATTACATGGATGGGGGCTCCCTTATCCTTTGCCATAAGAGAGTACATCCTGCGATCTAAAATCTGTTCAACTAATAGGTTAGATTTCCATGGCTCAAAACTTTTTGCGTCTACCGCAACATCAACGCCAACAGCATCTAAAGACCGAACATATTCCCTAGAAGCCGAACCATACCCACTAAGATCTGGAACCGCTCCAGTCCACAAAACTTTTAATGGAAAGAGAGCGCTATTTTGCATGTGAAAATAATAACACTTTCTAGATTTCGAAAGACTTTATTTCTGTGCCTAAGATATCCTGCTCGAAGCTAGAAGAGTTTACAACTATACTCTCTGGCAAATTAGGCTGTCTTATGTCTTGCTTCAGCTGCATCTCTACGGCAGAAAGAACGGCCTCTGGTAAGAGACTAGACATACAGTAGAAATTTTGGTGACAAGGTTCATAGAGACAGCCAAGACAAGATAGCTTTTGGTTTACTACCGCAATGGCGTTGGGGTAATGATTGATTCTACAGGCTGGTGGCATTGACCCAAACAGAGAAACTATTCTTTTATTTAACGCTCCAGCGAGATGGAGCATCGAGCTGTCGGGACAAACAAGAAGATCACAAGCATCTAAAATAGCAGCGGCCTGCCTAATCTTATAGTTGAAGACAAGCGTGGTTCCACTTATTCTCCATTCATCGGCATTATCACCCCAGCCAAATAGAAATGTATGGTAGTTGTGCTTTGCACATAGTGTCAGAAATTCTCTGACACGATCTTTTGGCCAAGTCCTCTTGGGGTCGTTAGACCGAAGATGGACTGCAATTAGTCCCCTTGGTTTTTTGCCAGCAACTTGTTTTGCTGCAAAATCTTTGCCCCAGGCTCTCTCTTCTTCGAGCATAACGTAAATAGGACGAGTCATTCCGTAAAGAGGAAAGCCAGACTCTTCAGAGAAGAGATCAATCCTATTCTTAGGAACAACTCTATTTTTTGCCGCGCGAACTTCTTCGGCCAGACCAGCTCTGGTTATATCTGCAAAGGCATCATAGTCATCACGACTAACAATCTTATAATCTATGATCTCATCTATATATGGGTTATAAAGAAGTAGATCTAAGAGATCCCCACCAGCATAGTCAGTAGGCACTGCATAAGTTACGTGGCTCTCTGGATGCTTCCTCTTAATGCCCCTCGCAATAGGGGTGGCCATAATTATGTCTCCCAATCCGCCGAGCGAACGATTAATACAAATCCGAGCTCTGCCCCTTAAAAGAGCATCTAGCCTTCTAGGAGACGAAACAACAGCTGTTCTTTGCGCCTGATGAGTAGTAACCTTTGGGCCACTAGTAGATACACTCTTTGGAGGAGGACCTTTAACCCACACGCCATTCTTAAGGTACAAAGCTTACCTCGTGTTTAAACTAATTGTAAGTTTACTATAAAAGGGAGATTTATCGGGCAGTAACGACTACAGTACCAGCAAGGGCGGTAAACTGAAGGTTGGCAACTGGCAGATCAGTAAGCTCTAGAAGCTCACCGGCTGTAAGAGTATAAGTAAGAGCATTCTGGTCTATTACTTCTACCCCATTCTGAAGATCTGGAGCGTTGATTCCATTAATCAATGCGGCCTCATAAAGAGGATACCTAATAGTTCGTGCGTTTACACGAAAAGTACAACTTGAAGCGGCCTCTACTTGGACTGATAGATAAGAGCTGCCCTTCATAAGAGACCCCTGAATATCTAAGATATCAGTATTAACAAAGTCTCCAGTCCCCGAGCTCCAGGTAACAGACCGCCCAAATGGAAGAGAAGACATGTCTACTTTTTTAGTTCTTAGAGTCATTAGACCCTCCAAAGATAGTGTAGCCTATCTAATAATTTATGTGTAGCGTGATTTTTTCTACGAAACGTCCCGGATCTCGATGTACTTCACGAGGCAGTCACCGCTGCCTTCGGTAGGTATCTGGAGCACCAACGGGCCGGCAGTGCCTTTGTCTCCATCGTACGCCCCAGTCACGGCTACACCCAGCAACCCCTGTTGCACGTACTGCAGCGCGCCCTTCCAAGCTGTCCAGACATCCACGTACACGCCGTTTGTGGGCACGTCCGGAGCGACAGTCTGAATCTGCGTTGTGCCGTCAGATGTGGCCCAGCCCGCAGCGGCCTTTTCAGCATGGAGTATGTCTCCAGCAGTCGTCACGCACTGAAGTATCGAGTTATCGTCAGCACACTCCGTGCCGCTCCAGCCTAGCGGAGCAACATGCACTGTGATGGAATCCGAAGCTGCTGCTGGCGTGTGCTCTGTTGTACAGAAGTCTCGCCCGCGTCGACCCATGGTAGCCATATACGCGCCCAGAGCTGTATATGGCACTGGGTACTTGTTGCGGCCCACAGTATCGGCAACGCTATATCCATTCAGACTTTGGGCTATGAACAGCAACGTGCATTGATCTGGAACACGGATACAGAATCGACAGTCTGAATCAGGCGGTGTCTGCGAATAAAACTCGTTGAGATCGTAGTTGTCGCTGATAGTTCCAACTGCGGTAAATGTTCCGGCACTGACATCCCGCCACCCAATCTCTGCATCGCCAGCACCACCTACAGTGTACCTGGCGAGCAAATGGAAGTGGCAAGGCACAACAGCGGGCGATGCGCCGCAGTAAGCGGTCTGACTAACGCCTGAAGTGTTCGCAAAGCTGAAAACGGCAGGCCCCCACACCTCGGCCTTGGCCGCGAGCAGGGCAGCAGCGTCATTGACAACAGAGAACACACCACCGGAAACGGTCCACCCAGTAGTGACTGTGGGGTTTATGTTATAGGTACCGCTGCATGCGACATTATGGGCATATCCTACCATGAGCGCGCCGTTAGGATTTCCTGCGGCCGGGGCGTCATGCGTAGCTAGCCACCACCTACCATTATGATCCTTGTACGATGTTCCCCCATCACCTGCATCTGCTGGAGGTTGAATAGTCCCGTCAGGGTGTGAATAGGCCCAGTATTTGCTGTTCGTAAGAGTCTCTCTCAACCCAAGAGACTCCCAGGTTATACGGTTTATTAGCCTGCTGCTATCCGCCGTCCAGAATTCGTATAGATCGGCGCCAGCATAAATGGCGAACCACTCTACGCCAGTACCAGCCCCTGCCGGGTAAGTGCCATCAGTAAAGGCTCCAACAGCGAAGCCGGTGCCCACATACGTAGCATTATTCAATACTGCATCATGGTACGGCCCGCCAGGAGTGCCATTCAACCACCCATACAGATTCTCGGCAGATCTGTCCAATATGCAAACAGCAAAATTGTGTGTTCTTCTCCAAGAGTTCCCCATGGGGACAGCGGCTTGATGCGCTAACGGTAGGTAGTAAAATCTAAAGAAGGTGTTGCCTGGCGCATTTATATGGTAAATGCTAAATCCATTTGTGTAGATGCTGGGTTGGTTTGTTAGCAACACCTTTCGCGCAGTGCCGTAGTCGTCGTACGTCTTGTACTTCACCAGAATAACGAGATCATCAGTAATCAGCCAAGACGGAGGATGTGTCGTGTCCCTTCTGTAGTCCACTCCGTCATAGCGTTCTGTTGTCGCGTCCACCCCAGATGGGTACTGATACGGCGTGGGCGCCCCCGGTACGACTCCCGCTCCCGTCGCGGCCAGCGTCATTCCGGCGGGGTTGATCGTCGGTGTGTCGCCGTCCAGAGACGTCCAGAGCATGTAAGGCACGCCCCAGGGATTCTCTGCCCCAACACTGGTCAACGTCATGGGATCGAAGCAAGCACGCGCGTCATACTTCTCGATCAACGTGCCAGACAACGGACCAAAGCCCGACTGTTTCTTGCAGCGTCCGTCGGGCCAAACCGGGTATCTGTTGATATGGAGCACTCTTCAAACCTATCGAATTAAGCTAACTACTATAACTATAACGACTTTTGCCGAGCTATGATGACAACCGTATTCGACAGAACACCAGTGTTTGTAATAACAAGTCGGACACGTACATACTTGTAGTTGCAGTTGTCAAAATCCCATCCAAAGGTTACGGTTGCAGCAGAACCACAAGCAATACTGTTAACCACCGTGTTTGCATCTGACCGATAAGCATAGATTGATATCCAGTCACGATTGGCTGGAGTAGCATCCTCGTCATTTGTACCCTCAACAGTAAAAGAGATTGTGTTATTTGCGCCACAGATAAACTTACCAGTAAAGGACAAGTCTCTATAGCCTTCCATCTCTAGACCGCTATCATCTGGATAACTAATTCCAGCAGAAGTAGCATGATCTGTAGTATCAACAAGCGGCGTTTCCAAAACCCGTCCTCCAGTTAAAAGGCTTACCCATAGAGCTGATCCAACGGTATCGACAATACAAAGATATAACGCAGAGTCAGCTGTAACATAAGCTGTATCGCCAGCAGCTAAAGCTGCATCTTGAACCGATGCCCCGACAACGTTCGGAAGCTCAGAAGTATCTGCAACTGCTCCCCAATAAGAAGTTGTAACTTCAATCTCAACTGATCCTGGAGCTGTTTGAGTTGCTGTTACGCTAGCTCCAACGAAGTCTATATTTGCAACACCGGGCTCAACGGAAACGCCTTCCTCCGAAATAGAAAGAGGCGTTCCCCAAGAGCTATGAAAAACAGAAACGTCAGTATCCCATGCCCCGCCATGAATTTGTAGCAGAGCATCAACCATCTCTTTAACTGAGTAGTAAAGATTCTCTAGACCATCTCCATCTAACGACCAAGATGCACCATAAAGGTCTTTTCCCACTTGAGTAAAGTTAAGCTCATGGGTTTGGGTTAAGCCATCTAACGAAGACGCAGAAGATGGAAGGATTGGGTCGAATATGTTCATCCCGATCCTGGCCTTCTGAGCAGCAGTCAGGCCCTCGTTCGTATAGCTAGAAATAGAGGTTCTTAACCCATCAATCTGATCTTGGATCTCTGTATAGAGCTGAGAAAAGGATTCTTTAATTGTCCGGGGCCGCAGTAAGTCTGTTCTCCAATAACGGCCATCATCCACCCTGGCCGAAGCAGTAGAGTCAACAAAAATGTTATTGCCGTCTAGATAATTCCTCTTTGGATAGATAGCATTATTAGCCATCTTCCAGCGAGTGTCATCCCGACCTTGTGGAAGAGAAGAGATCACAGGATAAACTTCAGCGTTATACTCAGTAATTATTTGAGAGAGAGTACTTTGTATTCCGGCAAGAACATCCTCTATCTGACTTACAATAGGAGTTGCGCCAGAAGTGGAAATAGAAGCAGTAGTCCCTATGTCTTGTAACCTTCTCATGGTTATGTTGGCCTTGCTACAATGCCAGCCCAAGAGACCTGGCAATATTCACCAGGACCAGGAGCTCCAGTCAATTTAGTTCTTATCTCATAGACCCGCTCGCTATTAAGAATCTGGCTTGCTCCAGCAATTGGAGCAGCACTAATAGTAAGAATACTAGAAACCTTATCTACAAATCCAGCGCCCTGAGCCACACTCGCCGTAGACAAAGTTGTTACTAAAGTACCCGCACCTATAGCTCCACTAGTTCCCATGTCA
>Ga0265297_10004357_pt1 | contig 23324 bp, 38 predicted proteins | sample Munlanlwell13791_FD_192502 | JGI IMG/M metagenome (GOLD analysis project Ga0265297, IMG submission 192502) | Leachate microbial communities from a municipal landfill in Southern Ontario, Canada - Leachate well 137-91 | ecosystem: Engineered > Solid waste > Landfill > Unclassified | place... | reverse complement strand
CTGTTAAGTGCAAAAAAATGTAAGGTTTGTGGCTCTGAATTTATAAGCGATAGCGAAACGGGGCTTTACACAATGCGTACGCGGGGCGAGATCCTAAAGGCCAAGATAGACGCCGAGACATACACTTATGAAGTGGCTCGGGTAACATTCGAGAAGGCATATAGCAAGAAAGATCAAACAGAAATGATAAAGCTGTCATTTATTGATGAATCTGGGTTGATTATGCACAATCATTATATGTGCTTGAGTCACACTGGCTATGCAAGACATAAAAGTGTAGGTCACTTGGTTAAGATGATGCGTAATCCAGAGGATTTCCCATTAATTGCTTCTGCACCTGGCGGCGTTAATACTGAAAATGTATTACTACTGTTTCAAAATGCTTATGATAAGTACTTCAAGGAGTTTGACACGATAACACTTGCACCGAATGGTAAATATAAGGAGTTAAAAAATTGGACATTCTCGAAGAACTTAGGCAGCTCCAACAGCTCACCAAGCCACCAAATCGCGACACAACAGGCGACAGCTACATTAGCGACGCAGTAACCTATACGGCATTATATAAGGCTGGATGTGATGAAAGCGTTATTACAGACGTATTGCTAGAGCCTGTAGAAAAAAGGGGAGAGTGGCTTGCGTATTTTGAAAATTTAGGGGTTAAAAAATGATTAGTGACCAAGTTTTTAAAGGTGCTTTAGAAGTTGCACTAAAAGCACAAGGTTTAAAAATAGCCGATAGAAAGCGCGTAATTGCCTATGCTATTAATGAGCCAATGGAAAAGAGAAATATCATGCTGGATAATGCGGAACAAGTAGCAAGAGAACACCAAGCCGCAAAAAAATCATCAAAAAAAGTACGCTCAGAATTTGAGGAGCAAGCGGCTCTAGTACACTGGTTCAGAAAGACTTATCCAGATATATGGATATACGCAAATCGAAATGGCGGATCGAGAACGCCGAGAGAAAAAGTAGATCAGATCAGGGAAGGCGTTTTAGCGGGTGTAGCCGACTTGTTTGCGCCAGGCTTTATGTTATACATTGAAATGAAAAGAACTAAAGGAGGAGTGACTAGTGACGCTCAGATTGCATTTAAGGAGCATGTTGAGTCGTTTGGGTATAGCTGGATATTGGCAGAGGGTTTTGAGGATGCTAAAGAAAAAATATTAGTTTTTGTCGAAAAAAGAATAAATAAAACGTGACATTTGTATTTTTATGTTTATAATTAGCAGCAACTTAACAGGAGAGAGAAATGAAAAATAATAGAAAAAAATATTTATTAATCGCGGCATTAAAAACATTAAGGGATGAAATAGAAAACAAATCATACATGGACGCATTAGAATCAATAGATGAAATATTAGAAATAGTTGAATCTATTGAGAGCATAATTTAATAAGTTAAATTCAATTTGAGAGATAAAAATGAAAAAAATAGCAATTTTAACAATAGCACTAATTTTTTCAGGATGTTCTGCATCGAGAGTTGATGATATAAAACAACATGCTGAAGAAACTTGGAATAAAAACGGGTTTAAAGTAATTGGTTACGAGGGTTATGAATTTGGTTTTTTTGGTACATTTGGCGGGAAAGTTTGGTATATCGTAGAAAAAGACAGTACTATTTTTCATGGTGCACTTACAAAATGGGGCGATGAATATCACACTTATGACCTTTCTGCCATTAACGCGATAAAGGCAAATTAAAATGAAAAATTCAGATTACACGATAGCAGACCGCATAGCGGAAATAGAGCAAAGCATAATCGACGATACGGTAATGTTTGACGGAGACAAAGGGATAGAAGCATTCCTTGCCTTCATTACCAGCGAAGAAATAACAGGCGACGAAGCCAAAGTACTAAACGATGTTATTGTAGCAGCCTTACAAGCTCCATTTGCAGACCGTCATAAATCTATTAACGCTATTATTTGCAGAAGCGTAGAGTGGCAAGCCGAAAGATTGGCTAGATTGGAGGAAGAATAATGGAATACCCAGAATTAAACCCAAACGAAAACGCATACCCTAATGAGCAAGGCGCATTCGGATTAACAAAGCGAGAACTATTTGCAGCAATGGCAATGCAAGCAAACAGGTCTAGAGCAAGCATATATAAAACTTGGAAAGACTTGGCGGAAGATGCTGTTGAAATAGCAGACGCATTAATAGAGGAACTAAACAAATGAAACTATACGACTTCACACCAGACTATATTTTCGGACGCATATTGTTAGCCATTGTAATTGGCATAACCATAGCAACAACTATTGTATTTGTTCGTACAGCTCATGCAATTGACGCCTATCCTTCGCCTGATTATATGGTGTCTGAAGATATGGCTAGGTTTATGGATAATGAAGGTTCTGGACAATTATTTGAATAATGGGATTTGCATTAATGAACACAATAAATATAAACGATTTCTTTGATCCTTATGAGATGCGTGATTATTTGTCATCACCATTCAACCTTAATGGGCGAACAATTGCATCAAATGGATATCTAATTATTTCTTTTCCACAGTTTGGCGAGTTTCCTGAATGGGACAAATCCCATTATGTTGATATGGGAAAGATAACATCACAGATTTACATTGATCGCGACTTTAAGCCAATGCCGGATAATTTAAAGTTCCCCGATCTTGTCCAGTGTGGAGTTTGCGCAGGGACTGGGAAAGCCTCTGTTGTTAAGTGCCAAGAATGTGATGGTGAAGGAGAGGTGGAGCTTGAAAATGACTTTCATATCTATGAATTCGAATGCAAGTCATGCGACGGTGATGGGGAAATTATCACTAAAGGCGGCAATGACGAATGCGAGAACTGCTCTGGTTCTGGATCTGCTTATCTAATTACCGATTATGTTGATGTTATGGGAGTCTATGTAAGACCTCAGTATCTTAATTTAATTACCAATGTGACTGGGATTGAGGTTTTCCCAGATAAAGAAGATAGAAAGTTATTTTTCAAGTGCGGCGATATTCGCGGGTTGATTATGGGAATGATTATATGAAAAACTACACCCCAACAAAGCACAATGGCTCATTACAACCAGTCAATAACAGAAAGAAAGTAGTCTACAGAACAACGCACGACAACGGACGGCTAAGCCATATTCATGCTCCTATTATGGCTGAATATTTGAACTGGGGAAGGAATTTAACGATTGGAAGAATATATGATTTTCAAGTGGTGGGGAAATGAGCGAATTCGTAACCTACAAACAAGCAATGCAACTATTAAAATCAGACGCATCAAACATGCACAAGACATTGAAGAAACACGGAATTGTTAGGGTTGACGCGGGGATACAAGGCGATAAAGCCTATTATCTAAAAGATGAAGTTGTTAAACTTGCTGAAGAAATAGCACGAAGGCGCATTCCTAAGCAGCCTGATGAATGGGATACGCAACAAATTGCAGATCATTTTAAGATGCATAAAACGACTGCTGTAAAGCTGGTAAAACAACCGGGATTCCCATCAGTAAAGCGTCGTTATATAAAAGGAATTGCAACTAACGCAACACGTGTTTGGGACGCTAATGAAATAAAACTAACCAGAAAAGAGGATTTTAGGAATTATAATTCACCGCGAAGTGAACGAAAACACCCAAAAGTAACAAAACAACAGCCAATCACAAAAATGATGGATTTAGAAAAGCAATTTTTAAGGGGGTTTAGGTTATGAGTAAAAACCAATTAACCGCACAAAAGAAATTCAACCTAGAGGAATTAATATGGCTTAGAGACCAGTACAATGCAGGAGTAAACTCGAAACACCGTGAGCATTCAGCTAATAAAGTAATGGCTATGGTGGATGATTTAATTGAAACTTTAAAAAAGGGTACAAAATGAGAAAAGTATTAGCATTAATTTTATTGGCATTATCATTTAACGCATTTGCTATTGACATGACCATGCCCGCCGGGCCTCATACACGCTCTTTGCGGTTCGTGGCAAAAGCATTAATAATGCCACATAGCGAGGAAAGGATAGATATTCCTGTCGTCCCTTTCGAGGGTATGACTGTATGGGAGTCTTACAAGGTATGTTTAACTACAACGGAACCAGGCGAACACATAACAGGTGTTTCGTGGCTTAAAAATATGGATACAGCTGAATATTATAATCATTCAATTGTCCATTCATGGAGCGGAGATCAGTGTACAGAATTAGAAACATGGGCTAACCCTATCCATATTCAGCATAATCTAAGAACCTCAATACAATGTACTAATCACGATTCTGTTCAAAGAGAATGTAAAGTTAGCGTTTATCTAATCGGAAAGTAAGTTACTTTAAATTAAACATTCCTTTCATAGTGATTACCATCGGGGCGGTTAAAATCGCCGCCCCATCTATTCAAAACATTCAGTTTTTTCCAGTAAGCCCCAAGTAATTTGTGACTTTCTGAATCCTGCCTCCATTCACCATGTACAAACAGGTTAAAATCAATCGCTAAGCGCTGTGTGTGCAATGATTTTGCAATACCTGACCCTTTCTTAGCGTTAAGCGCTGCTTGCTCTTTAGTGCGGTATAGTTCGCCGCCTGTTAGTTCATAGCCAATTGAATCGGCATATTGAATCAACTTTGCTACGTCTTTTATAAATTCCCATTGTTGATCTTGTAGTTTCATTATTTAACTTTAACTCTTTTCCGTTGAAAATAAAAATTAGTGGCAAATGTAAGCATACCCAAGATAGATCCTATAGCCCCAGCATGGGTGTCTAGTACTGTTACAAAATTAACCATATTACCCAATATTAATCCGCCGCTAATGTAATAGGTAATCCCTGATAGTGCCCTTATGAAGTGCTCATTAGTCTCGAACATGAATGCCACAATTCCCCTTGATAAATTTAAGTAAAGTATTTTTTTCTATTGCTGCGAGGTCTGCTCGATGTAATTCCGCAAGAATGTCGTATCTGTTGGCTTCATGTTCTGTATTGACAGGGGGATTATCAATTTTTGGCATGGCGTTAGCGCCACGGGCTTTATGGATGGATTGCACCCTATCATAATAAGCGTTAATGGTATTAATAGAACTTTCATTGGCTTTGTCCAATTCGTTGTTGTTTTCTATTGCTTCTTTCTGCGCTTCATTGACTATGCGTGTGGCTTCCTGCATAGCGGAGCGTCCTTGTTCATTCGCTTTTTCTATGGCATTTTTAAGCGCGAATATTTCCGCATTATCAATTGAGTGAGCGGTATAGAAACCGCTCACAAATGATGCTATCACAATGGCTATTATACCATATAGCATTAGTCATGCACCGCTAAGCCTAAACCGCCTGCGATAGTACCTGTCATGGCAATGGCTGCAAATGCATCATCCCTATCCCCTAAGATTAAAAATATTAATGCAACTGCTCCACCAAACACCCATACTGCTCCACGTCGTGTTGATTGCTGATCCCAATTAATTCCCACTTTCATAACTCACCATTCTATTAATACCATACCATTTGATCCTGCTCCGCCAGTGCCGCCTCCTTTTGGAACCTCAAGTGAAACGCCGCCACCTGCGCCGCCTGATCCATATGATTGCCCGTTAGACCCATTAAAAGTGGTACCTGATGAAATGTTGCGCTTACCGCGACCACCTGAACCAAACATTGTTGAGCCGCCATCTCCGCTGAAATAAGTAATATTATCCGATGCTGCACCATTGCTGCCATAGCTGCCATATCCTCCTTGCTGACCGTCAATCAATGCGCCAAAGGTTCCACCAGAACCTCCAAGCCCTCCCAACCCTGAGCCAACACCGAATGACGCACTCCATGTGCCACCTGTCCCACCTAAGCCATGAGCGAGAGTTAAATAAGTACCTATAATAGTATCTGTACCAATCGCTCCATTAACGGCGTCATCATTACCAGCGGTTCCTCCTGCGCCACCTGCTCCACCTAGACCAATAGTAATAGGTATTACTTGTCCAGGAACAACGATAACTCCCTTTTTAAATACTGCTTGACCGGAACCGCCGCCGCCACCTGATTGCCCTATACTGTTCGCGGCATTATTAGATCCGCCTCCACCGCCGCCACCCCCACCAGCTACTCCGCTAATCCATAATCTAGTTACCCCAGCTGGTACAGTGAAAGACCCATCGGCAGTAAAGCGATCCTGACCTTTAGCGGCAGGCGTTAAAAACCCGCTGATCCCATCGCCTGTCCATATCGTCACATCAGTTGCGGTTTTTAGGATAAAACGATATACAATAGCTTCATCTAGCCATATAGATGCCTCGCCGCGAGCGTCAAGAATGACGGGATTAGTATTATTTACATCACCAACGGATGTTGTTTTTGTGAATGTAGGGGTTAGTGTTCCGGTTAAATAGGTGTAAACGCGTCCTCCTACAAGTGGGTTGCCATTTTGGTCGAAGAACTGCATTTTGGGTGGTGGTGTCAATGTTGCCATGATACAATGCCTTATGGATATGATAGATTTTATGATTTTAAAAATATGCGTCGTTAGTGCGCTTGCTTTCATTGCTGGATTGCTCGGCTACCTTGAATAATAGCGGAACGACCAATAGGAGAACTTAACAAATTATTTTGAACACCTGCACCACCTTGTTTAAGCATTGCATTTCTTAACGTGTTGCTGCTTAATGCCATATTTGCGCCTTTAGCAAGGCCAATAGCCCAAAGATAAGCTGGCAATTGACCAGCCGCAGCCGCAACAGGAGCCAAAGCACCCAGCGTAACTCGTTGAGCTGCACCATGTGGTGATTCTCTAGTCCTACCAAATTGAGCGGCAATATCAACTAAATCCCTTAATTGTGGATCTCTAACGTTTCTCATATTAGCCAAACGCCCCATTGATATTTCACCTTCTGCGCCTGCTGGGGCGAGTTTATCAAGTGTAAGCATGTTGCCGTATTGCTGTCTTACTTTCGCAAAGCCAGCGGCTTCCTCTGCTGGCATTGAGCGATTAAGAGCTTCCATTAATGACCGTCTTAATTCGTCGGCATAATACGCAACAGGACTATTTTGCTTTCCTATCCTGTCTAATGTCTTTTTAATGTTATAAGCCGCCTGACCGTCAATAACGCCATTCTGAGCCTTGTTTATAATCTCATCTATCTGGTTGCTTATTATCTTTGCTTGGCCTGTTTCTAGTTCTTTCCCTGCAATATCGGAATGATTAACCAAATCCTGCAAGAAAACATCATCAACATTAACCGTATTGTTTTTCAACACATCATCAAATTTACTTCCCAAATCAACACGCGCTTTTCGTAGAGCATCAGTAATATTAGACGAGTCTTGACCTATAGTCTTTGACACGGCCTTATTGATCTGCGAATACATCTTTTCTTCGGTCGTTGCTCTGCCGCTGAATGGAACGTAATTTAATGATGCTGATAAGGCGTTAAGTGTTTTGCTATCAACTATCCGATCCGCTGGAATGTCAATGCCGTATTGGTGCGCTTTACCTGCTAATGCTGCCACTTCTGGTGTGGCCTTTTGCATAATTGCAGAACCTAATTTACCCGCTCCTTTTACTGCTATGGGAAACGCTGCGCCTAATACTGCTCCTGATGCTGTATCTTCAGGATTAACCATGCCAGTCATAGCTCCGCCTGAAAGAGCGCCGCCAGCCGCTCTTGTGCCTAATCTTGCAAGCGCGTTGCCACCTTGTTGAGCGAGTTTAAATCCTCCTGATTCAACGGCTGACGCTAATTGTGGTGCAAACTTTAATCCTTTTGCTATCGCTCCACCAGCACCAGCCGTACCCGCTATCTCTGCGCCTAATTGACCGCCTTTAAACGCCATAGATTCAGGTTGTGCGCCCATCTCACGCAATCCAGATTCAATAGCGGCACGACGATCTGTAGGAAATAGGGATTGATTCTCTATCCCAGCTTTTTTTGCAGCCCAATCAATAGGCGATAGGATAGTCGCTCCTATCTGAGCGGCTCCTGACAATGCGCCTGCGCCTAAGTTTTTTAAGTCTTGTTTGTAGTCGTAGCCTATTTCTCCGCGTGGTTGTTCAACGGATTGTACTTGCTCTTTCTGAGCTTTCCATTCCGCATAACTTAGCTTGCCTTGTGGTATATTCGAAGCAGCTTCGCTTTGAATGGCTTCTAAAGCTGCTCTATCTTCAGGTGAAGCATCAGGACTAATATCGACACTGACATTTTCTGGTTTAGCGGCTTTTAATGCTTTCCATTCTGCATAACTTAATTTAGCAGCCATTATTCGCCCCTTAAATATTTTTGATACTCAGGGTCATTTGCGCCTTCATCTTCTTGATTTAATGGCTTAGAACTTAAACCTTTTTGAACTCTTTTTTTTCTGTCCTCAAGAAGCTTAATGCCTTTGTCTAGCATTTCCTTATTTATCTCTTTTCCAGTTGTAAGGCTTGACTGGGTATCTTTAACCCATTGCCCTTCCTTCTCTGACATTGCCCCAAAGGTAACGCCACCAGCCTTAAACGCTCCAATCGCTTTAACTGCTAATTCGTTATATCCTTTCTCTAGCCGCTGAAGATTTTCTCCACCACTAATATAGTTAGGCAATCCTTTTCTAATTGCAGCAATAGGAGCGGAACCTGCAACTGGGCCAGTTGTTGTTTTCTCTTGAATATCTTTCAAGCTTTTAAAATCAGATATTGTATCGTCAATATTAGCAAGAGCTTCTTCTGCTTTTAATGCTTTTTCTTCTTGTTTTACGCCTAGCTGATATTGTTGAAATTCGCTCATAGGTTTAGGCTGACCGGCTTCATATTCTTTTCTTTGCACTTCGTGTTGCTGCCTTTGCTCTGCCTGTTGCCCTAACCCTAATTGCGCTTGCTGGTAAGTTGCTGTTTGCGCTAATTGCTGTTGCCTTTGTGCTTGGTCGATTGCTCTCATTTGCTGATAGGCTTGATCTTTTACAGTCATGCCTTTTTTGATGATAAATTGCAATTCTTGTGGATTGAACACTTTAGGTACATTCTGTATATGTTCCGGCCCTACTTCCTGCGCTAATTGCGCCAAGTTTGCATCATGGCTTTCTTGGTCGTGGCTAGATGATAATACTTGTGCTGTGTATTCGATGCGTTTTGCGTGGCCTTCAAGCTCAGCTTTCTTAGCTTCTAAATCTGCTTTTTGCTGTGCTGCCATCTGTCCTTGTATTTTCATAGCTGGCTCATACATGCCTTGGGCTTTCAATGCTTCCTGTAGTTTGCCCATATCGCCACCAGACATTCGATAAGCTTCACGCAAAGCGTTCTGGTTCCCCATTTCTTGCTCTGCTTGCTGCATTCTAAGCGCGTTCATTTGTTGCTCTTGCTGTGCCGCTTGCGTAGCTAAAGCATTGCGCCGACCTTCTTGAAAAGAGCCGCCTATTTTTGCAGGCATATCTGCTATTAATCCCCATTGAACAGGCATATTAATATCTCCCGCCAAATAATCCACCAAACGCATTACCAATGCCTTGATACATAGATCCACGCGCATTAGCGCCTGCTAATAAAGCATTGGCTTGATTTTCACCTGCGCCAACGGAAAGATTTCCCATATTTTGACCGTATTGCTGTCCAGATTGGCCTAGTTGTTGTGCTGTTTGTTGCCCCATACCTGACAGTGAGGCTAAACGGTTATATTGATTGGTTTGTCCTATTTGGAATCGGTTAAAAGCGTTACCGTATTCTTGACTGGCTAAGTCTTGACCATATCGTTCTATCCCTTTTAGAGCTGCACCAGATAGTAATCCACCTCGTGAACTAGCAGACCTATCAAGAGATTTAATGCCTTCTTTTAATCTGAATTTATAGCTTGGATCTGCTTCAAAATCAGCCATGCTGAACTTGCGCATAAGATCCCCGCCTTGCAATCCTCCCGCCCCCGTTTTTGCTTGATAGGCTGCGCGTTGCTCAGGGGTCATTGCCGCAAGGTTCTTTGCTTCTTGAGCCTTCCCTGCTAATTGGTTTTTATTGAACTGCGCTTGTCCTGCGGCTGCGTTTATATCCCATTGTCTCGCCCCTTCTGGATCAGTCGGCCTTTCTCCCATTACTGCAACGGGATCAAACTCCTGCTGCATAGAACCGTATGCGCTAGTGGGTAAATTACCCCCCAATCCTAAACCATACATCAAGGCATTAAGACCAGTTCCACCTGCTTTTAGCCAAGGGGCCATTTGACGTTGCTGATATTGCCACATTTCACGCTGTAGAGCTGTCGCTTCATCATATCCTCTAGCATGGGCTTCTCCGGCTTTTTTGGCTCCTTTAGAAGCCATTAACCCACCAGCTACCGCTCCCGCTGCTGATATACCTGCTGCTGCTATTCCAAAAGGCATTTTAATTGCTCCTAATCATGTTTAATACAGACGATCATTGTAATACGATCTTGATCGCTATCATTCGTTACCCAATGCTTAAAAGAATTATCGAACCAATACACGTCGCCAGGAAAGGTAACTAATGATTCATCTTCAAAGTGGAATGCTTGTTTTATATTGCCTTGTAGCTGGATTGCGTATTTATGATAATACTTTGCATGCCATCCGGTATCTTCATGGGGCTTGCATATCTGTCCTGGCTTAATACGCGTGATTAATATACCGCCAAGCCTCTCGCCTTTAACTGCTGCCATTAATGGGTAAACCAAGTCTTTTACTGGCAATACATCAGTGCACGGATACCAAACAGAATCATGCTCACTAATAAAATCAGCATGATTGTCGTTATAATTTTTAATGTCATTAAACCGAACCCATATATCATCTAATTCATAATGCGGAGAAGTTTCATTCTCTGTTCTCATTGTATGTTCATTCCAAAACTGCGGGTTACGCTGTAATGCTGCCACCAATGGAACGACATTAATGCCATTGGCTATTAATTTAATTTTAGACATAAGAGCAAGACGTGGTAATATTCATTAGCTTTAATTGTTCGTGTCTTTCTTGATTAAAAGGAAAGTCGGGTTTTAAATATTCCCAAATATCACGCGCTTTTTCGGTATCAAAAAGATCATTTATATTAACACGAGTACCGCGTAAAGAATTAAATAATTCAAGGTTACAACCTGTAAAAGCCGGATATCCATTAGATACGCACCAATCTTGGATATGCCCTATATTACCATCAATAATAACCCATCTTTTTATGTTTTCATAGATAAACTCAGGATATAACCATAGAGCGGTACACGATACGCCGCCTTCATGTTCACTTAATTCTTCAAAGCTCATAGTCGCTAACGGGTCATGCTTACAATCAAGCCAAACAGAAGACCATGCTGTTCCAGATCGTGGCAATGCTATTATTGCAAAATCAATCACAATGCCACCTCTCTTCCGCTAACCCTAAACGATAATGCTGATGCTGTATCAGAAAAAGCTTGAATAGAATCGCCCGTATTTAATACATGCCCTTCAATAGCTGAAAATTCATAGGTTTCTCCTGGCGCTATAGTTAATGCTTTTATTATTCTATGCGTACCCGAAAGAGCAATTCCAAATGGCACAAGATATATCGTTATTGCAGCGTAAAAAGTCGTTACATTAACGACAGTAACCTTATCAATAATTGTCAATCCCTTATTAACCGTATAATAAATGGCATTGCTGACAGTCAATGCGGTAGGCTCAATAATACATTTTGGAGTAACTGCCATAATTTATCTCGGTATAATTAATAATGTAGGAGCGACAGTATATACAATCCCTATCCAATCGTAAGGAGAAAGCCTACACATACCCCTAATAGAAACACCATAGAAAGTTATTCCGTCCCTTGAGTATTGTACGTCAGATATAGTGCCACCTTGAACAATGGCGTCCATTTCATCACCTGTATTGTTCATATAATAAAATGGACTAGCTCCCACTGTTATTGGTACTGGAAGAACCTTATGTCTGCTTTTTTTCGCTTCTATCGCTATGGGTGCTGATTGAACATCGACAAGCCCTACATTATTGGATCCGCTACCTGTTAGCGTATATAAGCTAGTGAGAAAACGATACCACTCGCGAGAAACTAAACCAGTTCTAGTATCTATTATGCCGACTTGTGAGCTTGGTATCCTGTCCATTTATACGTCTATGCTCCTGTTGGTGATATTTGAAGATCTGCGCCCAATATTGATATTTTTATAGGGTCAGTTCCTGAAATTTCATAAACTCGGTCTCTTAGCTTCATCGTCATGCCTAATTTACGCCATATAACCCGCTGACCATATGCGCCACCCTGTCCCATTGAACGAGTGTGGTAATTGCTCCATGTATGGCCTCCATCATCCGACCATCTAAGTGCAACTTGTGGGTCTGTTCCTTGTCCTTGCGCTAATCCAACACCAGTTTCACAATCAAGTTGTAATGCATGGTGTATGGTTCTTTTAAGCGTATTTTGACCTGTACCTAGCGCTCTCCATGACCGTATCCACTTTTGTTCGCCTATGTAATCATCATAAACATTCAAATCGAATGCGTATAAATTTCCATTGTCATAATCGCCCACCACGATTTCATCATTAGCATACATTTGACAACTTGAACGATGCCTCAACAGCTCACCCCCCTGAAATGACGCGCGTTCATGCCAAAGGCTTGTAGCGGTATCATAAACCCAAGTTTTATTTGCTGTAGGGAAATTTAGAACATAAAAAATATGTCCTTCTTGCTGATAACTATAAGCTTGTGCGTCAGCCATTGTTTCATAGCTTTGAATGGCATACTCAAGCGCGTGATTAGAAACGCGAACTGGCGTATAACCATTTGAACGATAGACAATACCATCACCACGAGGATCGGAACCAAGCCAGAACAAAGAATTATCGACTTTAGCAATTGAACGATGAGCTTCAAGGCCGGTTTCAATATAGGCTCCTTGGATGGGTGATAAAGGATAGTCTACTCCTCCTGAGTTGTACCAAATCTCAATCGTTTTTGCGCCAAAAACCCATATTTCCTTGTGGTCTTCAATGACTGCTTTGACATTATCAGTAGAAGCCTCAGCGCTGGCAAAATCTAATGGGTCGGTAATAGTTCCGTCTAATAACTTAGTCACCCATATTTTTTGTGAATTAGGCTGGTTATAGACAAAATATCCGCCTATATAAGTAACTGTTTTAGCCCCAGGGAAAAAGGTTCCTCCCGTGGAGTCTCCAAGTTCAACAAATGCGCCTGTATTGATGTTATAAACAAATGCACTTGGGTTACAAGCAATGAATATCTGTATCCCATTGTCAGACATTGAAATAACATCTGTTCCGCTTGACACAGTGCCTAATTCAGTAGCTACCCAAAACTTATCTACCTTATAAAATTTATTGGCAGATACGACATAAGAGAACGCTCCTAATACCCAACACCCTCTTATGGGGCCTGTGCCAACGGTGGCAAGAAAGCGCAAGCCTGGCGTTCTGTTTAAATAGCCATGTTCTTTCCCCCCTTCGCTAACCACCTCAGGGAATAGGTTAACCATGCGGTTATCGGCTTCGTTAAATGTTCTTGCTGCGTAGGCTCCGCCTAGAATGTTTGTTTTCATTTCTTCTTCCCTATCATGCTATTCAAAGCAACAGACTTAGCCCACTCAAGCATCTTTGCCTTGTCCTTAAAATCATCATTACTAGGTACTATCTTTTCCATGTTATCGGCAAAGGCTTTGCTGAATTTCTTTGCATTAGGGTAATTCTCCTGCAATCGCTCATAATCACCAACACACCCACGGCAAGCATCACGAAGCCTGTTCTTAGACTTGTTATAAATCATTGACAGTTCGTTATCTGCCATTAATAATTTCCGTATACATATTAAATAACATCTGATATAATTGTATCATAAACAAATCAGGAGATGATTATGGAAATTACGCAAGAAATTCTTAGAGAAATGTTCTCTTATTGCGAAAAAACAGGACTTTTTACTTGGAAAATTAAGCCTTCTAAAGCCGTAAAAATCGGAGATATAGCCGGTTGCGTTGAAAAACGTATTGGATACAATACAATTGGCATAAAAGGGAAAGTATACAAATCTCATAGACTTATTTGGCTTTATATTTATGGAGAATGGCCATATGGACAAATAGATCATATTAATGGTAATAAATCCGATAATAGAATATGTAATCTTAGAGATGTTTCTCAAAATGGAAATGCACAAAATATAAAAAAACCAAATGCAAGAAATAAATCCGGTTATCTTGGGGTCATAAGATTTCAAAACAAATGGAGAGCAAGCATAACTATAAACAGCAAAACAAAATGGATAGGAGACTATGAATGTCCTGAAGAAGCGCATCAAGCTTATCTTGCTGAAAAAAGGAAAATTCATAGCACATGTACCATATAAGTCATTGATTTAATTAAAAATTACCTGAATACACGTTAAAACGTTGCCTCGTCCCAACAATCGTATATGGAATGCTCATCACATCTTGAGGGTTATTAATGCGCTTAAGGTTGCGCTTTGAAATAGCGGCTATTCTAGCGACTGTTGGAGAAGGTTCTATGCCAAATTCAGGGCATATTTCACAAGCTAGATTATATTTAAACGCTCGCATATAGCCATGCGGAAAGACAAGATCAGTGGTTAATAATGCGGCTTGTGTTAATTCGGCTACGCTGATAAAGTGAAATTCTAAGGCTCGTGTCGGTACTGGATAAATTGATAGCGACACGTTCGGCATTTCATAATTGACGAACATGATCTGTGGATAGGTAGATGTTACCGTCTTGACTGCTATGCCGTCATACTGCTGTTGATTAATGAATTTTATGCCGTAGCTTATTCCGGTCGTAGGATCGCGAAAGTATGACGAATCATCTAGTTCTATCGGTCTATTGCCAACCAGCGTACCAGTAGGGCCTAATGTTTGTGATATTGTGCTTGCGGGCCATGTAAGAACTTGATCTTGCGTGGCGAATATAGATAGCCTTTCTGTAGACCATGAATCCAGCATCTGATTAAGCGCGGATAGACCTGCATTGGCTATTTCTGCCGATGGTGTTTCGCCGTCTGCCAACATACCGATAAGCCGCAATGATTCATTTATTTTATCGCCTGCTGTGCTCATAACTCGATAGCCTTAAAGTTAGGGATCATTTGCGCGGCCTTCCACGTTTTAGTTGATTGACAATAACATCATCATCTTTTTTGTTTGGTTCGTACTCATGCCATCCATTCTTTATATCAGCTTGAGCTTCCGCTTCTGATATGGCTATTTTGGTTCCGTGTACTGCGTGTTTTAGATAGATAACCATATTATTTTTTAGGTAGCAATAAAAAGTCTTTCCGTCCATAATCTTTGTCGATAGCAAAGGCGTTAACATCATCAACTCTTATATCAATACAAACTCTACCATGAACAGTATCAAGTATTAATCGTCCGACCCCATCAAATTTATAATGCTCAACGCCTTCGTCATTATCTTCGTCTTTTATTGCTATCATAAATAAATCCTCCACCCATATTTTACACGAATGGAGGAAATAAAACTATTACTTAATCCAAGTATAGTGAAATGCAACAGTGCCGTTTAAAGCGGTTGTAGCGTTTACACCGTTACGCAAGGTTACTGTAATGGTGTTGGTTGTAGCAATAGCGGATTGAACATATACAGCAACAGTATTTGTACCACCTGCTGGTGTAGCATGAATAATATCACCAGCCGCAACACCTGTCAGCGTTAATACTACTGCTGTTGTTGCATTAGCCGCCGTGGTCAATGCTCCTGTGGTGATTGTTCCGGCCGCTTTTGTAACAGTAGCGGTTTGGGTTGTATCGTTACCTGTTGCCGCTACTGCGGCATTATCAATGGCAATGGTTCCAGCCGTTCCAACTACTAAATTAGTTACGTTTGCAGTTGTAGCGGTTAAGGCGGTAAAAGTTTGGCTTGTTACAGTACCAGACACTACTCCGCTAATTGTTGGAGTGGTAATAATAGGACTGGTATAAGTTCCGTCAGTTACAGTTACGCCTGATGAAGTACCGCCTGTAATGGTACAGTTTAAAAGCTCTGCTCCTTCGAGGAATTGATCCCGATAAGCAATACCAATAGATTTCGTATCTCTACTCATAATAAAACCTCAAAAAAGGGGCGCAAGCGCCCCGATATAAATTAAGCCAAACGATACAAAGTCCACGCGCCTGCGCCCGTCTTTCTGAATCTCCACCAAGATGAAGATCCAACGGCCGAAGTAATGGCAGTAGTAGCAAGACCTACTAAGGTAATTCCTGCGCCTACGGCGACAGTAATAACGCCTGAAGAAGTGCCAAGGTTAACAATGTTAAGATCAAACGCGCTATCTACTTTGCAATTTGTTAGCAAAGCATCAAGAGCCACCGCTGTTGGCAAAGTATAGGTTGCCGCGCTTGTACTCGGATTGCCTACCAATAACCCGCCAGTGATTTGAGCCACCGTTAAAGTGGCTGTCGATGTCGCTGTTTGTGGTGCTGACTGATCGAAGAAAGTAACCTCTAAAAGATTACCATCGCCTAACTGATAACCGCCGCCTGTGTTTGGAAGTGCCATAATATTTATCCTAATTCGTTAAATAGTTTCTGTTTTAAAAGATATCCTTCTAACGCCCAAATTTTATTTTTTGCGTTATCTCTTGCTATCTTTCTGCCCAGTTCTTCATCAAAATTTTCTGGACTGGCACAAGCTGATTCGCCATGAACTGTAAAGCCATTTTCAAGAGTTAATAAACATGATGTAAAGGTTGTCCCTTCAAATATATGATATTGCTCACCAACAATGACCGATTCAATTCTATCAGGCGTAATGCGCGGAGCAGTTAAACCTTTATCCTTAATTTCCTTTTCAATTGATGAATCGTTCATAATTAACCCCACATCCGAACGCCAAGCTGCGGACGAATAACGGCTGCGCCATAGAGAACATCGATACGGCAAGGCATACGGTCATTGTTAATGTCATATTGACGAACAATACGCATTGAAATACCGTTATGGTTTTGGCGAGAAGCCATGTCAACACCTTGAGGAAGCAACAAGTCAGCAGTTGCAAAACTGATTGCATCTTTATGATAAACCAAGTTTTGGTTATAGCCAGTTGAAGCAGAGCCCAGCATGGTCACAACAGCGCCGGCTTGTGGGAAGCTATCAACCGTCGCCAACGCATGAGCAGCGGTGTAGATTGGAGGAGAAATGCTCAATGTTGCTGTGGCGCTTGATGATGGAACATCAGCGGTAACAACAAATTGTTGCAATGATCCAGTTGATTGACGCGTTTGTGGATTGACTGAAAACACACTTGCAATGGTAAATACATCGCCAACTTTCCAAGTTTGAGCCGCACCAGTGAAGCTGATTGGTAAAGTAGCTTGGCCTTGTGTTGCAATTGTACCTGTTGAAGTGATTGCAGTTCCCCAAGCACCAGTTGTATGAACGGGGATTGATTGGGACATGTTAATCTCATCATAACCCAATACGCCTTCGCCCATCATGCCGTTTTTGAACTGTGCGCTGATAGTTGGGTTTGGATTAAAGAAGCCTTTCATTCCTTCAACCAGACCAGCGTTAGCTGCTGGGTTTACGGTCGCATAACGAGGGTGCATAGGAGCCGCGTATTCATTTAGTTTTTGCTGCGCTTGCAACAGCACTAAAGAAGTAGCAGGCGTAGTGCCTGGTGTGCCTACGGAGCTGAATAAGCCCTTATATGCGGTAGCAGCAACGTCAGCGTCAATAGATGATGCTAATTGACTGATACGAGGTTTTAGTACACGTTCTGCGAAGTCGTCCAACTGCATAGTTAATTCGGCAGTTGTAAAGTTAATGCCGATATGCTTTTGGTTTGATACCGCAAGAGTTGTGTACTGTTCTTGGTCATCTTGTACCTGTAAGGCTGCGCCATCAGTTACGAGTGCGCGATCAGGTAGTCTGATTCTCAAGGTTGAGCCGATCTTTGCGCCTTCTACTGCGAAAGAGTCATCATATTGACGGTTTACGTTTCTTGTCAATACTAGGTTATTCTCTAGTATCTCCAAGGACTTTCTTGTGATCATGTCGATCGTTAACAGGCTGTTACTCATAACTTATTGATTCCTATAGGTTTTTTATCTTCGTTTAGCTTCCCAACTTTTCATCTGCCTTTGTCTTTCTGCTTCAATCCATTCTGACGTGCTCATAGTCTTTACAGACCGTGGATCAGTGGTATCATAAGCCGGTGCATTGCTGCCCTTTGACGCAACAGGGTTAATAGGCTGTGGAGCGCGTGTTATTTGTTTAATGGCAGGTGGAGCAGCATCTAGCTTTGCTTCAATCTTGCCAATTTCTCTCGCCTGCAAGAGCGGTGAAAGTCGGGCGATGCGTTCGGCTTCTTTTGGGTTGCTTCCTAAGTGATAGGCGATGTCTGGCCCATTATCAGCCGCTTGTATGGCTTGCGCCATCGCATCTGTGACAGTAAGCCTTGGGTTATAGGCGACTTGTTCAAAGTCGTCATATTTAGCCCTGGCGTCTTCTTCACGGTCGTGATACGTTTCCAAAAGTTCCGCATTCTGCTTTGCCTGTTCACGTTGTTCGAGCATCTTTTCAGCCAAAGCCATAGCGTATTGTTCATTGTTTCGTACTGTAAAGGGTCTACCTCAGCAACAGGTGCGCGTTCTTGCGTCCTTTGGACTTGCTCACGTTCCCACTTTCTTTGTTCTCTTGCTAAGCGCTTGCTAATCGCCCTGTCAAGTTCTTCTTGACTAAAGCGCTTATCCTGTTCTTCTGTAATTTCTTCAGTAACTTGTTCATCGACAGTAGATTCAAGTTCTGGCGCGGTTTCTAATGTTTCAGCTAATACTTCTAATTCTTCTGACATTTTAATAACCCTTTAAGGTTCCTGTGTTCGTCACAGTCCGTTTAATTAATCATCACACCGCTATAATTGGCCCAAACATTGGCGCAGGCATTCCATCAGCATCATAAATAACCCCCTTTCTATAGGCTGCTTCTGCACCAACCCGATCTCCGTATGTAACAACAACAACACCTGTTACTGACGGAACAGTAATTTCAATCATTGTGGCATCACCAGCTTTTAGTGCTACATTGGTTATTGTTTTTTCAACTCCATCAAAATAAACTCTAAAATTGCTATTCGATGCTGCACCTGTTGGAGACCAGTGCTCCTCACCAGCCAAGGGTGCTACTATAGTAGAATCAAATTTTACTGTTACCGTTGTCGTAAGCTTTGTAATAGGGCTAGTAGTTAATAGTCGAGGCCCTTTACCATTTACGGCTTCACCAAGGACGAATTGCCGATAAGCGAGCGCGGCTCTCTCACCCAACTTTTTCTGCCCAGCTTGGCTTAAATGGGCATTATCAGTACCCGCATTCCGCGGCAGATCATGTGTAACAATCATATAATGATTAAGCTGCGCAATAGGGGGGAGATGCGTTACTGAAATATTGGTAAAAACTAAATCTGACGGTGCTCCAGATTTATTGAAAACAGTAATTGACGCTCCCGTCATCAGTAAATCAAACGAATGAACCCCGACGGCTTGGTTAGAATATTTAGCGGTTATATTCTCGTAAACAGTGAATAGTCCAGTTCCTGAAACCGTGATATTTAAACGATATGTATGTCCAATTTGAAGGCTCGAGCCATTATTCAGAACAAACCCAATTAATGCGCCATCAGTCGATATAGAATGCACTGAATCAATTGATGGAGTAACGCTATTGGGTGCAGTATTACCAGTAAAAGTATAGGCTAATGGATTATTACCAATAATGGTTGCTTCTGGATTACTAGCCGCATGGATAGCAAGAGAACCATAGGCATACTCCATTTTCCTCTGCTGCTCTGATGTTATCCTGTGTGCTGTAGCTGTTCCTGCGCTACTGGTATATGCAGATAATTGAGCATATAAAAATATTGCATCCGAATATCGAGCCCTAACTTCTTTCATCAAGGCAATCCATGCGTCAATATATTCTGTGCCCTGTATACCAGCTGTAAGAGATTCAGTTGTTAGTGCTGACGAGCTTTCATGACCAACCCATACGAATACTGGTGGAGTAGTTGATTTTCTGGTTTTAGCCACTCTGATATTCATGGCTCCGAAAAGTGTGGTTAGGTCTTTATCGTCAGCAGCTGGCATCCACTGTGCAATTGAAGTGCTGCCCATAGCACATGGCACAAGTAACGGCTTTATGCCTGAGTTGTACAGCAGATTTCTTGCCAATGCCAAGCCACAACCATGCTTTGGTGCGCCAGGATTACCAGTAGGAGGATAATTATCAATCCACCCTTCCGATATAACCCCCAAAGGTTCTGTGGCAACCCTAAAGTTTTCTCCTTTATCTAACATTAGAACAGACGAATGTGAATGTTCTGTATTAGCGTCAAGAACTCCGTAACCATCAGCGTTTGACTGCCCGCAAATTATAATTGCTATGTCGTAATTTACCGATGGCTCCCAAAAAACACCATTGCTTATATAGGTAATATTCCCAATCTGAACGCTTCCTATACCAAAAGACGAAGCATCAGGCAGGCTTTGTAATGAAGTATAAGTGGCGTTACTACTCCATTCTGTACCGCCTCCGATTTTAACTGGTTGACCTAGCCTACCGACTGTAATTGGTTCATTTAAATTTCCGTCGCCTGATTGATATGTCTCTGATGTAAAAGGGCCTGACATTATAAATTCCTTAACTAATTATTATGTAAACTGAAGCTGCATGGATAGCGATATAATCACTCGCTGCGGCGCAAGTAAGGCTAAAATTGCAAGTTATATCGACTGATGTATCTACAGCTAATACAGTAGAAACTCCGTTATAACCTAATACTTGACTGGATTGGCTATTTCTATTCATAATGGGGATTGGATCTGTTGCAAGATCGCTAATGGTAGACGTCGTATTAACATAGTCAAGCGGTGTTCCATTAAAATTAAACCGTGCTGTTTTAGCACCTGCGCTGTTGTTATTTGACGACAACACAGAAAACATTAGCTTGCCGTTTAGCCCTAATAGCCCACCTGGGATAGTTGAGGTAAGATCGCCTATTGTCACCTCTGCTATATTCGTATTGACAGTGCCTGTTCCTGTCTGAGAAACAGTAGAAACGCATGTAAACGTATCGGCGCCTGTGCGCTGAAAATTAGAGAACCATCCTGGTGGTATTGTCGCACCGGTGGCGGCTGTCCCCATGTTTAGGTACACATCTTTTGAGTTGTATGCTGTAACTGGTATGTTATGCCCTACTGACGTTACTGTGATTGTCGTTCCGCTTTGGCTATAGGTTGCGGCATCAGCCGTTGCTAAAGATGGTACAATCCAACCTTTAGCCTTTTGTATAATCTCTATCTCACCTGTATGCGCCCAAACAGTGCCATTACTTACAAACTCAGCGCCATATTCACCAACGTCTGATATATAGATTCGTGAGCCTACCGTATCTACTGCGGGTCTATTCGCCCAAGTAGAAGTTGGAGCTGAACCGCCACCAGAACCGGGGCCTGTTGAACTGCTTGTATAAATTGGGCCAGCCATTAGATGTAATACGCAATATTGATGATCGCCCCAGCTACAGCGGCAATGAATTTAATCCGGTGCAAGTCACCGTCATAACTAAAATCAACTCCAACTGACAGCGGCATCCCGACGGTAGTCGTAGGGTTTACTCCATCATCACGCCATCGAACAGCCTGCGCTTCAGCTACAATCATGGCAAAGTTTGCGCCTGTTGGAATGGTAAGTCCAACTGCTGTGGAAGCGTCCGTTATTTGCTGATAGCCAAGGCATGATGTGGTTTGCTTTAGTGCCATGATTGATCCTATGTTATGTTATAACATAACAATTGTTATTAAGATAAAAACTTCAGCTTATAGATAGTAGAAAGATATAGCTCTATTATACCATCAATTAAGTTTTGTAAAGCACTATCTTCTTTCTTTACTATTAAATACCTGAATTTCTCTATCTCGTCAAGCTGATTTTGTAGGAATTCAACTGGATCTGCTGTTTTCTTTATGGATTGCAAGGGTATTGAGCCAATCAAACCATGACGGCCTTGGTATGCTTCTGCAAAACCATCAGCAAGCCCCACAATATCGCTATAGAACGAACCTAAGGCCATGTGAGCGGCAAAGCTCTTAGTGCTTAGGTGCGCGCCGTGGGCGTAGTCTCTTGAAAGGAATAATAGTCCTATAAATTCTGATGCTTTCATTAATCAAAATCCCCATTAAATAATTTAAATTTAAATTGCTCTATCATCCATAAAAGCCTTTTCTTATCGGCTGTTGATGCTGCGATATATGATGTGTCATCATCTTTGTTATGCCCAATAACAATAACGGTTGATAATGCACCTTTTGCACCATCAAGAACATTATCAGGATCAATATCTAATTTAGTATAGCCGCCTAATGGAATTATATTTGTCATTTATTTATAGACGGTATTTCTTCAATCTCTAATGATTGAGTATCGAAAATAACAAATGACCTTTCTATGGTATCAGTTATAATGTCCTCTCTAATTACATCGCCTGTTTGTGGGTTTTTAAATTTAACTTTAATGGCAACATGGTCTTGATGTTTTTTGTACTTTTACTGTTGATGTCATTGTATTGCGCCTTGGTTAATTGGTTGTTGAATTTGTTCTTTCTCACCTTGTTCTAATTGCACAGGTTCTTCCTGCTCCATTGTGGCCTTACCAGCTAATAATTCTTGCATAGCCGCTAAAACCTCTTGCTTGATGTTTGGAGCTTGATCTGCTTGAAATGAAGCTAACATACTCAATCGCTGCGTTTCGGCCTGATATGCCTTAATATCGGTCTCATAATGTTTGTTCTGCATTTCTTTAGCTTCGATAGACTGATCAGCCTGTCTTAGCATCTCGTGTGTTTGGTCAAGTTCTTGACTCATTTGCTCAAGCTGCTGCTGCAATGCCACAACTTCTGACGCTGCATCATCGTCACTTAATAGCTTAGGATCAATAGTCTTTCTGAACCGCTCTGCCATTTCATCAGCACCAGGCCAGTCCATATTCTTAATAAATAAGTCGCCAGCAACAGCCCACAATTGTGGATTGCCTTGTAATAGCTGCGCCATTGCTTCGAGTGATTCTTGGCGCTTTGTCATATAGCTTGGTCCAGTGGTAACACATACGTCGTAAGTACCAATACCTAGGTTATAAATCTTCTTAACGACAGCCCCATTCTCATCCTTAATAGTATTGACTGGCTGCTCTTGATTAGGATTTACCTCTGCATTATCTGTTTCACCATCCATACCAATGATACGCGCTACGCGCTGCGTGTCATATATCTTAGGGATAAGATCAACTATTTGCCGCGTGCAATGGCGTACAGCACGAGCAAGGTTATCGACATAATGGTAAGTTCCAATGTCTGATTGGCGTTCT
>Ga0265297_10004356_pt1 | contig 23329 bp, 18 predicted proteins | sample Munlanlwell13791_FD_192502 | JGI IMG/M metagenome (GOLD analysis project Ga0265297, IMG submission 192502) | Leachate microbial communities from a municipal landfill in Southern Ontario, Canada - Leachate well 137-91 | ecosystem: Engineered > Solid waste > Landfill > Unclassified | place... | reverse complement strand
AGAATAATATTTCTCATCACGCCTTTTGATGAGGTGAGCCTGGAAGAGCTGGATGATTTGGACCTGGCTGCGTATAAAATTGCTTCGACGGACACGACCAATTTGCCTTTTCTCGTGCGCGTGGCCAGGAAAGGCAAGCCGATTATACTTTCAACGGGGATGACTTATTTGCGGGAGGTCAAGAGCGCCTTGAAAACGATTCATCCGATCAACCGGGAAGTGGTGGTCCTGCAATGCACGGCCAATTATCCTGCTGTCGACAATGAGGTGAATTTGCGGGTGCTCGAAACATATCAGAAGCGTTTTGATGCTTTGCTAGGATATTCCGATCATACGGTGGGGATAGGGGCGTCGCCTTTTGCTGTTTCCCTGGGAGCGAAAGTCATCGAGAAGCATTTCACGCTAAATAAAAAACAAAAAGGTCCTGACCACAAAGCATCGCTTGGCCCGAAAGAGTTACATGACTTTGTGCGAGAGATCCGCCGGGTTGAGGAAATATTAGGCAGCGGGGTTAAAGCGCCGACCTTATCTGAGCAGAAAACGCGCCTAAGTTTGCAGAAATGCTTAGTGGCTGTGCGGACAATAGAGGCCGGGGAGATTTTCAATGAACACAACGTTGCCGCCAAGCGGACCGGCGGCGTTGGAATCTCTCCCGTTTATTACAAAAAAGTTTTTGGAAAGAAATCTAACAGAAAATATCAAAAGGATGAGATTATCGATGCCTAAAAAAGAAAAAATATTTATTGTCGGCGCCGGAGGCCACGCGCGGAGTCTGATGAACGCGTTGGAGCTGAGCGGTTTTTCCATCCTGGGACTTTACGATGAATCCTGCAAAAAGAGGGAAACCATTAATGGGCGTCCTTTGGTCGGTTCGTTAGCGGCGATTAAGAGTGAAGACCTCTTGACCATAGCGGCCGGTGACAACCAAAGGCGGGAGCGTTTGTATCGGCGATATTATCGGCAAATTCTCAAGAAGAATGTGATTCATCCTACGGCCCAAATCGAGGCTCAGGTGAGCTTGGGCGAGTGCAATCAAATACTGGCCCAGGCTTTTATTAACAGCAACGTTCAGATAGGGAACAATAATTTGATCAATACGCGGGCCACGATTGAACATGAAGTGCGTGTCGGGGATCATTGTCACATTTCTGTCGGAGCTATTATCTGCGGGAGGGTTTCTATCGGGGATAGATGTTTTATCGGCGCGGGGGCGGTTATCATCGACAAAATCGTTCTTTGTGATGATGTGCTTGTCGGGGCCAATGCCGTGGTTATCCATGATATAAAAAAACCGGGGACTTACGTGGGGAATCCGGCCAGGAAGGTCAAATGATTTACGTCTCCATCGGTCACTTTAAGAATAGGCCGGTTACGCAGTCCGTGGAATTGCTCGCGCAAAGTGGATTTAAGAATATTGAATTAAGCGGCGGGGAATACCACCGCGATATAGAAGAAGATCTTTTAGCGTTAAAGAATAGATATTCTCTGAATCTGATCTGTCATAATTACTTTCCACCGAGCAGGGAACCGTTTGTTTTAAACTTGGCGTCTTTAGACGACGGGATCTTTCACAAAACACTAGAATTTCTCATGGGGGCGGTATCGTTATCCCGGAGATTAGGGGCGAGGATGTTTGGCTTTCACGCGGGATTTTTTTATGATGTTCCGGTCGAGCAGCTGGGAGACCGTTTTAGAAGAGCTTCGTTATCTAACAAAGAACAATGTCTAAAGCGATTTTGCGAAGGATTCCTGGCTGTTCAAGCATCTGCCCCGGGCATCGGAATTTATGTCGAGAACAACGTGATTTCCTCCCGGAATTTAAAGGAATTTAAAGGAGAAAATCCTTTGATGTTGTCCTGCTTAAACGATTATCGGGAACTGAAGGAGCGGATTGATTTTAATTTGCTGTTAGATGTGGGGCACTTAAAGGTGAGCACGGCATCGCTCAAGAAAGATTTTGGTGAAGAATTAACCGCGCTTTGCTCGAGGAGTGATTACATCCATTTGAGTGATAATGACGGGTGTCTTGATGGCCATGCCCCCATCGAGGCCAATGGCGAATTATGTAAAATTTTAAAGACGGTGAATTTAAAAGGGAAGACGGTAACTTTGGAACTCGCGGATGACGTGCGTTCCATTCAAGAATCTTATGATCTCATAAGGGAATATGCCGATGCTTGATCAATTGTTGTGTCAAAAACAAAAAACTCTTTTAGACGCCCTCCAGGCTATTAACGAGAATGCAAAGGGAGCGGTGTTTGTCGTTGACCACCAGAAAAAATTGTGCGGGATTTTAACCGACGGTGATGTGCGCCGCTTGCTCCTCGCTGGACATCAGCTTCAGGAATCTATCGAAGGGGTCATTAAACAAAAGCCCGTCTTTGCCCGGCTTAATGAATCCCAAACAGAGATTTTGAACAAATTGAATAAAATTGTGCGCATCTTGCCTGTCGTTGATGAGAGGGATGTTGTTGTTGACTTTGTGGAATATAAAGGGGATATCCACTTTCCGTTGATTTCGCCGAATTTGAAAGGCAATGAGCTGAAATATTTGTTGGAGGCGTTTCTGTCTACTTGGATTTCCAGCCGTGGAGAATATATCCTGCGCTTTGAGAAGCAATTTTCTCAATTCTGCGAATGCCCTTATGGTGTCGCCACGTCAAGCGGCACGACAGCGCTTCATTTGGCTTTGCTCGCTTGTGGGGTCGGTAAGGGAGATGAGGTTATTGTCCCGGATCTGACTTTTGCCGCGACCGCCAATGCGGTTCTTTATACCGGAGCGAAACCGGTCATTGTGGACATTGAGCCCGAAAGTTGGTGCATTGATCCCCAAGAAATCAGAAAAGCCCTCACCCGAAAGACGCGTTGCGTGATACCGGTCCATCTTTATGGCCAGCCGTGTGACATGAAGGAAATCATGACAATCGCCCGAAAGCACCACCTGGCCGTCATCGAAGATTGCGCGGAGGCTCACGGGGCGGAATTTGACGGCCGGAAAGTCGGATCATTCGGAGATGTGGCTTGTTTTTCATTTTTCGGGAATAAAATTATCACCACCGGCGAAGGCGGGATGTGCGTCACTAAAAGCAAAAGATTGGAAAGAAAAATGCGTCTCTTGCGTGACCACGGCATGAATCCGGGAAAAAGATATTGGCATGATTGTGTCGGATATAATTACCGTATGACCAACCTTCAGGCGGCGATAGGCGTTGCTCAACTGGAGAGGATTGAGGAGATATTAGAAAGCCGAGAACGCGTCGAGCGGATTTATCGCGAAGGATTATCGGGAATCCCTTTTATCGATTTTCAGCGGAATGATTTGCCGCGGCGGAAGAAGATCGTCTGGCTGGTCAGCTGTTTGCTTCAGACAGGCAGAAAAAATCAGTATTTCAAGCAATTCCAGCAAAGAGGAATTGATGTGCGCCCTTTTTTCTATCCTTTGAGTTCAATGGATATTTATAAAGATTATGTGTTCTCAAATAAAAACAGCCGAGAGATATCCCGGAAGGGGGTGAGTCTCCCGACCAGTTTGGATAATTATGAAACGGTCATTTCTATTCTCCGAGAGGTTCTCTTGGGAAGCGGCCGATAGCGGTTATAAAAATTTTTTATCAGGCACGTGAAGGTGGGAGATCAATGACCGCCAGGGCTTTGCGATGATAATAATTCTTCGCTGTAGGCAGGAACAAGGGGTTTCAAGATGAGTCAAGAAAAAGTCGGATTGCAATCCGTCGCCATATGGGTCGACTTGCTTTGCTGGGAGTCGGCTTGGTGGATTTTTGCCCATCAGCGCCGGGGAAGTTTGGAGGAAATCCATTATCTGAGCCGGGGTTTCTTCGGCAAGGCGTTTAAGGGTTTTCTTTCCTGGTGGTTTAAGGCGGCGGTTGAAGAAGTCAACACGGTCATTGAGAGCGAAGAAAAAGTGGACGGGATTTCGGTGTACGAGTCGGTGCAGAATCGTATAACTGAGGTGTTGGATAATTGGGTTAAAACGGAAAGGATCGCGGCTTTGATCCGAGACGAAAGCCGAAAATACGGATTGAACACCGTCAAGCTGATGAATCATTTGAAAGAAGCGGCTTATTTTCATGTCTTTCGTCCTGTTGAGATGAGCCTGATTGTCCGCTCCCGTTCTCATCAGGGACGAGCTATTGTGCTTTTACGAAAGACGCCCTTTGCGCCTCTTTTTTTGGAGAGCCTGGATGGCCGGCTTTCGTTTTATCATTCGTGGATTTCTCCAGGTTTGCCAATTGTCCGGAGGGAAGGCTATCATTATGATGTGCAGTGCAATCCCCGATACTATGGCAGCCGGCTCAATCAGTTATGGAGTTTTGTTGAACAGTGGTTTTCTAATGCGTTAAGCGGAGCGTTGGGAGCGGCTTTCTTTCGGGTTCGCCGGAATTCCGATAATCAAATCGGCGTGGAATTGACCCAGCACCGCGTTCGGCTTCAAGAGATCAACGATATCTCCTGGATCCAGGATTCCGGGATCGAGCTAAAAAATATTTGCGGCATTGAGATGGAGACTTTCGACAGCGAATCCGTGCGCAATCTGAATATCCGCGGGATCCCCCGCTTTAAAGTTGGCCATGATCTCCGTTGTATTATCAAGCAGTTCAAGAAACCTAAAAACCAAAGAGTCAGCCTGGTCGTCACCGACGGATTCTATGGCCTTAAGACGTTGTTCTTGGTTCTGAGTCTGGCGCGTTTTTTATTTGTTTGGAATGAAAACAGTTGGATTTCTTTTCAAAAGATCCGTTATATCTGTCGGAGTGAATACTGGCTTTCGATTTACCGCAAGCTCGGCATTAAGCTTTTATGGACCATGTATGATGTGGACGAAGATAAATTAGCCAAGGGGCAGGCTATCGAAAAACGAGGCGGCATTTACACGGGAGGGCATTGGAGCAATTTCCCGATGTATCGGATCTATTACCAAAAATGTTTCGATGTCGTCTTCACCTGGGGGGAGCATTTTATCTCGAACAATTTCAGCCGGTATCCTTTTCTAGATGTTTTTTTGATCGGTTACCCGTGTGATTATTATTTTCAGGAACATAAGCCGCAAGCCAACGCGTTGCGGGCCCAGTATCCGGGCCGGTTTATTCTTTCTTATCACGATAATAGTATGGGGAAGGACTTGCCGTACAGTAGGAATATGCAAATAGAAATTTATAAGGTGTTGCTCGCTATCTTAAAAGAATTCGGGAACGTGGTTGTTTTCTTGAAACCCAAGAGGAAAGCCGAAATGGATGAGATGATGTCCGCTCTCCCGGAGCTTAAGTCTTTTGCCGATGATGGGCGTGTCGCTGTTTTTTTGGGAGACACACGGCGAACCAAAGCTGTCCCCGCCGAAATCGGCATGGCAAGTGACTTAGTCGTCGGCTTAGGGATCAGCACGGCCGCGGCGGAAAGTTTCTTCGCCGGGACGACAGCCTTTCACGCAGATTTTACTTGTTTTGAGCGCAATTCCTTTGCGCAACGCGGCCTGGGCAAAATTGTTTTTCGCGACGCCGTATCTCTAAAAAGAGCTATTGTCGCGCGGATCACTAAAGAAGACGGCCCCCGGCGCGAAGATTATCGCGAGTATTATAATTGTCTGGATCCTTTTCAGGACGGCCTGTCGGGGAAGCGGATGGGGTTTTTGGTCAAAAAGATGCAGGAGTATCTGAGCCAGGGCGTGCCCCGCGAAGAGGCCGTGAAATTAACCGCTAAAGACTATAAGGTTTTTTTGGATTTGTTCATGAAGCCTAAGGTCTTAGTTTAAAAATTCAAAAAAGGACGGGGATATTCCTCGGCGATAAAATGAACAGGATAAGAGAGCTGATAAAACTTCTGCGCCCTAAATTTTTTGCGGTGAAATATCATCCTTATTTATCCGTGCGGGGGAAGAATCGCCTCTCGCGCGGGCAGATATCGATGGCCAGGCCCGGGCAGATGACGCTGGGTTCGAATAATTTCTGGGACTGTGGATATGATATCGGCGTGCGAAAGAGCGGCAAGCTCACCATCGGTGATCATGTCTATTTCAGCCAACGCGTGAAGATTGTCTGCCATAACTCCATTGAGATCGGGGATGACTGTATTATCGCGCATGATGTCCATTTTTACGATCATGACCATAATTTTGATGACCGGAATACCCCTATCCGGCTTCAGGGGCTTAAATCCGCTCCCATTAAATTAGGGCGGAACGTTTGGATCGGGGCCAAGGCGACTATCTTAAAGGGCGTTATGATCGGAGAGGGAGCTGTCGTCGGGGCGGGAGCGGTCGTTACCAAAGACATCCCCGCGTTCGCTATCGCGGGAGGAGTGCCCGCGAAGGTCATCAAAATGAGAACGTAGGATAAGAGACGGAAATGATGTTTTTTAAATTGAGAAGGGCTTTATGATTAAACCTGTCCAGCAATGCCGCATTTGCGGAAATAAAAATTTGGTCTCCATCCTGAACCTGGGCGAGCAGGTGCTCACCGGGGTCTTTCCCAGGACGTTGGGCGAGCATATTACGCGCGGGCCTCTGGAGTTGGTGAAATGTGCGGATGAGGGCGCGGATACCTGCGGCCTTGTCCAGCTGAAGCATTCCTATGATCTTGGGGAGATGTACGGAAAAAATTATGGGTATCGCTCAGGGCTCAACCGCTCGATGGTCCAGCATTTGAAGAATCGGGTCGCAAAAATTCTGTCTCTGGTTTCCCTTCATTCCGGAGATTTGATTATCGACATCGGCAGTAACGACAGCACATTGTTGCAGGCTTATCCGAAAGAGGATTTGCAGCTGGTGGGGATCGACCCGACCGGGATAAAATTTAAGAAGTATTATCCTAAGCATGTGCGGCTCATTGCTGATTTCTTCAGCGCCGAGAAGGTCAAGGAGCATTTTCCGCGGCAGCCGGCCAGGGTGGTGAGCTCCATCTCGATGTTTTATGACCTGGAGGCTCCGGTGGATTTTATGCGGCAGGTTTATGACGTGTTGGCGGAGGATGGGATTTGGGTTTTTGAACAAAGCTATATGCCCGAGATGCTGAAGAAGAATTCTTACGATACGATTTGCCACGAGCACTTGGAGTATTATGGCTTAAAACAGATCAAATGGATGACGGATAAGGTGGGTTTTAAGATTATTGATTTGGAATTCAACGAGGCGAACGGCGGGAGTTTCGCGGTTACGGTGGCTAAACGGAGCAACAAATCTTTCCCGGAAGCCAAAGCGGCGATAGAAAAAACCTTGGCGCAAGAACGGGCCCGGGGGCTGGCGACGCTAAGACCGTATGAGGAGTTTAAGAAACAGGTCTACCGGCATAAAAAAGAATTGGGCGATCTGATAAAGGACATCAAGTCTCGCGGGCAAAAGATTTTTGGTTACGGGGCGTCGACAAAAGGGAATGTGATCTTGCAATTTTGCGGCCTGAGCGCGGGGGATATCCCCTGTATCGCCGAGGTCAATCAAGATAAATTTGGTTGCTATACGCCGGGGAGCGGCATACCCATCATCTCGGAGGCCGACGCGAAAGCTCAGCGGCCGGATTATTTTTTGGTCTTACCTTGGCACTTTCGCGGCAATATCCTCGAGAGGGAGAAAGAATATCTCAAGGCAGGGGGAAATTTGATTATGCCTCTGCCGGAAATTTCTATCGATACTTATAAAACTTTATCGGGCGGCCAAGGCGGTTAATCCATGTCTAAAATGAAAAAAGCCATTATTGTCGGTTGTGCGGGTCAGGACGGACGGATCCTCTTTGATTATCTCAGCGGCCAGGGATATTCCTTGGCGGGGATTGATCTGGACGGGGTCCGGACAGAGGAGAAGGGCCTGCCCGGATCCGTCGATATTTCTTCTCCTAAGGATGTCGAGGAGATCACGCGCTTGTTCCAGCCGGACGAAGTCTATTATTTGGCGGCGGCACACCACTCCTCGGAAGATTTGACCGGGCAGGACGGGAGGCTATTTGAGAAGAGCTTGTCGGTGAATGTCTTGTCGCTAGTCAATTTTTTGGATGCCCTGCGCAGATATTCGAACTGTTCCAGATTGTTTTACGCGGCGTCGTCCCATGTTTTCGGAAGGCCGGCGCGCCGCATCCAGGATGAAACGACGCCGTACAACCCCAGGTGTATTTATGGGATTACCAAGGCCGCTGGCGCGCACGCCTGCCATTTTTACCGGGACAAACATCATATCCCGGCGAGCGTGGGAATTTTATATAATCATGAATCGCCTTTGCGGGCGAGGAAGTTTGTGTCGCAAAAGATTGTCCACGCGGCTATTGCGATTAAGAAGGGACGGCAGGACACCTTGGTCCTGGGCAGCCTGGATGCCGTCATCGATTGGGGATACGCGCCGGATTATGTTGAGGCTATGTATAAGATCTTGCAGTATCCTCACCCGGAAGATTTTATTGTTTCGAGCGGAAGCACTCATTCCGTCGGTGATTTTGTTAAAGAGGTTTTTGGATACCTCGATCTTGATTGGAAAAAACATGTTCAAGAAGATCCCGGATTGATTACCAAAGAAAAAAGGAACAATCTGCGGGGAGATTCCGCCAAACTGCGGAAGCTGACCGGATGGCGCCCCAAAGTCAGTTTTTCTGAAATGATCAAGATTATGGTGAATGAAGCCGGGAAGGGAAAAGAAACCAAAGGGGCATTCAATGGATAGGAAGAAAACACTTATTTTCATCCCGACTTATAATGAAGCGGCCAACGTGGAAGCCCTTTACCGGCAAATCCGGGAGTTGAACCTGGGCGCGGATTTGCTTTTCCTGGACGATAACTCGCCCGACGGGACGGGAAAGATCATCGATAGATTAGCCGAAGAGGACCCGGCCGTTTATGTTATTCACCGCGAAAAAAAATCGGGGATAGGCAGCGCGCATCTGCGGGGCATAGCGTGGGCCTATGAGCGTCAATATGTTAATTTGATAACGATGGATTGTGATTTCTCGCATTCTCCGCAATACATGACGGAGTTCCTCCGCTATGCCCCGGATCACGATATCGTGATTGGCTCGCGTCACCTGAAGGAAGGAAGCCTCGCCGGCTGGAGCATCGTGCGTAAGCTGTTGACCCGGCTCGGGCATTTTTTGACCTGCAAGGCCCTGAACCTGCCCTATGATGCGACGGGGGCCTATCGCCTATACCGGCTGGATAGAATCCCAAAGGAAATTTTTACGTTAATAAAATCGCAAGGGTATTCTTTCTTTTTCGAAAGCCTGTATGCGCTTCATGTAAACAATTTTTCCGTCAAAGAATTTCCCATCCATCTGCCTTCCCGGACCTACGGCGAATCGAAGATGAAATGGAAAGATATCGTGCAGAGCCTGAAAAGATTAATTTCTCTTTTCTTTTTAACGCGTAAACAAAAATATCAATTGCCGGCCGCCGCGCCGGCGCAGAGCCAGCCGCCGCCTGAGGAGCGTGTGGTTAAGGAGGGCGGCTCCTGGGATCTCTATTGGAGCAAGAAGAACGGTGCGGGGGCGGCCGCGTACGACGGGATCGCTGCTTTCTACCGGAAATTTATCATTAAACCTTTCCTGAGGTTTTTTGTGCTGAAATATTTTGCGACCAACGCCAATGTCCTTCACGCCGGCTGCGGGAGCGGGCAGGTGGATGAAGACCTGCACCGGCATGTCCGCATAACGGCCATGGACATTTCTAAGCCGGCATTGGAACTTTATCGCAAATTTAACGGCAAGGAGCCGGTCACCCTCGAGGGCGATATCCTGGCCATGCCGTTTGAAGACGGGGCATTCGACGGTATTTATAATTTGGGCGTTATGGAACATTTCTCGGATGAGGAAATCCGGAAAATTTTAAATGAATTCCGAAGGGTTTTGCGGCCTGGCGGGACGATCCTCTTGTTTTGGCCTCCGGAATTCGGCCTGAGTGTTAATGTTTTAAAGTGTGTTCATTACGTGTTTAACCGGGTGTTAAAAAAGAATGTGATGCTTCATCCGCCGGAGATCAACCGCATCCAATCCCGCGGTCAGGTCAAGGAAGTCTGTGAGAGAAATGGGTTGAGGCTGGTGGATTATTATTTTGGCCCCCGGGATCTATTTACGCAATCGGTCGTTGTCCTCAAGAAGGATGATACGTGAGGCGTATTTTGCCGAGACCAAAACGGGATTTTGCATAAATGAGGTGGGAGATGGCGGGTCCTCTATCCAAAAACATGAAGCAGCATCTTGTCGCCGCGTTGCTGATCGCCGGCATTGTGTTATTCGGCTATTATAAAATTTTTCTCGGAGCTGATTTTTTTCTCTATGAAGATGATCTGGCTATTTCCGGATACACCTACGGCAATACCTTGGGGAACGGGTGGAGGCCGGATAAGGGATTGGGAATTTCATTCTTTTTTGGCGATGTGGGGGTGTGGCATCCCTGGGGCGTGCTGACCTGGCTGGAACATATTTCGCCCTCGAGAGCCGGGGCTTATAGTTTTTCCGTTGTTTCCCTGGGGATCCTCTCCGCGGTTGCCTTATATTTTTTCATCCTTAAGGTCGTGCCGAATGCCGATAAAAAGGCGGCGGTCCTTCTTTCGCCGCTGATCGTCTTTTGCGCTGATCAAGGCGGGCAGCATTTCTTGCGTCTCAATATCTCGCTTCTGGCGGCAACGCCGCTGTTTCTGATGCTCCTTTTCAATTATTACAAAAGCCCGCGTCTTATTCATTTTTTTGGCGCCGCGTTGTTATTTTGGTTCGTTCCTTTTTTAGGGAATCTCTGGAGCCTGTTCCAGCTTTGGTCTTTAGGGTTTGTTTTTACGGTTTTTTATGTTGTCTATTTCCGGGAAACTTGGGGAAAGATATTCCGGCGCATGTTTTTACTTTATGGCATCGCCATCGCGGCCTTCATCTTATTGGGCTTTTGGGAAATTTACACGCTGTTTCTGGAAAAGAGCCTGGTGGGATATATGCGGGAGAAATTCATCGGGTTTAAGGATGTTTCCTGGGGCCTCAACTGGAAAATGTTGCCGCATTATTTGGCGGGGCTCATCCACTCCGAATGGCTGCCGGTCAATGGCCGGCTGGCGGGGATGGGCGACAGAATTTTTATTTATTTATTTAATATCGCGGTTGTCTTTCCGCTGGTCTTTCTCTTTTTCCTTTTTCGTCGGGCGGCCCAGTTCTGGGAATTTGCCTTAAAGGGGCTGTTGGCTGTTTTTCTTATTCATTGGGGGCTGTTATTGACGAATATTATCCCGGGATATGAAACAGTCTTTTCTTATATCAGTAACTCGACGTCCAAGGTGTTCACGATGTATGATTTTGTTTTTCCTCTGCAGGCGGCCCTCCTGGCTATATTTATCGCGGGGATGACAAAAGAGAACATTGTTATTAAAAATCGCTGGGGGCGCGGATTACAGTGGTGTGTCGCGTTGATCTTGGCCGGCTTATATGCCGCGCTGACGGTCTTCGCGTTTGTGGCGGTTGTGTCTCCCGGCGCTTGGCCGGGTCTGCTCGCCAAGGTGTCCGCTCAGTTCCTGCCGGTTAGTCTCAAAGGCCATTCCAGGGAATTTCTGACGGCCGTCGCGGTTTATAATATCGGACGTGTTCAGGGCCTGATGCACTGGCATTCGGTTTTGTTTTATTTGACGAGTGTTCTTTTGGCCGCGCCGTTTTTACGCAAGGCTTGGCTGGTCAGGGCCGCGCAAATGCCCAAGGTGTGGATAGCGGCCCTGGTTATCGTAAATGGCATCCTGCTGTCTTGGACTGTCTTCCCTTTGAACGAAAGGAAATCGGTCTGGGAGCAAAAAGAGATTTCAGCGTATCCGTTTGAGCCGACGGACCGTTTTTATTTTGTAAAAAATGTCGATCAGAAGATGGAGAAAAACCTGCCGGCATTCCGGGAGCGATGGGTCGAGGTCGAGGGGGGAGGGAACCGCGAGCCTTTGATTGGTTTGCTGGAGCCTCCGGGATTGAACATCTCCGGGCTGAAATCATTTGCGACCAAGGCGGAAGGGGATTTTATTTTCCATGTCTTTAACGGCGACGGCGTGCCGCGGTTGGCTTATCTGCGGCTTTATTACGGCGGACCGACATATTTTTCCGAGCTTTTGGATATGGCCGCGGTGAAATACTATTATTCGGATCTCCCGATCGCGGATCTGCCTCAGCAGGTTACGCTTTTGGCCAAAGCCAAACAGCTTTATGTCTACCGAAACAACGCCGCGTGGCCGTATTTTTATTTAGCCGAGCGTTTCGGCGTTAAAAAAGAAGGGGAGCACCTGAGAGATGTCAAACCGGGGACAGCGTATGTTTCGCGAGAGGATATCTTTCCGCTTTCGAAACGGGCCGGGACGTCGAAAATACGGCTGAAATCATTTTCTTACGGTGAGCTGATCTTCGATTTTGAAGGGAAGCAGGAGGAATTTCTGGTGGTGGCGGATGCCTGGCATCCTTTTTGGAAGGCGTTGGCCGACGGGAAGAGGATCCCGGTCGTTCAGGCTAATGAAATCTTCAAGGGAATAAGACTGCCCGCCGGCACGTATCAGCTGACGCTGGTTTTTGACGCGGCGCCTTATAAGAAAGGGATTCCCGTCGCTATCGTTAGTTGGATTGTTTTTTTAGCGGGATTAATCGGGGTGATCAGCAACCGGAATAAACCTTTTGTAGCACGGGAGTTGGCAATTTAAACGGGTGCTTGAAAATGTCCAAGAATCTTATAGTCGTTGAATTTGAAAATGAGGCCAGATATTTTCTGGAGCGCTATCCTTCGTTGGTTGACGGGGGCACGGATATCCTCGCGTTGCTGCCCGAGAGTCAGGCGTTTCTTTTGGATAAGGGTGTGAAGTTCCATAACAGCCTCGAGTATTTCTCCAAAGAATCTCATCAAACGGCCTTAAACCATGTCGATGAGATGATGGGCAAGGTAAACTCGGCCGTCAGCTTTGAGGATCGCGCGGGCGTTTCGGGAACCTATGTAAATGCCTTTTCTTTTTATTTGCGTCCTTACCTTAGTTATATCGTCTCGCACCTTGAGATCATCTTGAATTTCGTCGAGCGGCACGGGAGCGGAAGTATGGATGTTTGTAAATATCTTAATAATGATTATGCGGGATATAGCCTTTTTGCTAAAGAGCGGATCCTGGGGGACTTGCTGCAAGCGTTCGCCGGAAGATGTCTGGTGCATGTCCATCCGCTTAGGATAAAACAAAAATCTTGGCTGCGGCGATGCGTGGATTTTTCCCGGCGGGTCTTTCATGCCTTTTGTCATTGGACGGAATGGGCTTTATCCGGGGGCAAGAAAAGGCCGGCCATCGTTTATTATTCTCTGAAATATAATTTTGGTCGGTTGGCGCGGGAGCTTCCCCAGTTCGTGTCTTTTAATTTGGTCCCGAATAAACGCAAGCGTCTTTCCGGGAGAAAAGCATCTTCCGGCGATAAAATACACGACCTGCATCTGAATGTTTTTGGAAAGAGCGATCCGGCCTTGGCCGGATCTTGCCGGGCGGCCCGGGATCGTATCCGTCAACTGCATTTGAGCGGCAAGATCTTTTCTTATCGGGGCATTGATTTTTCTTCTCTTGTTTTTGAAAAGATCGAAAAGGGATTCTTCCATGATTTTCAGGGGTTAAGTAAGCAGGCCAAGTCCCTAAGGCGTTTGTTGCGCCGCATACGGCCGGAAGCGGTTATTTCGCCGTTGGCGAGGGATGTATCGTTTGCCTTGGGAGAAATAAGCCAAGAGCTTGGAATTCCTTCGATATTGATTTCTCACGGTTCGCATGTTCCTCCCAAGGATGATTACGACAGCCGGGAATGGCGAGACCACGCGAAGGGCCTGGTGGACACGGGGTATCAGTATCATTTGCTCCAGACGCCGTGGGCGCAACGGTTCGTCGAAGCGATGGCTTTTGATAAAAATTATTTTAAGGTCGCCCCGCTGGTTTTTTCGCAAGTCGGTAAGCTGGACCGGGGAAAAAAGAGGAAAGCGATGTATCCGTTTTTGCAGGACGAGAAGATCATCGTGCATGCCGGGACCCCGAAGCCGCGCGGATCTACGCGTTTATATATTTATGAGACGATGGATGAATATATCGAGAACATCAAGGACCTGATCAAATCGACCAGGGATCTGGAGGAATATTTCTTGATCGTCCGTTTCCGGCCGTCGGCGTATTTGAGCCTCGAAACATTTAGGAAATTGCTGCCCAAGGAAAAGGGCTACGTCATCGCCGCTGACGGGGATTTTGCCGATTACCTGGGAATAGCGGACCTCCTGGTTAGTTTCTCCTCGACGACTATTGAAGAGGCGTTGCTCAATAAAATCGTGGTCCTGCAATATGACCGCACCGGGAGGTATTGGCATGTCCCGGGTTGTGTTTGGGGAGGGCAGCGGTTTGAGGGGATGGACAGTGTTTATTGCGTCGATGACCCCCGCGCCCTCAAGGAGGCCTTAGTTTGGTTGTTGCGGAACCATTTTAATCAATCCGTGCCGGAGGGATTGTTTTCTCGGCATACTTTCCAGCCGGATGAAGTGATGTCTGTCGCTGATTTTGTCCGGAATTTATCTAAAGGCCAAGATTTGCGCTCCTGGAAGATCGAGCCGAAGCGGAGAGATTATCCGAAACGAGAGACGGAACAGTTATCAAAAAATTAAATCAAGGATAGGGATATGACAAACAAACTTTCGATTGTCGCGATGGTCCCCGCCCGGCGGGGGAGCACCCGCCTTAAACAGAAGAACCTGGCCTTGCTGAACGGAAAACCGCTCATCGGTTACGCCATTCAGGCGGCCCGGCAGGCCAAAGTCTTTGATAAGATCGTTGTTAATTCCGAGGATAAAATTTTCGGCAAGATAGCGGCCAGATACGGGGTCGAGTTTTATCAGCGGCCGGCGCACTTGGCGACCTCGGAGGCCAAATCGGATGATGTGGTCAACGATTTTATCACCCATTATCCGTCGGATGTCGTGGTTTGGATGAATCCGATCGCGCCGTTACAGCCGGCCCAGGAAGTCCGCGAGGCCGTGGACTATTTCCTCAAGGAAAATCTTGATACGCTGATCACCGTCAAGAACGAGCCGGTGCACTGCGTCTGCGAGGGCAAGCCGGTAAATTTTAATCCGGATGAACTTTTCGCGCGGACGCAGGACTTGGCCTTGGTCCAGGCCTTTGTCTATTCTCTGATGATGTGGCGGACAAAGGCTTTTCAGGAAAATTATCAGAGACGGGGATACGCCATTCTCTGCGGGAAGATAGGCTATTATCCGGTGAGCAAATTGTCCGCGGTGATCATTAAGAAGGAAGAGGATTTGCGGTTGGCGGAATATCTATTAGCGGGCATGGAAGCCCGGAAGAAATTTTCACTCCAATATGATGAGGTGAGCCATGAAACTTAATGTTCTTATCGTCGGGGCAGGGATGTATGTGTGCGGCCGGGGGACCGCCGGTTACGGCACCGTGCTCCCGTCCCTGGCCGAGGCCTGCCGTTTGGGCCTGGTGGACCGGATCTCGGCGGCGGCCACTTCCGGGGCGAGCATAAAAATTTTGGGCCAAAAGGTCAGGGGGCTTAACCGTTTGACGGGGCTGGATCTGACAATCCCCGGATGGCCCAAGCAGGGGAAGGACGCGGGTTCCTACAAAAAGATCATCGCGCGCGAGCGGCCGGATTGCGCCATCGTCGTCGTCCCGGACCATCTACATGCGCATATCGCCGCTGATTTGATCAAACAAGGCATCCACACCTTTATCGTTAAGCCGTTGGCCCCGTCAATGGCCGAGGCTGAGGCCTTGGTGAAGCTGTTGCAGAAAAACAAGGTTTACGGCGCGGTGGATTTTCATAAACGATTCGATGAGGCGAACAGGAAATTGCGCGACGTCATCGCCGGCGGGGAGATCGGCGATCCGCTGTATTTTATCGTGGAATACAGCCAAAAGAAGATCATTCCCGAGAAATTATTTCGGGCCTGGGTAGAGAAGACGAATATCTTTCAATATCTGGGCGTTCATTATGCCGACCTGATCTATTTTGTGACGGGGGCAAAACCCCTGCGGGTCTTGGCAACCGGCCAGAGAAATTGGCTGGCGAAAAAAGGCATCAATACGTATGACTCGATACAGGTCCTGATCGAATGGAGCATGCCTTCAACGAAAAAGAAATTCGTGTCGTCCATCTTGACCAACTGGATCGACCCCCAGGCCGCGTCCAGCATGTCCGACCAGAAAATCAAAGTTATCGGAACCCAAGGCCGCTATGAGAGTGACCAAAAAAACCGCGGCGTTCAAATCGTGACCGATTCTGCGGGCATTGAAGATTTTAATCCTTATTTCAGTCAGTTTTATTCCGACGGCCAGGGCAAAAAAGTGTTCCGGGGGTACGGAGAGCGGAGTATCCGCTGTTTTTTAACGGATGTTCAGGACATCATGACGGGACGCCGGACACCTTCGCAACTGGAGGGGGTCCGCCCGACATTTAAACAAGCCCTTGTCTCAACCGCGATTGTCGATGCCGTGAATTTGAGCCTGAAGCGCAACGGGGCCTGGGTGACTATTTAACGTTTCGGAAAATAGGAGTATGGGATGATTTCCATTATTATTCGGACAAAAAATGAAGAACGCTGGATTACGTCCTGCCTGCAGGCGGTCTTTGATCAGGATGAAAAAGATTTTGAGGTAATCATCGTGGATAATCAAAGCACCGACAGGACAGTTGAGAAGGCGAGACAGTTCAAGGTCAAGGTCGTCAACATCGAAGACTACCTGCCGGGCAAGGCGATCAATCTGGGGATCTCGGCGGCGAGGGGAAAATTCATCGTCTGTCTCTCCGGGCATTGCATCCCGGCTAATCCGCAGTGGTTGACGAGTTTGATCAAAAACTTTCAGGATTATCCGCAAGCCGCCGGTGTCTATGGCCGCCAGGAACCGATGTCGTTCAGTTCCGAGTTTGACAAACGGGATCTCCTGATCACCTTTGGGCTGGACAAACGGGTGCAAAAGAAAGACAGCTTCTTTCATAACGCCAATAGTGCTATCCGGCGGGATATCTGGGAAAAAATTCCTTTCGATGCGAATATCTCCAACATCGAGGATCGGGTGTGGGCGGAAGAGGTTCTGAAAGAGGGGTATGAAATCGTTTATGAGCCGGAGGCCAGGGTTTACCATTATCACGGCATTCACCAAGATAGGGATGAAGACCGCTGCCTGAAAGTCACAAAGATCCTGGAAGATTTAAGCGAGCGCAAGGGAATGCCCGCTAAAGATGTCTACAAAATAAAACATCTCAATGTTATTGCGCTGATCCCCGTGAAAGGGAAGGTTCCGCGCCTGGGGGGCAAGCCGGTTCTGGAATACACCGTTCAGGCGGCCCGGGATTCCAAGTATATCAAGGACATTATTGTCTCGACGGACGATGAAGCGACGGCGAAACTGGCCAACACGCTGGGGGCCAAGACGCCATTTTTAAGGGAAGCGGCCTATTCAAAGGACCACGTTGACCTGGAGAAGGTTTATCAATACTCCATCGGGCAGATAGAGAAGCAAAGCATTTATCCGGATATCGTTGTGCTGCTGGAAATGACCTTCCCCTTTAGGCCGAAAAATTTGATTGATGAGTTGATCACCCAGCTTGTCTCGCAGGGCCTGGATACTGTCTTCCCGGCGAGGAAAGAATTTGATTCCTGCTGGATCAAAAAAGACAAGAAAATAACCAGGATCGACGAAGGTTTCATCCCCCGGAAATTCAAGGATCCCGTCTACATCGGATGCAAAGGCCTGGGCTGCGCCACGTTCCCTCTTTTTTTGCGGGAAGGAAAGATCTTCGGCGAGAAAGTCGGTTTCTATGATATCCCCGATTCGCGTTATTTTCTGGAGGTGCGCGAGGAGCATGATTTTATTGTCGCCGAAAAGTTTTTTAAAGCTTACGCGGAAAGTGAGTCAGCGACCGATGGCCGATAAAACAATATATGTTCCCGGGAAAAAGATCAAAGAGGAGATGTTGGAGATTTTAAGAAAGAGGGATGTTTATCCCGAAGTGTCCCGTTATGTCGTCGAAGGATTAGTCCAGACGTCTTTAAGGGGCGTTGACTCCCATGGGATTTCTTTATTCCCGCATTATGTCCGCGCCTTAGAGGCCGGGCGGATCAACGGGCGTCCGCGTTTTTTATTCCGCCAGACATCCGCCGCGGCCGGAAAACTGGATGCCGATCACACCTTCGGCCATGCGGCGGGAATGGAAGCGATGAAACGGGCGACGGAGATGGCTTCACGCGCGGGCGTGGCCGCGGTGGCCGTTTCGCACTCCTCGCACTTCGGGGCGGCGGCCTATTATTCATTATTCGCGGCAGAGAAGAATATGATTGGGCTAAGTTTTACGCATGCCGATTCTCTCCTCTTGACGTACGCAGGGAAGAAGCCCTATTTTGGCACCAACCCGATATGTCTTGCCGCCCCCTGCGCCGGGGAAGGACCTTTCTGCCTGGATATGGCCACGACAATTGTGAATTGGAACAAGATCAAGAAATGGCGGGAAAAAGGAAATGATATCCCCTTAGATATCGCGGCCGATAAGAATGGAAAAATGACGACGGTCGGCTCACAGGTGGCGTCTCTTCTGCCGATAGGCGGATATAAAGGTTTTGGTTTGAGCATGATGATTGATGTCCTTTGCGGTTTGTTAACGGGAATGCCTTTCGGCAAGGATATTGTTTCGATGTATAAAGCCCCGGTTTCAACCCGTAGGAATTTAGGGCACTTTTTTATCGCGATTAACATAGCGGCTTTTATTCCGGTCGGTGTGTTCAAACGACGAATGAAGGAAATGATGGAGGATGTCCGCCGCCAGCCTTCTTTGCGGAAAAATCATCCGGTGATGGTTGCCGGGGACCCGGAGAAGCGCACTTACGCGCTCCGGACCAAAAAGGGGATACCCTTTAGCGTTTCTGAGTATGAAAAAATCCGGGCGCTTCGCGAGACGTAAGGCGGCCGCCATAGTAACAGTGATGTTTTCTTTGTAACCCGTTATCTAGAAATGTTTTGCGGTCTTAATGGAAAGACAGATTCAGCCCTATGCGAAACTTTACATCATATTTTGCTTGTGATATGATGGGCTGCTTTATTAAATAATATTAATTTATATAGGAGCAAATATGATATCCGCATTGCTTATCGGACGAAAAGGGAGCGTGGGCTTCCCTGGTAAGAATACGTATCCGGTGTTGGGTCACCCATTAGCCTATTATCCGATGAAGGCCGCGAAGAATTCCCGGCGGGTCGATAAAGTATTTATATCAACTGATTGCGAGAAATTAATGCAGTTAGCCGAAGAAAATAGTGTCGCTATCATTAAAAGGCCTGAGGAATTATGCACGAAAACAGCGCTGGGAGAGAATGTGTTTATTCATGGTTTTAATGAAATCGTCAAGAGAGAGGGCCGCCAGGAGCTCGTTGTTCTGTTGCACTGTAATTCCGCGACCGTGACCAGTGATTTGATTGATCAAGGAATTGGTGCCCTTCGCGAGAACCCCGCTTATGACTCTGCCGTTTCGGTATCCAGATATAATATGTGGAGTCCCATTCGGGCCAGAAAAATCGGAGAGGATGGACTGCTCCACCCCTTTGTTCCTTTCGAAAATTTTGGGGATCCCCAAACACTAAATTGTGACCGGGATTCTCAAGGTGATGTCTATTTTGCCGATATGGGGGTCTCGGTGGTGAGGCCCAGATGTTTAGAGAATATAAAGGCAGGGCTGCTTCCGCAAAAATGGATGGGACAGAAGATTTTTCCATTGATCCAGGAAGGCGGTTGCGACGTGGATTATGAGTATCAAATTTCACAGACCGAATTTTGGCTGAAGAAGAATTCCCCGGGCACGGTGCCCCCGGATGAGACGAAGAAAAGGTGCCGGTAAATATGGACACGAAAGTTTACGTTAAGCATCAAAGTTTTAGAAATTTTGTGTCCAGCTTGGGCAGCCATCCGGAGGCCCAGAGGCTCAGGGTGCTCAATGCCCTTAAGTCCTTAAGGCCGGAAGAAAGAGATAGCGTTGCCGCTCAAATGATAAAAGACCTTGCGTCGCCTGAGCCGGACACGGTGGATTTTAAAATGACAACCCATATTTCCGACGAGCTTTCTAAGATAGATGACCGGGATGTGTGCCGGTATGCCTTCCATCGCTATCGATACGATGTCTATCCCAAACGGAAAATATTAGACAGTCATCCGCCGTATTTACAGATTGAACCGACATCAGCCTGCAATTACCGATGTGTGTTTTGTTACCAGACGGATAAAGAGTTCACGGCCAAAGCGAATGGTTTCATGGGGTCGATGACTTTTGAGCTGTTCCGGGATATCATCGACCAGGCGTTAGGAAAAATCGAATTTTTTTCGCTAGCCTCGCGGGGAGAGCCATTTCTATGCCCGGATATCGATAAGATGCTGGAGTATTGCGCGGGCAAGTTCCTGGGGCTCAAGGTCAATACCAACGGCTCGGTATTAAACGAAAGGCACTGTCACGCGATATTGGCCGGCGGGGTGAATACGTTAGTGATATCCGCGGACGTCGCTGATCAGGGTTTATACAGTCAACTCAGGGTCGGGGGAAATCTGGAGAAGGTGCTGAATAATCTGAAATTATTTCAATCCATCAAGAGCCGGCATTATCGGCATTCCAAGATCATTACCCGGGTTTCCGGTGTCAAATATGGTGATGATCAGGATATCGGCGCGATGCTGGGTTTATGGGGGGATTGGGCGGACCAGGTGTCCTTTGTCGCTTATAATCCATGGGAAAACGTTTATTATGCCCCCCCGAACGATATCCAGACGCCGTGCTCTGATTTGTGGCGACGTATGTTTGTTTGGTACGACGGCAAAGTCAATCCCTGTGATACCGATTACAAATCAACGCTTGTTGTCGGCCAGATAGGAGAGAAGACTTTGGGCGAGATATGGCGGTCGCCGCGATATGAAGAATTAAGGCATAAACACATTGAGGGGAAACGCCTGGACGGGGACCCTTGCAAACGGTGCCGGGTCATTTAGGGCCTTAGGGCATTTATGAAATTATCCGTATCAAATATTAGCTGGGACAATAATGAGTTAGACGCGCATCTTAAATTGTTGAGGGATTTAGGTTGCGAGGGCGTGGATATCGCGCCGAGTTGTGTTTGGCCGGAGCCGGTTCATATTGAGCAAGAGGAGATGAAGCGCTTTAAGAGATTGATTGAGAAATATCATCTGGCCATTGCGTCTTTTCACGCCTTATTATACACGAGGCCGGATCTATATTTGTTCGGCGATGAGACAGCTCGCGGAGAAGCCGTTAGCTATCTCAAGAAACTTATTCGTTTGGCGGGAGAATTATCGGTTAAGACATTAATTTATGGATCGCCCAAGAGCCGGAAGATCGGGGACCAGGACCGCGCTAAGTGTTATAGCCGGGCCGTGGAAATCTTTCGTGAACTGGCGAAAGAAGCCAAGCGTCATGATACGTGTTTATGCATTGAGCCCCTGGGGCCTTCGGAGAGCGATTTCATCAATGTGGCCGATGAGGCCTATCGGCTTGTCGAGGACGTGGACAGCGCGGGTTTTGGGCTGCATTTGGATGCCAAGGCGATGGTCGAGACAAAAGAGGATTTTCATCGGGTGTTTCAAAGGTATGGTGGCCTCTTGAAACATTTTCATGTGAGTGAGCCAGGGCTTGCCCCTCCCGGTCATTCGGGGTTTGATCATTCTATCATCGGGAGGGAACTGTGCGCTTGCGGCTATCCGGGGTTTGTTGCTATTGAGATGCGCAAGGGATTTGGAGAGACAAAAGAAGTGATCAAAAACGCGGTTCATTATACTCGTCAACGATATTTTTCTCATCATGAAAAATGATATGGGACATTTGAAGGTTCTTCTGATCTATGCCAATACCCAGATGGAGCCATTGGTTCCGCTGGGAGTCGCGTGCGTCTATACCGTGCTGAAAGAAGCGGGTTTTGAAGTAAAAATATTTGACACGACTCTTTACCGGTCGGATAGCGAGAATAACAGTCAAGCGGCCAGGGCGGGTAGTTTGCAGGTCAAGCCGGTTGATTATGCATCTGTCGGGGTTATCGGGAAAGAAACTAATCCCGTAGATGATTTCGTCAAGATGGTCGATGGTTTTAAGCCCGATCTCATCGGCCTTTCCTGCGTTGAACTGACATATCGGCAAGGATTAAATTTATTAGGCGCGGTGCAGGAGCGGCGCATTCCCGTTATCGTGGGAGGATGTTTCGCGACTTTTTCTCCGGAGATCATTCTTCAGGATGATCGCGTGGATATGGTGTGTACCGGAGAAGGGGAAGAAGTCATCCTGGCCTTGGCCCGCAGGATGGCGAAGAAAGAATCAATAGACGATATCCCCGGATTGTGGCTTAAAAAATCCAGCGGGGAGATGGTCAGAAACCGGGTGGGGGAACTGGTGGATGTCAACTCGACTATCCTGCCGAAATTTGATGGTTTTGCTCCGGAAAGGATTTACCGGGCGATGGACGGGGTCATTTACCGGATGGTCCCGATAGAAATTTCGCGGGGCTGCCCCTATCAGTGCACGTATTGTTCGGCGCCGATGTTCCAGCGGGTCTTTAAGCCGGCGGGACGATGGCTGCGTTATAAAACCGTGGAGCGGATTATCGAGGAAGTGGATTATTATGTCAAAGAATATGACGCGCAATATTTTTATTTCGTCTCCGAGACTTTTTTGGCCATGCCGGATGAGGAGAGAAAAAAATTTTACAGCCGTTATCGAAAATACCGGATTCCTTTTTGGTTTAACACCCGGCCGGAAACAGTCACGGAATATGACCTGAAATGTTTGGAAGAAATCGGCTGCCATCGGATCAGCATCGGGATCGAAAGCGGCCATTATGAACTGAGAAGGAGACTGTTAAAGCGGAACTATAAAAATGACACGGTGTTGAACGCCGTTAACATCGTTTTAAATACGAAGATCCAGTTGTCCGTTAATAATATGGTGGGTTTTCCCGATGAGACCCGGGAGATGTTTTTCGATACGGTGGAGTTAAACAGGCAATTCAAGGCCCACAGCCACAGCATTTCTATTTTTCAGCCGTTTCGCGGGACAGAGCTGTTTGATTATTGTGTGTTGAAAGGGTATTGGGACCCCGACAAATTATGCGCCGATTCTTTCGCCACGCCGTCATTGAATATGACGTCGATGTCTAAGGAGACGATCAAAGGTCTTTACCGAACGTTTAATTTGTATCTGAATATGGAGAAAGACAAATGGCCAAGAATCCGGGAGGCCGAAAAATTCGACGAGGAGGGGAATAAAGCTTTTGCTGAATTGTGTCGAGGGCTCATTCAGTCCGAGAGAACGACGTTAGTTAACAAATAACACTTTAACCAAG
>Ga0265297_10004355_pt1 | contig 23340 bp, 30 predicted proteins | sample Munlanlwell13791_FD_192502 | JGI IMG/M metagenome (GOLD analysis project Ga0265297, IMG submission 192502) | Leachate microbial communities from a municipal landfill in Southern Ontario, Canada - Leachate well 137-91 | ecosystem: Engineered > Solid waste > Landfill > Unclassified | place... | reverse complement strand
GCACTTCTGATTAAATTCGGCAATGCCATATTTTTCAATATCCGGTTTGCCGGAAATATTTAATTCTTTTTCCACCTGAAGCTCAACCGGCAAACCATGAGTATCCCAACCGGCCTTCCGCTGGACCGAATAGCCCTGCATCGTTTTGTAGCGAGGCATCACGTCCTTAAAAGACCGAGCCAAAACATGATGAATGCCCGGAATTCCATTGGCAGTCGGCGGTCCCTCAAAAAAAACAAAGTGCCCGCGCTTGGCCTCTTTCGCCATTGATTTGGCGAATATTTTAGCTTTGGCCCAAAAATCCAAAACGCCCTCCTCCATGGCCGGAAAGGGGTTTTGCGCAGCGCCCGGTTTGGTAACTTCTGCCATATTGATTATTTAAATATTTTTATTAATAATACTCATTCATCATAGCGACAAAAGCTATAAAAATCAAGAGAATATCAAAAAAACAGGGAGATTATCCCTGTTTTAAACAAATGAATCTAGTTTTTTATCTTTTTCCTGGCTCTCCTGACCGGCTTTTTATACTGAGCAAAGCGACCCCATAATTCATAGCCCGGCTTATTCTTCTCCGGATCATCATCCTCCTCGGCTCTTTTCTCACTCTCATTAATTTTTTCAGACCAATCCATCTCAGCTTTTTCCTCCATTTGTTCCTCCCGCCCGCTTCGGGCTAAAGTTTCATCAATCATCGCCTCTTCTCGTTTTTTGTCTTCAATAATAGCTTCGGGGGCATAGAGCGCGGCGGCGACATCGTCGCCAGCTTCGACCCCGGAGATTTTGTCAATTTTGCTTCCCTCGCTAAACTTAAACATATTTTTGAATTAATTTATTAACCACAAAGAATAATTTAAATAAGCGGCCACACAGACCCAGATAAAGTACGGGAATAATAACAGGGCGGCAATGCGATATTTTTTCCACAGCAAAAGAATCAAGACTAAGTTAACAGCGTTTAAAATAAAAATCTCAACCAGAGCAAGCCCCATCAGATGCTGACCAAAAAATAATGAGCACCAGAATACATTCAAAAAAGCATTATTAAAAAATAGCAAGGAAATTATCACGGAATGGGCCGAACGATCCGATTTATTATAAAACATCAAGACTGAGATTGCCGTCAGAATAAAAATAATCGTCCAAACCATGCCAATGAAAGAACCGCTCGGAACAAAAGCTGGAAAATTCAAACCATTGTACCAATCCAGGCCCGAAGAAGTAATCAGACTGCCGACGGCCGCCACTAAAATAGTAATCCAGGAGATGATCAAATGATTTAACCTAAATTTATAAGGCATATTTTTACAAGTTTATTCATTAATTAAGACAAAGCGAGGCTTCTTCTCGCCCTTAATATCTACCTCTTCTAAAAACTCAGAGAGAGGCCGAACCCACAGCTGACTATCGCCATAAAGAGCTTTATAAACCACCATCTCTTCTTCGGCGTCGCTCTGAATGGCCGTTCCCAAAACCTCATATAAACCGCCTTTATAATGTTGATATTTTCCGAGTTTTAACATAAATTCAAAAAATTTTATTTCAAATAAGCCATCAAATCCTCCGGGGTTTTGACGACTCCGCTAAATAAACATTTCCGACACGGTTCGACGTCATTTTCTTCATAAACATAAATCGGTTTATTGGAAGCGACGGCGTAGCCAATCTCCATATTGACGCTGACTCCGGCATAGCCGTCTTGATTATAGACATAAACGATATCGGCCATTCTCATTTTATAAAAATGATCGTGGCTTAATCCCAGGGCGACAAATTTCTTGTCAAAATCTTTTATTTCTTCCCAAACACCGCCGGAAGATCTATAAAGATGCGGTTCGTAAACCACCGCCCCCAACTCCTTTAATTTTTTAGCGAAGGCTCTCATCTCCGGAGCAAAACGAGAACTGCCGCAAATAACTACTGATTTCATAAAGATTATTTTTTAATATTTAAAATATTATTAACCGTAATCCAGGCCGCCATCGCCCCGAATCCGGCTTTATTAATTTCCAACGGCTTTATTACCTTCGGATTCTGTAAAAATATCAGAATACAATATTTCTTATTCTTAAATCTCGCAAAAAATTTTGGAATATCCCCTTTCTCCAATCCATCATCGGCGCCATACTTATTTAAGATCTCTTTCACTTTACCGGGAGTCAAATCGGCGAACTGAATAACTTTTTTTACCTCCGCTTTCAATCTAATCGGCTCACCGGAATCTTTGAAATAAACCGTATCGCCCGCTTTAATGCTATCCCAAGGCCGGCACCTCAATGAATACCAACGGGATTCAATCTGCTTCTGACCGCGCAAAATCTTAGCGGTCAAACCCCAAGATTTTTTCATGAAAGCGACGTGGTCCATACTTTTTCAAGATTATCAATAGTTAATTCTTGACTCATTAATTCTTTGAAATAAAGCTGTAATTCTTCAGACAAATCCCGATAAGACTCTTTCCTTAGCCAATATTGATTTTCAATCAATTCCCTCACCTCTTCTTTCAAAAAAGTTATTTCACAAAAATCAAATAATATAACATTTTCAGTCTCATCAACGCCGCAATTTCTGTCAAAGTTAAATATTTTATCGGAAAATCCGTAAGCCCATGTTTTTTTAACCAAATCTACATATTTTTTCAATATTTCCTTATTACTAGCCAGTTGACTGTCTCTAATATACACATCCAGGGGAACCAATTTCTTTTGAATAAAATTATATCTCCGAAAATATTTATTAGGATAATGCGGACAACCTAAAAGCGACGAAACAACACTATTGTTCAACACAAATTTTCTGGCTCTTTTCGTATCTTTTGTGGAATTTAAAGCATACGAAATGCACGTTGTCCATTTCATATCTGGCCACCATTTTCTGTAAATAGATATTTTTTGAATAAACGAAGTTTTTTTCTTTAGCACGCTTCCATTTTCTAAATCATAAACAAAATATTGAACTCCATTTCCAATAAGTTTTAATTTTTTGCCTCCCATAGCATTTCTTCATTTCAATTCCCTTGGCTTATTCAATAAAAAATTGTTTTTAGAAACCACGGAACGGCCCAACTTTCTTTCAATCTGCTTTCGGGCTGATCCGGCTATCTGACCGCCAACTCGGGCATCATCCTTTAGCCCAGGAACACCCTTAGAGTCATTGGTCCGATGCAATTCCGTCGTTGTGGTTTCGCCCAGCATGGTCAAAACTAATTCCAGGTTATTCATATGATCCCGCAAATTCTCTCGCTTCAAACCTTTCAATTTTTTATGCTCATTCGGTTTTAGACCAAAGGTGGCCTGAGAAATTTCAGCCGTCAAAATTTCAAAGTCTTTTTCAACTTGAGCGCCCCGTTTTTGCCATTCACCAGTTAGTTCGCCCCTGACGGCTATGCCTCGCATCCGCTTTTCAATCCAATCTTCCGGATAACCTTTTAATTTATATAGCAGTTTGGTCCGCTTAGTCGCTAACTCCGGATTTTCTATTTCCTGCACCCGTTCATAACCGACCTTAGCCAGCCAACGTTTTAACGGCTCAGCTTTAGGCGACGGAATAGATTGGATAATACGAAATAATCCCTCGGTATTAGCACAATCAGTTTCACGCATTTTGCCATCTTCAGCTATTATTTTCAACCCGTGACAAAATGTCACGACTTCACTATCCTCGTCAATAAGCCGCTGTTTTAATTTTCTCCAATAGGCACCGGCATCCGGACTATCGGTTAAAACCGCGCAGATATCCACAACCGAAAACCACCATTCTTTTTGATAAATGGTTTTTCTAATCTTTTTACCTTGAAACAAGGCGATTTGTTTTAATTCTTCATTCATAGTTTTTGTTTGTTATTTTTTCTTTTTATTATAACAAACTAGACCTAAAGTTTTTATAAAGAAACAGTAAAATTTTTCTAAAGAAATAATAAAATATGATTAATTTTTATTCTTGAACTTCTTCCATCAATCTCTGCAAAAGTTTAAGCGGCAAACCGGAAGTACTGTCCTTGGTTCCCTCAAAGCGATCAATATAATTATTAAACGGCTCGTCTTCGCACCGCATCGCTCCGGCACAATGCATAATTCTTCCCTCTTCAATCGCCGCGTCAATCACTTCTTCGGGAATATTTTTGAAATAAACCTTAGCAATATCAACGCCCTCAGCCCTTTCCCCGCTAATTGTATGGGTGACAACCACCGAGCTAACTGTTTCCATCGGATGTTTTAAATAACAATGGATAAATTCTCTGGCCTCTTCTTCGTTTTCCGGTTTTTCCAGAACCTTACCGCCGCAAACCACTACCTGATCGGCCGTAATTATTATGGCCGGCTCGGAAATTTTAGCTAAGATAGCATCGGCTTTGGCATGAGCCAAAGCTAAAACCAATCTTTCTGGATTATTATTCCTAATTCCCTTTTCATCAATATCAGCCGTTATCACTTCAAAGTCATAACCGGCATCTCTGAGCACTGCTTGGCGTCCGATAGATTTTGAACCAAGAATAATTTTCATATTATTTTTTGACCATTCTCTAGATATACAATATCTTCGCCTATTTTTGGTAAAATCAATTTTAATCTTTTTACCATGGTAGGGGCTAGAAATTCATAAGCTTTCAAAATATTCATGAACCTGGCTTCGCCGATTTCATTGGCCGGTTTAATTTTTCCAATATCTCTATCTGACAAAATACCACCGTCAAAAACAAAAATTATTTCGCTATTTTTATCATCTTTCCTATACTCGATTCCAGCCAGTTTTAAACCATAAACTAATTCAATCGATATTTCTTCTTTTATCTCTCTTGATAATCCTTCTACGGGAGACTCTAACGGTCCAACTCCCCCACCCGGCAAACCCCAATAATCTGAATCCTTATCTTTTAGAATTAAAATCTCTTTTTTTCTATTAGCCAAGATAATTCTTGAAGTTAAACTATTCATAGTTTTGAATTTCTGCTTTCTTATATTTCTTCTAGGTGAATAAGAGCGGTCCTTATAGCTTCCTTTGTATATTCTTTCCTTGTTAGTCTTCCTTTTGACATAATTCCAATCAATCCCTCCGCGGAACCAATTTTGGGATTATCGGTTAACCCAGCCTTGAAAGTCGCCTGGTTCATATCAAGCCCCTCGGCCAGAATATGGCGTGCCACTTGTTTTTGCGGTTCCCATGCCGAAGAAAGACCAAGATAGTATTCATCTCCATCAAAAATTGTGCAGACACAAACAATCATGAATCCCGATTTTGTGTCAGGCACTGCCATGAGACCGGATTCTATGCCAAAACTATATGTACAATCTTGGAAGGCGCTCATAGCACGATTCTTAGCCCCTCGGATAGTCTCTTCTAAAGACTTTGGTTGATTGGCGATACCTGAAGAAACACCCACGGCAGAAACTATCGCATCCTTTAAATGCGAATAATCCTGTAGTATTTCTTGTACAGCCCTCACTTTTATTTCGTTTGTAGAGCCGACTTTTATTTTCATAGTGTTTCTGGTTTCCATAGCACTTTTTAGATTTATTTCCGACTACGCAAGGGTTATTAAATCTTTGGCCTTACATTTTTTAGGTTCTCCGTTAATTTCAAGGATTACCCGAGTTTCTGGTCCATAAAAATTTATTAACTCCTGACAAATGTTACATGGAAGAATAATGGTGGGTTTTGGCACATCTCGCATTGTAATGGCGACGATGGAATCGAATTCCCTTTCGCCATTTGAGATTGCCATACCCATTGCCACATGTTCGGCGCAAACATCAATATTTTGAGATTCAAGATGGACACCGGCATAAATCTTTCCCGATTTTGCCCGTACTGCAGAACCTACGTGATGTTTTCCGAGCAGGAAATTTTTCTGTATGACTGCGGTTGCCGCGTCAATCAACTCCTGATCTTCTTCTGTGATGTTTGTGTATTCCATATTATTTTCCACAACATTTCTTATACTTCTTCCCGCTGCCGCAAGGACAGGGATCATTCCGGCCCACCTTCTCGCCCTCTTCATTTTTGGCTTTGGCATGGACTAAATCTACGTTTTGATGGGAATGCTGTTCCACGGCGGTCTTTTCCGGAGCCGAAAAACTCAGCCTTCTATTTTCATTGACTGAAGCAATGGCTGCCACCTTCTCGGCTGACAAGCCGCCCAAGGCATCGCCAGTTTTGAAAATAGAATAAACCACTTGTTTTTGAATCAGACTATTAAGCTCGCTGAACATCAGGTAAGCTTCTTTCTTGTATTCCACGAGCGGATCATGCTGGCCGTAACCGCGCAGACCGATGCCCTGTCTTAAATAATCAATGGTTTCCAAATGCTCAATCCACAGGGTGTCAATGGAACGAATCAATATTCCTTTTTCAACCTCGGCAAAGTTAATGTTAACCGCTTTAAAGGCGTCCTTCATGTCCGAATATTTTTTTCTGACTATTTCCACCAAAAAATTAATAATCTCTTCCCTATTCTTGAAATTGGCTATTTGGTCTTTGATGTTAGCGGCGCTGATGATAGTCTGGAAGGTTTCGGCAATCTCTTGAAAATTCCAATCGCTGATATTTTCTCCCGGAGTATGAAAACTGACTACCTCGGAAATCTCACTGGCCACCATGTCCAAACTGATATCCGACAGAGTCCGACTGGCATTTTTCCCCTCATGAATTTCCAAAATCTCTTTGCGCTTGCGATAAATGGCTTCCCGATGCTTGTTGATCACGTCATCGTATTCCACCAAATGTTTTCTGATATCAAAATTATTGCCTTCAACCTTTTTCTGAGCTGATTCAATGGAGCGGGACAACAAAGAATTTTGAATCGGCATATCTTCCGGCACCTTCAAAGTGGACATCAATTTTTTCATGCGGTCGCCGCCAAAAATACGCATCAAATCATCATCGGTGGAAACATAAAACTGGGAAGAGCCCGGATCGCCTTGCCGGCCGGCGCGACCCCGGAGCTGATTATCAATCCGCCGTGATTCATGCCGCTCGGTACCGATGACATGCAAACCGCCGAGCGCCTTGATTTCTTCCTGCTCGGCCTCGTTAGACGGATTACCGCCTAGAATAATATCCACACCGCGACCGGCCATATTGGTAGCCAAAGTGATGGCTCCTCGTTTACCGGCCTGAGCGATGATTTCCGCTTCGCGGAAGTGATTCTTGGCATTTAACATTTCCGGGCGCAAACCTTCCTTTTGCATCATGTCGGCCAAAATTTCATTCTTTTCAATGGAAATAGTACCGATTAATACCGGCTGGCCTTTGGCGCTGCGCTCTTTGGCGTCTTTGATCACCGCCTGATACTTGCCTTCTTCAGTGCGATAGATAAGGTCATTCAAATCCTCTCTAACCATCGGGCGATTGGTTGGAATAACGATGGTTTCTAAGTTATAAATTTTGTGAAACTCCTCCGCTTCGGTCACGGCCGTTCCGGTCATACCGGCTAATTTGGTATACATTCTAAAATAATTTTGAAAGGTGACTGTCGCCAGAGTCTGCGACTCCCGCTGGATATCCACTTTTTCTTTAGCCTCAATCGCTTGATGCAAGCCTTCGCTGTATCTTCGGCCCGGCATTAACCGGCCGGTAAATTCATCCACAATGATAATCTCACCGTCCTTCACCACGTAGTCTTTATCTTTGCGGAAAAGCACTCGGGCTTTCAAGGCCTGTTCAATGTGATGAATTTCTCGGACGCCGCCCTCCACATAAATATTGTCGACGCCCAGCCATTTTTCCATTTTGGCAATACCGGCTTCGCTCAAAGTGGCCGCGCGCATTTTTTCATCCACATTATAATCCTCGTTTTCTTCCAAGCGCTGCACCAAATCGGAAAATTTATAATATTTATCCGTCTTTTCATCAATGGCGCCGCTGATAATGAGCGGAGTCCGGGCTTCATCGATTAAAATAGAATCAATTTCATCAACGATGGAATAATGAAGCGATCGTTGTACGGCGTCTTCCAAAGACGGCACCATATTGTCCCGCAAATAATCAAAACCGAATTCATTGTTGGTGCCATAGGTGATGTCGCAGGCGTAAGCTTCTTTCCGCGGGACTTTCCGGAAATGTTGCAACCTTGGATCAAATTGGGTATCGTCAATATGTTGAGGGTCGTAAATGAAAGCCTCGTCATGGACAATAACGCTGGAGCTCAAACCTAAGTATTCAAACACCGGGGCCATCCAACCGGCACCCACCTTAGACAAATAATCATTGACCGTCACCAAATGAACCCCGCGACCGGCCAAGGCATTCAAGAACAGAGGCAGGGTAGCCACCAAGGTTTTACCTTCACCGGTTCTCATTTCGGCGATTTGGCCGCGGTGTAAAATAATGCCGCCGATTAGCTGCACATCATAATGGCGTTGCCCCAGAACTCGACTTGAAGCTTCTCTGATAACCGCAAAAGCTTCCGGTAGTATTTCATCCAAAATTAATTTTTGTTCAGCCCACTCCTTGCCGGCCAATTTCTCTCTAAAGGAGTTAACCAACTCCTTTAATCCCTCTTCACTCAGAGCCTTCGTTTTTTCCTCCAGGCCATTAATAGTATCAATGATCGGCTGGAGAGATTTAACGATCTTGGCATTGGGATCTCCGAATAATGTATCTAAAAAACTCATATAATTGAAATCAACCGTTTCTCCATAAAAATATGGTTAAAATGGCTAAAAAATAATAAATAATGATTGTTAAACTCAGTATAATATAGATTATGAATAAAATAAAGTGCTTGACAAATATGGCGTTATAACGTAATGTTTTTATAGTTTTTTGAAAATAAGTAATAATCACATATAAAACACCCCCAAATCATGAATATTGAGGAATCTGATCTACAGAAATTATTGGAAGCAATTGATAATAAGAAGCTTTCAATCCCAGAAGCCATTGCTTTAATTAATGGCAAGATGGAAAACAATAAACCACTCCAATCAACCGATGACATCAAGCTCACGGTTGATTACACCAAAACCGTTGACCAAGCCATCGCCGATGGTAAATATGGTTGGAAAAACAGCGATATCACCGCCAAACATTTTCCCATTTCCCCGGAAATGATTGGAACCAAGGTAGAAATATCCGGTAAGCTATTCCATTTTAATCGTAGTATGAGCAGCGAAGATGTTATCAAGGAAATGGATAAAGATGGATACCGCCCCGCTGTTTTAATGGAAGCATTAGCTTTAGCCGCCGCTTATCCCGAACTACAACGCCGCTTCCCCATTATCGCTCTTGGCTCCGTTTGGCGCGTTTCCTTTGGCAATCGTCGAGTTCCTTGTCTCCTTGTCGATGGCTACGATCGCAAGCTTTTCCTCTATTACTTTGGCAATACTTGGGTTGCTCAGGTTCGTTTTTTCGGCATCCGCAAATAATACTTACTCCCAAACAAAAAACCTTAGCAACAACTAAGGTTTTTTAATAACCAAATTATTGGCCTCGTCTCTTGTCAATCTTCTTTTCCTTGTATCTCTTGATAACCTCAGTCAAATGATCCTTGACCTTGTCAATCGCTTTATATAAATCCGATTCGGTCTTTTCCACTCGTAGGATTTCGCCCGGCACCTGTAAATTAATTTCCGCTCGGAAGATATCGCCTTTATGCTGGCTGCCGACTGATTTTTCAATTTCAAAATCACAGTTTAAAACATTGATGTGATTCAAATACTTCTCCACCATCTTCACCTTTTCATTGATATAGTTCTCAATGGCGTCGGTTAATTCTATTTTACTGGCTTTAATTTTAACTTGCATAAAATTATAGTTAATTTTAATTAATTAAAAAAAATCAAGGACATCTTTAATGGTCACCCACACTATCAACAGAATCAACAAGAGAAAAAAGATATTATGCAAAACATTTTCCAATTCTTTCCGCACCGGCTTCTTTTTGATCTTCTCAATCAAGAGGAAAACAGCCCGACCGCCATCTAACGCCGGAATCGGCAGAAAATTAATCACCGCCAAGTTAAGCGACAAGAGGGCGGTAAACTGGAGTAAGTAGGTAAAGCCCATGCGCGCCACCTGGCCCGTTAACGTGGCTATTCCGACCGGACCGGCCACAGCGCCGTCAACCGCATTGCCCCCGATTAAATTTCGAATCAGATCATAGAAAGCAACAATAATCGCCCATAACAATAGAATGGCGGTCTTTGATCCCTCCCACAAAGCTTGATACCAAGGATAATGAACTATCGCTGAAGCGGTTAAGAGCACGCCGATACCGCCCCGATTGGTCTCCGCCAGAACCTGAGGGGTAACCTTGATGTCTTGACTCTCGCTATACCGTTTAATATGCAAAGTAACTTCCTGCCCCGCTTTATTGGCTAAAAAATTTTGGATATCTTCTTCCGAAAAAATTGCTTGGTCATTAATACTCACCACCTGATCGCCTAACTTCACTCCCGCTTTCTCCGCCGGCGAACCGGCTATCACTTCCATAATCTGAACTTTCTTGGCCTCCATAGTTCCGCCCGGATGAACATTCTCCGTATTTTGCGGCAAACCGATCATAAAGCCGATTGATAATAAAGCCATGGCTAAAATGATATTCATAAAAACGCCGGCAAAGAGAATCAAGAAGCGTTTATAGATCGGCTGAGCCGAAAAACTATCTTGATCGCCCGGCTCTTCCCCATCCTGGCCTTTGATTTTGACAAATCCGCCCAAAGGAATCCAGTTCAAAGAATAAACCGTACCATAGGCCTCGTCTTCGGCGGTCAATTCTCGATTGCCTCGGATAAAACGCCAGCGCTTGGTGGGAACGACAATGTCAATTTCCCGTTTCTCATCCGTAATTTTTTCAATCAACATTCCATCTTCATCTCTTTCCATCTTAACATCAATACTTTCCGTCTCCGCTACCTTTTTTAATTGCTTGCCCCGAATTAATTGAAAACCGAAAACTCGAGGCGGAAAACCGAAACCGAATTCCGGCGCTCCGACCTTGAACTTCTTGGCGGTCCAAAAATGTCCCAGCTCATGGGCAAAAACCAATAAAGACAAAACCAGTAAAAATATTATGGCGGTAAAAATCATAAATAATAATTAAATTTCCATCACTTCCTTCTCTTTGCGGTCGCGCAAACTCTTAATCTCCTCATTTAATTTAGTGACGGTTTCATCCAATTCTTTCATAAAACGAAATTTGTCATCCTCACCAAACTCCTTATTGCTTTCCGCCGCTTCAATGGCCTGACGCACTTCTTCTCTGATTTGGCGAATTGAAACTTTGGCCTTTTCTTGTTTTTCATTAACCTTTTTAACCAAATCCTTCCGATTTTCCTCGGTCATCATCGGAATATTAACCCTGATCTTATCCCCGTCATTTACCACGCCCACGCCCAGATTAGCCTCGATTAAAGCTTTCTCCAAATCTTTCATCACATTCTTATCCCAGGGAGCGATAGTCAGGCTGCGAGCATCGGCCACGGCAATATTAGCCACGGCGTTAACCGGATTCTTGACGCCATAAGCTTCCACCAACACTCCTTCCAATAAACTGGGATTGGCCCGACCGGTGCGCAAGGTGGCGATATCTTTTTTAAAAAAATCAATTACGCCGGTAAAATCGACTTGTTTATTTTGCAGATAAGTATTCATATAATTTTACTTATTTATTATTTTTTTATCTTGTTGATGCCCAAATACATAACAGCCGTATTAACCGGATCTACCAATAAAGCATTGCCCGCCCGGGAAGTCGGCAATTGCTTAGTGGTCCAAGTATTGCCACCATCAGCGGAACGATAAAAGGTGGTATCGGTGACATAATACAACTCATCGGCATTTTTCGGATTGACGGCCAGAGCGTTGATCGTCGTCTCCTTCTCCGGAGTAATTAATTTAATTTTCGCCCAACTGGAACCGTTATCCAGCGACTTGAGCAGAACTTTGTCGCTCGCCAGAAACATGGCGTTGTCGTTACCGAATTCCAAGGCTTTAAAATTAAAGCCCATATTAAATTCTTTTAACTCTGAATTTAAATCCATCCAATTGGTGCCGTCAAATTTATTTTGATATTCGGCCAGCTGATCCAGATTAATCGCCTCGCCGGAGTTAAAGCGACATAAACCGTTTTTGACTGAAGCCACGAATACTATGCGGCTGTCAGTCGGATGAATGGCGATGCGTTTTACGCCGTCATTCAATCTTTGAATGGTGCGCCAAGTGGCCCCGCCGTCTAAAGATTTAATCACCTCGCCCCGGGAAGTGCCGATATACACGTTACTGCCGGCATAATGATCAACCGCGATGGCCGTGACGGACACATTGGGATTGCTGTCAAAATAAACCTCTTTCCAGGTCCGATTGCAATCCACGGATTTATACAGTTTATTGCCAACGGCGGCATAGATATTACATTTGTCATTAGCGTCAATCGCCACGTCATTAACGGTGGCTCGAGGCAAAGCATCAACGTGATTCCAGCCCTTGGTCACGTTATAAGTATAATAAAGACCGTCATCAAAAGTCGGCATATACACCGCCGCGGCATCGCTCGGATCGATCACCAAATCGCTGATATCCAAATGACCGATATTATCGGCCGTTCCGGTAATGGTCGGCATCACGGACATTTGACGCCAAACGTCGCCTTTATTGGCGGTCACAAACACTCCGCCCAAATCATTGCCCGTGGCGGTTTGGTTGGTTTTAAAACTCAGGGAGCAACCCGAAAGCGTCATTGTCAAAATTAACAAAAATAAGACCAGTCCTAATTTTTTATTCATATATTTTAATTTAAATATTAATCGCGATATTTTCCAAAACATTCTTATAATTCACATTGGCGCTCAAATAATTACGGGACAGCTTTAAAAGTTTTAAAACCCGAAGCCAATCACCGGCCTCATAATTATTTTTGACTTTGAGCAAAGCATCTTTGACCACTTCGTGCTGCAATAAATTTTGGCTGCCGGAACTGATTAATAATAAATCACGCGCCACCGCCTCCCAGACGCTAATCAAATCACCGGCCAGCAATGATAAGTCGCTTTCGCCTTTATGCGCCGCAATCCATTTAGCGATTAATTTGAAACGGTCCGGAATCTGATTCTCCAAAATGTTTAAGAAAAAATTAACGGCAGCCAAATAATTCTGGTAAAACTCCTTGTCTTCCAAAAACTTAATCGCGAGTGCCGGCCGCCCCAAGGCTAAGCGAGATAAATTCTTGGCCAGAGCGGGATTAAGCTTATAATAATCGACTAAATGATCATGAATAATTTCGGTCTGGACTGGATAAAAATTAACCACTTGACTGCGGGACACGATGGTCTTTAAAATGGCCTCCAAATGAGCCGTAATTAAGATGATAACCACCTTGGACCGAGGCTCTTCTAAAATCTTTAACAAGGCGTTCATGCCCTGTTCGGAAATCGTCTCAGCTTCTTTTATAATACCAATTTTATAGGAATTAGCAAAGGAGCTCATTTCCAATATTTTGATCAAATCCCGGATTTGTTCAATGGAAATATTCTTTTTTCCCGGCTCTCTTTTGACGACATGAAAGTCCCCCGACAAACTCATTTTTGACTCATCCAAATCGGCTAAATTCTCTTGTCGATTTTCATCCAGCAATAATAAGTTTTTGGCGAAACAATAGGCAATGGTATTTTTACCCAAATGTTCCGGCCCGGCGAAGATATAAGTTTGAGCCAAACGGCGATTCATCAAACTTTTAGTCAAAAAATCAATCGCGGCGGTATTGCCGATCAGAGGCCAAGAAAATTCAATTGCCGACTTAACTTTTCCCATATTAATAGTTTTTAAATCTTTACCGATAATGGCTTAAGCCCGAGGCAAGATGCCAGCCGGGTCCTTATTTTCTCTTTAAATTATACTATTTTTATGGACTTTAAACAAGTTTAACCAAATAAAAAAGGGCCTTGTAATCAGGTCCTTTTTTGGAAGGCGTTAATCCGCATTCATGTTCTTGTAAATTTTGAAGTCCGCTTCCGAGCCGGCATTGTCTCCCAGGATTTTTCTGACTTTAGAGCGCCAAAAATAAACATCGCCGTCAAAAGGCTCCAGATGGGCAGCCTGGTTCAAATCTTTGAGAGCGGCTCCATAGTCCTTTAGAAAATACCAGCATTTGGCCCTGGCTAAAAAACTGGAAAAATCATCCGGATTAAGAGCTATCACTCGGTGAAAATCCTCCAGGGCTAAGCTATAACTTTTCTGGAGCAAATAAATATTACCCCTGACAGTATAACAAAAAGCATTGGTGGAATCCTCTGAAATGGCCTCATTGATATAGTCCAGGGCGGCTACAAAATCACTGTCACGTTCTATGGCCGAAATGGCGAATAGAACATGATCCATCTTAGTTTTGGGCTCAAAATTTTGGGCCGAAGCGGCTTGTATAAAGAACAAGGCGACAACGATCGCTACAATCTTATTCATGTTCGGAATCTTTTTGGTTAATGAACCAAATATACAACGGAATAATAATTTTGTCAAATAAAAAATCCCCCGGAATTCAAGAACCAAAGGTCCAAGAATCCAAGGGGAAAAGGGTTAAATAGTCAGGGGGGCAAGTTGCGGGACAACAATGCGATGTGCACCCGAAGCGCTCCAAACATGGCCGTGCCCAAAGCGATAGACATGGACATAAAGACCATCAGAGTTAACGTACACGTCGGCCACAAAATATTCACCATTAACTTTGATTAAGAAGAGAGTGGCATTTCCTTCTCGACGAAGCCAAGTTGGATGTTTGGCGCAAAATCTGATGATTTGATGCTGGGTCAACACCAATTTATTCAAATCAGTGTTTAGACCGGAAAAGATTTGAGTAAAACTGGCGGGCCTAACCATTTCATAAACGTCTATCAATGTCTCGAAAGTGGCTAGTCCGGGGTCATTTAATCTCCAATTAACAAAATCGGGGTCAACATGAGATTTGAAAATATCCCTAGAATCGGCAATAGTTGCCTTGCCGTCTAGAGCTTCAATTATTATCTTTTCGCCGCCGGAAATTAATCTCAAAATCGGAGATTCTTTCTTTAAAAGTTCTCGATTTTTCACAGCCGCAATAAATAATTCAATTGCTTGGGATGTATTTTGGATTACCCATTGCCCATCCTTTTTAGGCATTGAAGAAAATGCTTCCTGAAACTCAACCAACCTAGCGGCCAGTACAGGAATCTGTTGTTTGGTAATTTCGTCTTCCATTTTTACAGATTTTTTTGTTAAATTACTTTTCTGCACTTCCCGGCAGAATTGGGTTATATTTAAACTATTAAATATGACCGTATTGTAGAATATAATCTACTTTGTGTCAAGAAATTTTTTAGATTTACTTTTAAATCTTGAGGTCCAAAAGCCAGCGGTAACAATTCGCTGATTTTAGCCTTCATTATCTTAGTTTTCCGGGTGTTGGCCATAATAATCTCAATATCTTCTCCGGTGAGTTGAGAAAACTCATAAATCATTTGCCGGCAGGATCCGCAGGGAGCGGTTATGGCTTTAGTGTCTGATTTCTCCGCCCGGGCGATAACGGCAATTTTTTTAAAATGACGATATCCCATCGCATTGGCCCGCAATAAAGCGGAACGCTCCGCGCACAAGCAAGAACCATAGGCGGCGTTCTCGACGTTGGCCCCGCCGATAATTTGGTTGTCAGAAGTTAAAATGGCCGCTCCGACATAAAAATGGGAGTAAGGGTTATAGGCTTCCTTTAACATTTTCTCCGCTTCTGATAATAAATCTTTCTCAATTTTAGACAGGTCTTGATATTTGATTTCTTTCATAAAAATATAGATTAATAAAAAAGGCGGATAAACCCGTCTTTTTTTATTTTAATCGGATATAAATATATTATTATTTTTTAACCAACGGCAGGGAGAAATAAAAGGTACTGCCCTTGCCGACGACGCTATTGACCCCCACCCTTCCCTTATATGACTCAACTATCAAGCGACAAATGTAAAGACCGAGGCCGATGCCCTCTTGCGTCCGAGCCAAAGAATTTTCCAACTGGCTGAACTTGGAAAACATCCGGCCGATTTTTTCAGCGGCGATCCCGATGCCTTGATCGGTGACCTCCACTTTAACTTCCGTCGCGCTTAAAATCGTTTTAATGGTAATGGTCTGATCCGGAGTGCCATATTTGACGGCATTATCCACAAAATTATTCAAGACTTCCAAAATCTTATCCGGATCGGCGCTGACCCAAGCTTCTTTTCCTTCGGTAATGGCGAAATTAATCTGGCTCTTACGCGGTTCCGCCAAAGATTTCAAAGATGAAATATGGTCTTTGATCAGGGCCAATAAATCAAAAGTTTCATTTTTAATGACATTATGTTTGTTCTCAAATCGAGTAGCGGTCAAAATTTGATCCACAATCTTTTTCAGACGCTCAGCCTCGCCGAAAACCAAATCAATTTCTTTGCCGATTTCTTGATCCCCCAAGGTTTTAGACTTGGTTTTCAAAATTTCACTCACTACCAAGATGGAAGTCAGAGGGGTCTTAAGCTCATGGGCGGCGATATTTAAAAAATCATCTTTGGCTTGATCCAGACTGTGCAACTGATCAATAGTCTCTTTAAAACGTTTAATCTCAGACAGGTCAATTAAGATTCCCAAAACTCCGGAAACCTTATGATCGCCATCTATAATCGGAGTGGAGTAAAGAGCCACCGGGAACTTGGTCCCGTCTTTTTTTAAACCGACATATTCGCTAATCACCGTATTTTTCTTCTCAACTAGATTGGCTCGCTCCGACATAATTTTAGCTTTCTGCGACTTGTCAAAAATATCCAAATAACCCATTTTTTTAAAATCCTCCAAATCTTTATAGCCAAAGAGTTTAATGCCGAAATTATTGACGAATAAAATATTGCCGGTGGCATTATTGGCGTAACCAAAAACTGCCTGAGGCAATAAACTCAAAAGGCTGTCCCAATGCCGATAAGTCTCCTGCAAAGCCTTTTCCGTCGCTCTTAATTCAGTCAATAATTCCTGATTGGTCTTTTTTGAGATAAGAATAAGGGCCGAGGGCAGATTGGAAAAGGAAAAAAGCACAATTAAAAAATAGGATTGGGGGGGATAAGAATATTCAAAAATGAATCGAATTACCACCGCGAAATAAAGCAAAAACAATAAAACCGAAATTATTTTACGCGGAATTTTTAGCGAAAAAAAATGAATAATATCTTTCATGAGAATAAAAATTATTTAGTCGTATTTAAAACCGATTCGACCTTGCCCAATAATTCGGCAACGCTGAATGGTTTTTCCAAAAGGCCCTTGACCACGCTGATCTGGTTAAAGTTATCATTGGATTGTTGGAAAACCTCGGAAGTTATCGGCAAAGCGGAAATCAAAATCACCGGGATATTTTTTAATTTCTCGTCGCTCACCATGGTCCGGCATAAATCAACTCCGCTGATCCCGGGCATCATAAAATCCAACAGGACTAGATTATACTCGTTTTTTTTCATTTCCTCCAGACCTTCTTTGGCGCCCAAACAAACCGTCACCTCGTAAGAAGCGTTTAAGCCCAAGGCGGCTTTGATAGTTATCCCGATACTGACGTCATTATCAATCACCAAAATCTTCATAAAATTTTATTTATTATTTTTTGCTCCGGACTGCAACAATAATTCTTCGATTGAATCGTAGTGATTATTATGAGCGATGGTCAAGGCGCTGGAGTGATATTCATTTTCCGCATTGACATCGGCCCCCTTCTCAATCAAAAATTTGACGACTTCCAAGTGTCCGTCTTGCACGGCGTTAATTAAAGCGGTGGTGCCATTAGTGGACTTAAAATTAACATCAGCTCCGGAGGCCACCAATAATTTTACGGTCTCTAAATGATTATTGCGAGCGGCGGTCATCAGAGCCGTCAAACCATTCTTGCTGCGGCCATTGACATCGACGCCGTTTTTAATGAGTAGCTCCACGATATCGCTATGCCCGTTCTGAGCGGCGAAAACCAAAGCCCGCTGCGAGGCAAAAACGGAAGAAAAATCACCCGGACGGCTTAATTCGTTTAAAATTACGCCGGCGGCGATCAGCATTTTAACGATATCAATTTTCCCGTTAAAAGCCACAAAAATCAAGGCATTGGAGCCGTTATTATCTTTTAAATTAACATTGGCCTTATTCTTAATCAATAAATCAACAATATCAATTTGGCCGAAACGGGCCGCCAGCATCAAAGCTGTAGTTCCATTCTGATCGCGATCATTAACATCGGCGCCGTTTTTAATCAAATCGGCCACCAACTCAATATCGCCTCTTTTAACCGCTTCGTGGAGCGGATAACTGCCGTCATCGCTAACATTTGGCTCTTTGATTTCTTCGTCTCCCATAGTATTAATAATTAATTGACTAATTTCTCTTTGACCTTGGCCACAATCTGAGATAGGTCCCAATCGCTCTTCACTAAATAATAAAAAGCTTTCTGCGACAAAGCTTCCAATACTCGTTGCTCATCGCTGTAATTCGTTAACATAATGACCAGCATATTCTTGCCCCATTCCGTCGCCCGTAAAGCCTTCAGCATGGCTAAGCCATCCATTTTGGGCATATTGATGTCAGCCAAAATTAAATCAGGCAAATGCTGCTCGGCCATCTTTAAACCGTCTTCACCGTTGCCGGCGGTAAAAACTTCAAAATTTTCTTGCTCAAACTCATAGCTGATAGCTTTGACCAATAACACATCGTCTTCAACGATTAGAATTTTTTTTCTCATATATTCTATTTTTAATTATATTAATTAATTTTAAGCGGAATGGAAAAGAAAAAAACCGTTCCCTTGTTTTCTTCGGACTCAAACCACATTTCCCCTCCATGAGCCCTAATCAGTTCTCGCGCGATATAGAGACCTAGGCCCGTGCCATTGGGCTCTTGCACGCGAGCGTTGTCGGCGCGAAAGAACTTTTCAAATAAATGGCTCTTCTGAGCGGTGGGAATTCCCATGCCCTGATCAGTCACGGAAATCACCGTAAAACCCTTACCGTCGTCAGCCACCGCTTTAATGTTGATATTTTTACCCTCCGGGGTGTATTTACTGGCATTGCTGATTAAATTGGATAGAACTTGTCTTATTTTAACATAATCGGCAAAAATTAACAAATTATCAGGGATTTCATTGACAACATTCAGGGATTTAGTCTTAATCAAAGAAATATTCTCCGGCAAAACCTCCTTAATGACATCATTAACCTTGAAATCGGCCTTTTTGATTTCAAACTTCTGTCCAGTTTCAATATGGGATATATCCAATAATTCATTGACCAGCTTAATCATGCGCTGATTGGAAATTTTAATCTGCTCCAAAAAATCCAATTGTTCCTGATTTAAATTTTGATACTTATTGCGCAATAATAATTCCGAAAACCATCTGATACCGGTCAAAGGGGTGCGCAATTGATGCGAGGCTAAACCCACGAATTCGTCCTTCATGCGTTCAATCGTCATTTCGCGAGTGATATCTCTTTCAATGGAAACAAAAAATAAGATTTCGCCATATTCGTCCAGCACCGAAGAGATATCCACGGCGGCGATATATTTTTCCCCGTTTTTGCGAGTATTTTCAAATTGACCGACAAAAACTTCTTTCTTGGTCTTAATCTTGTCCCACATGGCGGCGTAATAGCTCTGATCCATGTGTCCGCCCCATAATTCCCCCGGATTCTTGCCGACCGCTTCATTGAAAGTATAACCGGTATTTTTTTCCGTCGCCTTATTAATATAAAATATGGTTCCCATCGGATCCGTATTGACAATATTATCCGAAGCGCTATCGACGGCCAGGCGGAACTTTTTGGCTTCAATCATTTGGAGCTCCAAATTAATCTTCTCGCGCGCCAAAGAATCAAATAAGTATTCCAACTTTTCCTGGAGAGAACGATAGACATCTTTAGTTTTATCCAATTCATCGGCCGAAATTCCCGGAATCGGAGCGTTACTTTTGGGAGGCATAAAAAACAATTAAAAATTTATATTTTATGCTTAAATTATAGCATTTTTTCTCTTTTGCTGTCAAAACTATAAAACGCCCCCGATTCTAATCAAGGGCGTTTTAAATCTTTAATCCATTCTATTTTAAAGGGTATTTTTCGTTAAATTCAGCTTCGTCGCCATAGGGAACAAAATCACTGGCAACTTGATGGGTCTGGACTTTAAAGCCGGGCTTGTCCTGATGCTTAATCCCGCACCAATATTTTTTCGTTTGACCGGCAATTTCCTTCAAATACAGCAAAACACCGTTAGCATAGCCGCAATACATGCAACCCAACTTTTCCAAAGGGTTAAGATACTGTAATTTATTCCGATCAATAATTTGGATATAAGCCGATCGCTTGACCTTGGCTATCCCATAAATCGGAAAACAAAGCTGATGATAAAGCTCGCCTAAAATATCCAAAACGATAATGGCCGGCAGGGGCAACCAAATAATCGGAGCCGAAATCAAATGCCACCAGAATCTCTGCGTCTGAAACTTACGATAATTCATAGCGATAGTTTATTCTGGGAATTGACCGCCGACTATCGCCAAGGACCAAAAAATATTAAATTAATAATGATTGTTGACAACCGCACCGGGGTTATCAATTGTCGAACGAACTGAATTTAGCGTCCCGATGTCGGGACGGGTTAAATTAAAAATAAACTTGGCATCGCCTTGAGTCACGTTGGTGCAACCGGCGCTTCGCTGCGAACCGAAATTATCATGCCAATAAGTTCCGTGAACCGAGTAGGAACCTTTATAATACATCACCCAAGGAACATCGGGCAGGTCATAGACATGAGTGGCCAGCGGCGGAGCGCCGGTCATTCTGGTTTTCTTCACTTTTAACCAAACATTATAGGTGCCCCTAATCGTCGGGCTTTCCACATCACCGGTCGCAATATAAGTCGCCATGACCGCTTGATCAAATTTATATAAAGTCAAAATCTTTTTAGAGAGATCAACATCTATCCAATAATCGCCGGCCTTGACCTTCGCCGGTATCACCAAATTTTGCACCGGAGTCGGTTGGGCGATAGCGCTGACAAAACGGGAATTGACATAAGCTCCGGGGTAGCGCCCGCCGTCAATCCGATACCACAGGCTGCCGCCGGCTTTTTTTATCCCCAAAACTTTAATAATATTAGTGGCATAAAATGTCCCCAATCTTTTAGCGTCATTTTTGGGCTCGGACAAGACCGGCACATAATTAGCATTGACTCTTCCCCACCACCCCAAATATTGCCACTCCCGCGCCTTTTCTTGACCACTATCATCTAAAATTATTTTACCGACCGGAATGGTCTTCAAATCGGCGTTGGTAGCGCCCAAAGAAAATTGGCGCATCAGATCAAAGGCGCCGGCAGCATCGGCCAGATATACCAAAGATTTATCAACCGGGTTGACATAATAAGCTTTGCCGACATCTTCAACTTTTAAAAGGATCAAGCCTTTCAACCTGTCCGGCGTGCTGCTGGCAATTTTAGCGAAATTATCATTAGAGATGCCCAATGATAGGTTTTTCATTAAACTATAAGCGTCATCCGAGCTACCCAAATAATAGCGATGAAAATCGCCCGGGTAGACATACCAAGCCTCCCCGTGGTTGTCAACATCCAATAAAATCCGACCGTTTAAGCGGTCGGAAAGATTACGCTCGGGAAAAGCCAGGGCCGGCACGGCAAAAAAAAGGAGGAAAAAGGAAGCGACGATTAGACTAAGCTTTAGCGACTTCATAAATTTTACTTATTATAAGCTAATTTTAGCTGGAATAACCGGAAAGGTCAAATTATATTCATTAAACCAACTATTTCTTTCCCCTCCTTGAAATCAATTTCTGAGTCCAAATTATTCCCCCAATCAACCCTGCAAAACCGATTAAATAACCCGTCAAGACATCGGTCAGATAATGAACTCCCAAATAAACGCGACCGAAACCGATTAAAAGAATTATTAAAACAGTAAAACTATAAATCAATCCGGATTTTCTGCCTGAATTTAATTTAACCGCCATAAAAGCCAAATAAGCGAAGCAGGCGACCGCCACAGTCGCATGACCGCTCGGAAAAGAAAAACCGGTCTCAACAAAGATTGAATCCGGCGGCCGCGGTCGGACAAAATATAATTTTCCCAAATAAGTCAAAAGAGAAGAGCCGGCGACAGTCGAAATAAAAGGAATAATAAATACAAATTTCTTTTTAACCGTCAAAACTATAATTATCAATAACATTGCCGCCACGATGAATTGCCAATTTCCCAACCAACTAAAAACTGAAAAAATAGAAGTCAAAAAATTGCTTCTATTTTCCGTTACCCATATAAATAATTGTTGGTCTAGACTATTTAACATGCTATCAAGTAAAAAATCTACTTTAATAATTTTCTATTATTTCCGGGGGCTAAAAAATTGCTTTTAGAAACGACCTTCTGACCGGATAATCTCTCCAAGTCTTTTCGGGCTCGACCAGCCACGCCGCCGCCCTTTTTAGCAGCCACAGCATTTTTATCAAAACCGGTAGCTAAATCTTTAGCCGCTATTTGTCGCGTAGATAATTCAGCCAAAGAAGTAAATATCAATTCCGCTTCAGTCATATGATCTCTCAAATTATGGCCTTGGAGATTTTTTAGTTTTCGGTGTTCCGAGACGGTAATACCGCTCCATTCTCGATGAATAATATTAGTCAAGGCGGCAAATTCTTCGGCCTGAGATATTTGATGATCAGCCCAATAATCAGTCAGTTTATTTCTAATTTCTTGCCCGCGCATTCTCTGCTCTATCCATTTTTTAGAATAGCCTAAAGCCAACCAATTACTTCGAGCCCGATTAACTCCAATTTCCGGGTCAACCGTTTCTTTCAATCTTTCATAACCAACTTTAGCCAACCACAGCTTAAATGGCTCAGCCTTAGGAGAAGGAATGGACTGGATTAGACGTAATATGGTCTCCACATCAGCGACATCAGTCGGTCTCATCCGACCATCCGAAGCCACTAATTTCAACTGGTTACAATTTGTAACCGTTTGATTAGACCCCTCCTTAATTAAACGATGCTTTAAAACTTTCCAATAAGTACGAGCATCTGGACTATCCGTCAAAATCCTAACCACATCCACCACGCTAAAAACCCATTTTTCTTCTTTTTCCAGCCAAACCCGACGAATTGGTTCATCCTCAAATATGGCTATCGCTTTATTTTTATTAACCATAATATTTTTATTTTAATGATTATATTATAGCAAATCAGAGATAAAATTTCTATAAAATTTCTCTAAAATTTAAATTGATAAATATGCCCATAAACACAAAGGAAACGAGCATTTAGCTCGTTTCCAAAGTATCAATAAAAAAATAATTAAAGATCTGCCTTAATCCTCTTTTCCAATAA
>Ga0265297_10004354_pt1 | contig 23340 bp, 34 predicted proteins | sample Munlanlwell13791_FD_192502 | JGI IMG/M metagenome (GOLD analysis project Ga0265297, IMG submission 192502) | Leachate microbial communities from a municipal landfill in Southern Ontario, Canada - Leachate well 137-91 | ecosystem: Engineered > Solid waste > Landfill > Unclassified | place... | reverse complement strand
TCGACACAACTTTTGTATTTATTCAATACGTTTTCCATCCCAAATTGATAACCGGCGTGAATATTTTCGGGGCTATATCTAACTATTTTCGCGGGTGGATTATCGCGTAATTTGATAATTTGTTGAGGTGTGTATTGTTTTGCCACAGAGCCACGCACAAAGACCGTAGAATTCCATTGTCGCCCCGTTACGGCTAGATTTAAGTAGTAAACATGATACGGGGCCGAAAACACTAGAATATCAGTTAGATTTGGTAAATGTCGTTCTAATTCAGATTTCGCGCAAATTTCATCCGCGTCTTCGTAACCGATTATATCGTCGTTTTGTAAATTGATTAAATTGTTTGCTGTGGAGAGAAAGTTTCTTTGAAAAACATCGTTTGTCCATCCCGTTGAATCCATTTCGGGCCAGTCACCATCTTTAACTTGTAAATGAATAATTTTATCCCAATATTTCTTAAATTTTTGCTTATTTTCTTCTAAAAAGAATGGTTTGGATAGATTTGATTGTGTTTTTGATCCTTCTGAAATGATAATTCCGTCGAAAAAATCATAATACTGATTAAGTTTGAGTTCTAGTAATTCAACTTCATTAAACCACGAAAAGGCTATGTATTTTTTTGACATTATTTGATAATTCCTTTTGATTTTAAGTGGTTATATAATATAGCAAATACTTTAGATTAACGAATTTATTCTTCTTTTTGCTCCAAATTCTGAAATGCCCTTCGTCGCTATTGTCTAAGTCAATTATTGGGATTTTGCTTGTCACAAACTATTATATGGACTATTTGCAAGAATTTCAAGATTATTTCAACTTACTTTGTTAATTCTTTTATTGCGCTCAAAATATCTTCGTGGGGAATATCGCTGCAACTATTGGGGTGGAATAGGTCGATTTTGTCATTATTCCAATGTTCCGGCGCTAATGCTGCTGGATTTTTGCTATGTTGTCCGAGATGGTATGTAATTAAATTAACCATAGGAATAGTCCCGATTGCGCCAATTGCCCACGCAAGGCCCGAATCATTGAAGACGCCGCCGCTTGCCCCTAAGATAATTTGAAACTGTTCAAAAAGAGAAAGGTTGCGGGCGTCATAGACATTTTCAAGGTTTGAATCGTTCGGATGTCCAATTTGCACGATTTTAGTATCCTCATACTGTTTTCTGAATTCATTCCACCATTCTTGACTCGGGGCGCGGCGATTTCCTTGCCCATAACCAGCGGTCGTATGAATTACAATATATTTATCAAAAACCTTATTAATTGGATAATTCCATGTTAAATGTGGTTTTCTGTCTTGTTCAGATAATGAATAGTAATCTTCGGAAGTGAATCCCGCCATCAAAACACACTGCTCGACACAACAGATTTTATCACACCACAATGGATCATTAACAGGTGGATTTATGTTAATTTGGATATCAAAGAATGGTTGGCGCGTTGACTGATGAAATTCTACGCCGTTATAGCTATAAATTTGGCCTTCGGTGTCCGTTGAAACTACAATTTCATTAATTAATTCCTGATTTTCCCACAAAAACTTGCCTTGTTTTACTTTTTCTGCAACTGCCCAAATTTTATGTGAATTAGGATAACGATTTTCTAGTAATTTTAACACCGGGAGCGTCATTATTTGGTCGCCGATTAGGTTGCTACGAAATCCCCAAATGGTAATTTTGTCACTCATCTAGAAAATTATAGATCAATTTTGTATAAAAATCAAGAAATATTTTAGAAATTCTTGAAATATCTAGTGTAATTGGATATACTCAGGTAGTAGAATAGTTTGTAAAACGCAATTAATTTCGCGCCGCCACGTAAAGGTTAAAACCTTTGAACTGTTTTCCGAAAGGGAGCTATCTGAGTAACGTGGCGGCGCATTTTTTTGGAGAAATTATGAGAGATATGTTACGAGAGTCATAAACCTATTATGGGGAAACAACACTCAGAAAATAAAAGATATAACCCGTTCCCTGTTGGACAATTTGATCAAGACAAAAATCTTTTAAGGGAATTTGATCTTGTAAGAAGCGCGGCGACTTATTTAAAAATACAGAAAAGTTTAATTCTACCGTTGAACAAAATCGTCCGTCATATAAGAGATTCCATTCGTATGGATAAACTATATGAGGGTTTTATGTGGGCGTGGATAAAATAATTATTTACTTTCAAGTACATACATGCCGAAAAATCCCGGCAAAGGAGCCCAATCAATGTTTTCGTCCAATTTAGTATATTCTCGCGAATGAGCATAGTGTTTATATATATTACAATATGGCTTAAAATCATTTAAATCCCACCCATTTTGATCGGGATATTGATAATGTGGATTATCTGGCGTAACGTCTGTCAAGTCTTCACGCGGCTGACAATGGGTTTCGATACAGCACGTCATTTTATGCCCCGTCTTGTATATTTCTAATAACGACTTACCTAGTCGAGATTCCGCGCCTTCACAATCAATTTTTTGAAAATTAGGCAATGGTAAATTATTTTCATTAATAAAATTAACCAACTCCTTAAAAACAATAGTATCTTCTACATATTTTAGTTCGTCTCTGCGGCAATTTCTAATTACAGTTTTGCAAGTATATTCTTTGTCTGATAATCCTATGTTGAATAATTTGACGTTTGTAAGGTGTTTGGTGTTTTCAGTTAATTCGAGAAAGTTCGCGGGGAAGGGTTCAATGGCAATTACTTGCTCCACACCCGGTTTATTTGCAAAAAAGTTAGTAAAACGCCCGTTGAAAGCTCCAATGTCGTAAATTACCTTAGCATCTTTGACGAATGTGTCAAAAATTAATTCTTCGTAGTCTTGCATGTCTTATTATACCTATCTATTCTTCAATTTTCAAGTTTATTTATTCCCAAAATCCTTCTTTTTTCAATAAGAAAACTAAGAAATCAATATCACCGTCTTTAATTCCTTTTCGGACGGTATGATCAAAATTTTCTAGCTGTTCACAAACTACAATAGCGTCTACTTCTTTCGTTTCGTGAACTTGATTTATTAGTGTTTTATTTGTCATAATTTTAATTAAATGAACTTCCTATTAACGATCCAATTATTTAAGTTTTCTTTTGCCCGTGGGAATAATGCGTGTGTGGGATTATCTATTGAATTTATTAGGGTTTGCGCGACTTCGCCGGTCGAGTGGTGAAGAGGAAAACAATACTCGGGGTGAATAACCCAACGGATTTGTAGCGACGGGTGAATTTGAAATGGTGCGGGACATTGCCGGTGGAGTAGATAAGAAGGTTTTCCGAAATAAAGTGGGATATAACGCGGCGCACTGTCGATACCTACGAAAGCGGAACAATATTTGGCAACGAAAAATAAATTTGATAATTCACAATCAAAAACCCTTACTCTTTCGCTGATTACTTCGTCGTAAATTGAAAAACGGTCCTTTTGACAATAAAGATAAATAAAGTAATCGGGGGGTAATTTTTTCTCTAATGTTTTAATTAACTTTTGAACATACCACAATTCACACTCGCCGCCCCCGCCATTTCGCGCTGATAGGTGACATAAAATGAATTTTTTCTTATCAAATTCTTCTTGTTTGACTTGCGGAGAGATAATAGTTTCAAGATTAATTTCGGGGCGCGGCCAATGATAGAAGTAATTCATGTAATCTGGTATTTGCCTACACCAGACGAGTGAATCAACGCACATGTTTACTACCAAATCAGACTCTTCTATTTTACGTCTATCTTCTTCAATTATATTATCATAGCTTGCGGCGTAAACCTCCCCGCTAGGTAGCGTAAATTGCGGGCCAATCCTACTTACCTGGTGAGTTTCCGCAAAACGGGTTGGCCAAAGAGTATTAATTAAATTAGCTTGAACTAAATTATTGTCAGTATTTGAATATAATTTTAGGACCGCTTTCGGGTATCTATTTTGAATTGCAGGAAGGAAACGCGCGGAACAGATGAAGTCGCCCGCCCCGAGCCTCCTTCAAGAATTACGCTAATTGTGCGAATTTCTTTTGGAGACATTAATTAAACACCACCTTTCAATGGTTCAGGCGTTTCAAAGATATTCCCTACAACTTCCGCATCTTTCATCATACAGCCCAGATCAAAGATTCTTCCCATTGTTTTATCGTCCATGACAAATTGATAATAATCCCACTTAATTTCGCAAATGTGCTTCTCAAATCCGTGAGAAATGATGTCTCCTTCGTAAATCTCAATGCAGATCTTGTCTTTTAAACCAACAAACTGTTGAAGTGTATATCTTTTTCGCTACAAGCAATGATTTCTAAAAGTTCTTTATTTTCAAAGATTTTAGTAACTCGGGCGTTTCAAAAATGTTACCAATTACCTCAATATCGTCGCCAGTCCAAATTCCGCGAATGTCCCTGTTTGAAATTTTAGTCAAGAAACTTCCGTCGTCAAAAATAATAGTGCCAATAAAATTATCGTTAAGATATTGTTCCGAATAGGCTTTAACAACGTCACCCTCGTAGATTTCCTTACCGTTTTTATCTATGCATCCAGTGAACTGTTGAAAAATAAAAGCTGTATCATTAAAGATTTCATTCAATGCGGGGTTATGATACCCAACATGTAAATTGAAAAATTCTTCTTTACCGTTGCCTATATCTCCCCAAACGCGAAATTTAATTATCCTATTCATAATTTAAATTATGGTGTGCATTAAACCGATTCCTTTCTTCTCCGATCATGATTTCATTCTATTACCGTTCCAAATTTCTGTCAAGGATTACTTGGTTAAAATTACTGTCTATTGTCGGAAACATCGCCGCAATAGGATTTTGAATCACATTATTAATCATTTTACATATTTTATCAACATCATAATTAGATGGAATACAACTAGATGGGTTCACATGCCAACGAATAATTTGACTTGCGGGCATTTGACCGGGGGAAGGGCAAAAGTCAGAGAAGCACAGGACCGGCTTACCGAACATTGCGGGCCATAACCTACACATGCTGTCAATCCCTATAAAGGCAGAGCAAAATTTAGCCAAAAATACTATTTCTTCTACACTACAATCAATCGTGCGAATCCTATCCGTTACCATCCTTGCGTAAAAATTTTGGTATTTTTCTTCGCAAATTATATAAAATAAGTAATCAGATGATAGTTTCTCCTCTAATTTCTTCAATAAACTAGCAATATAAACAGGATCAAGTTTGCGCTCGCTAGACGGTCTGCTGAAAAGGTGACATAAAAGGTATTTCTTGTTTGGAAAATCTTCGCGTAAAATTGGACCAGTCAAAAATTGAGTAAGATCAGCGGTGGGGTGAGGAAAGTGCCGGAAATAATTTAATATGGGTAAATCCGTCCACTGTAAAAAATTTAATCCATCATTCCAAGCATAATAATATTTATCAAATTCTTTGAACTTTTCGTGTGATTCTTCTGTTAGATTATCGGGGTGCGCCGGAATATCTTCTACTCCAAATTGGGATTTTACAGTAAAATGTTCACTTTTCCAATAGATTTTTTCAAATCCAAGTTCGTAGTTGTCGGGCCATAGGTTAAAAATATGATTTGGTCTATCTTTTTCATAGAATAATTTGATTTTTGCGTTGGGGTAAGTTTCTTTGATTGCGGGGATGAAACGGTTGGCTAAAATTACATCTCCTATGCCACCTTGCACATGATATGCAATAGATTTTATAGACATATTATACTGTAAGATTATCAATTAAATGCTTTCTTGTCCAAACACATTTTATGCAATTTACGATTTTTCTGTGCTCGCTTGGATTCTTTGGCGTATTTATTCATTAATTGGACGAGGAAACTAATCTTAACTGCCACCATTCGTTTTCTGTGCCTTTTCTACCTCCGCCGCATAAAATATGCTTCGCGTACTCATTGTTTGTTACGCTATCGTAGTTGTCTGTTACAGACCGTAGTTCTTTGATGCTTGGTTTTGAGTGGAACCACGCAACGAAATATTTACCGTCCTGATTATATTCGTTAATTTCTCTAGTAAGTATATATGCTTCAGCTTTCATTTGTTTTAATTTGTTTTAGTAAGTTTCTCAATCAAAAAATACCCCAAAAGTCCAAAAAAGTAAACCGCACCGATAATTTCCCATATTCCAAAAAGTAAACTAAGCAAAATGGTGAGCCAAAGTCCTGCACAATAGGGACACGTAACGATTTTCAAGAAAAACCCCAAGAATGGGCGTATAATGAATTTCTCATGCCAAAAAAACAGGATGTTTGGATAATCCCCGCGTTCCATTTCGTATGGTTTGAGTAAAAGCGCGAATTTTTGACGCTTTGAAAGCGGAAGTAACGAAAGATATTCATAAATTACATCGGTTTTAAGTAGAACGATAAGAATTGAGGAAACGGTTGCGGACAGTATGAGGATAATTAACATGAATTTACTTAATTACTAAGATATTTATGTAGTGAGATGTTCTTGTCCAAAAAATCAATGCTCGCCAAATCTCTTACATCTATATTATCCGTGAAATCTTGCTTTAAACTATCTATTTCTGCCGCGAATGTTTCTTTTGTTTGTTTTGTTAATTTTTCCTTAATAAAAGCAAGTAATTCCTTCTCGCCCGATTCTGAAAGGTGCATTTCCAAACACGAGCCGTCAAAATCGCTACCGTACGCGAAGTCTAATGTGAGGGTTAGTGGCGGACCCATATCTAATTTTTCGCCTGTAAAGTCACAGTGAATTACGGAATGCTCGCGGGTGGCTGGTTTAATTATTGTTTTCATGAATTTGATAGAATTTGCTTTATTTTCTTAAAAATTTCAGTGGGTTTATTGTCGCATTTTAAAAGCTGTGACAAGTCGTAAGTTAAACAATCGAACCAATTAGCGTTATCGGTCGCGCATTGACGAGCATAGTGACATTCTTTTCCTAGTTTATTGTAGTTAATTATCAAATGTTGTAGCATAAGTTCCGCAGAATACTCGTCACTTTCTATCTTTTGAACAATTTCCTCTATAGAATACGGTTCTTTAATTGTTAGATTTTCGGCTAGTTTTGTTATTGTTGTCATTAATTTAATTTTTATTTTGTTCTACGACTTTTTTGCACATATCTATAAATTCTTCTGTAGTAAAATCCAATTCTTAGCGTTACTACCTTTGATCCTACGAGGTATATTTAAACGCCGCATGTAAGTTAAAACAGTTCTATGCGAATATTTTATTTCTCTTGCTATTTGGGTTGAACTTTTTGTAGATTTATATGCTGTTCTATTAAAAATCTTTAGTTAAAATTCTATTCATAATCACGGACAACCAAAGACGTGTAGGGCACGAGGGGACAACGATATGGGCTGTATTCTTGAAATTCTACTATGACAGTCTTGCCAACATAACTTTCTTTATTTTTCAATACTTCCCCAAGATGTTCCTGCGAACCACTAACATTTGATTTAAACTTTTTGCTTTTGAGTCCATTCGGTAGTTCAAGCCACACAAACTTGGCGCAACCCGTCCAATTTCCTTCCCCCGCCTCAATAGAAATCACTTTGAATTCCGCCGATTCTGACTTTTTGAACTTCAATAGCGCCTTTGTGCGCTTGTGATGATATGGCGCGGTGGGATCTCGGATAATGACTCCCTCGCCGCCAGTGGCAACGTATTCGGCAAAATAATCCTGCATTTCTGCGAGGGACTTGCAGATTTTGTAATTAACTAACTTAATGTGTTTGAAATTATGCGATTCAATGAATTTTCGCAGTTCTTCGCGGCGGGTTGCTCCGTTAGAGTCTGCGTGACAGTCGTGAGAAAAGCCGTGACCGTCGTAGAGAACATATTCAACCATGCGTTTACTTTCTGCAAGCAATTCCGGCGTAAGATCTTTCGGCTGGCGCGTTACAGCAACTAATTCCGCAATTTTATTCAGTTCTGTAACATATTTGGGGTTGAAAAGTTCGCCCTGCAAGTAGGCATTGGGAAATTCTTCAAAAACAAAAGCAAGTTCATCAACAATATGAGGAATAGCATGGAATTGTTTATTTTTACGACTAAATGCACCTCCATTCTTAACTATGCACGCGACCCCATTTAATTTGTGATCCACAATTTGACCATCCTCCCACTTGATTTTATCAATATAATTCGTTCCCTTTGTTGGTTTAGCAAGTTGCGGCTCCAAAAACCCCTTATCAATATCATCTACATTTTCAAAGTAATTGAGTCGGAGTTGAAGTTTGATTTCCGCCTCGCATTCTTTGTGTGCTTGTTCCTCTGGCGTAGTTTCGTTGGATTTTCCCTCGTTCTTGGGCGTAGAATGCAGCCAATTCGTCGTAACGATCTTACCTCCAAGGACCCCGTAATTTTGACGATATGACGCACCTTCGCGTTCAATCCACCAAACTCTCGTTCCTCCGTTACTATCGCGGCAATATAATTTTGGATAATGCATAAATTTGAAATTACTTCAAGAATTGGTTGATGTCAACATAATTTATACCGCGATTTCCTTCCCATCAAGAAAACCATTGATATTCAGTATCTTGTCGAACCATTCCAATTCTATTCCCGCTTCATTCATCATAATTTCAGAAATTCGAGTGGCTTCTACCCATTTCGGGGAATATGTCAAATTCGGCCATTGTTTATGAACTACAACCTTACAACACCCTGCCTGAATTATCGCTTTCATGCACGAGCAACATGGGATGCCATTACTATAGAGTGTTGATCCGTAAGTATTTATTCCAAGTCTTGCGGCGGTCAAAACAGCATTTTGCTCACCATGCACAATAAAGGAATATTTGATTTCCTTGTCGTTATATCTATCTTCGTAATCTTTTACTTTTCGCGGAAATCCATTGAATCCAGTTGATATGATATTATCGTCTTTAACCAAGACCGCGCCAATTTTCGTTCTGGGATCTTTTGAGGAAGACGCGTGAAGGTAAACGGCGCGCATAAAGGTTTCGCGTTTGTCAGGTGTTGGAATTTCGGTCATAGTTTTCTTTCATGCCAAAATAGCAAATTTTGCGCTAATAAATGTCTTAGCTCTGATCTTCTGCTAGAATTTTTGCCATTTTCAATGCGGTGAGATGAATTGGTGGGGCATATCAAGGAATTATAGAGAAAATGACTTAGAAGTGCAAGAATATTTTGTCAGAACCCTCTTTTCTTGAATTTACCAGTTTTCTTATTAATTTTATAGTTTTTACATTGATTATATTGCATTGTCAGCAATATTTTATGCCAAAGATTAATTTTAATTTTCCACCCGATCGTGTCTTCCCAACGAACAAATGAAGAAATTTTTAATATTCCGCGAATTAACATTTGGCCATGAGTAGAAATTTTAATAAGATCATCTACAAATTTTTGGTCAAGTGTGAACGATTTACTTTTGAATTTATCAACTTGTTCTCGCGTGATTTTAATCGCAATATATCTATTGTGGTTATTTGGTATCATTTTGCAATTTTTCGCTTCCTCAATTAAATTATGGCATTCTCGACAAACTGCCAAAAGATCGCGGTCTTTCACATCCACAATATTTCTATAATTACAATGACGTGCATCACATGATGGGTTTTTGCCGCATTTTTCGCAAATCGGACGGCTTGCCATAAAAGAATTTCTCTTAATGCTCCACTCTTCGCTTTTCAAGTATTCTTCCCTGTATTCGCGGCGGGAGTATTTAACTTTGATTGGTTCTTCTTTGCGTTTTTTCATGTGTTGTCCTATTGTGAATTCGTCACTGTCTTCCATTATATATGGCTCGCAAGCTCGCCCGGTTTCTACGTTCGCTTGACGCTCACTTTCAACTTTACGTGCCACCTAGAAATTCTATGTGAAATATCTCCCGCATAGTAATTAGACTCACTTCGTTCGTTAGTTCGGCGTCTCCGCTTAAAGCTCCGACCAAAGACTAACGCGCTACGCTTGTTGCCCTATCGGGCAGAATGTTTTTGATTTATTTTATGATTCTCTTCCCGCAAGGAAAGTATAAACACGATAACGGGTGATACTATCATTAAGACGAGAACGACACTTCGTTGGTTCTCTTTTAACTTCCGCATCGCTGTCGCTCGCTCTACGTTCGCCTTTGGCTCTCTGATAAGTGATTCGCTAAACCGCGAATAGAGCAAGGCACGACCCATCTCTAGGCATCGAATTGACCCTATTCTATAATATTAATATACCTCCATTTTCCAATCTGAACCATCCGGTCTTACGCGCGGTCAGCTAGGAACCATATTAACTCTATGAAGATAAATTCGGCGGACGGAATTTCATAAAGTATCTTGCGATACCCACATCGTTTTTACCTTTTCTATTTCTAGAACTACTCGCGCTTCCGACAGTATAGCCGCATTTCTGCGATTGGTAAGACGTTTTCTACGGACTTGACGGTTTCTTTTGGGAACCGCGATTTGTGATCCGCTATTTTATCTTCTAAATAATTATACCCACCAAAATCTCAAAAATCAAGATTATTTTCAAAAAAGTTTTTATTTTCACAATTTTCTTGATTTTTATCTTCCATTCCCATATAATAGTCGCTACATGAAATTAACGCAAGAACAAAATGACATCATCGGAATTGAATTGGCCGAAAATGAGACTTTTCTGATTCAAGCGTATGCGGGCGCGGCGAAAACCACGACGCTTGTTGAATACGCGAAGGCGCGACCAAATGTAGATTTTCTCTATCTTGCTTTCAATAAATCGGTTGCAGACGAGGCAGTTTTGAAATTTCCGCCAAACGTAACTTGCAAAACAACACATTCTCTCGCTTTTAGATATATCGGGTGGAAATACAAAAATAAAATAGAAAATCTTCGTTCTTATCACTTGATGCGTGGTGATTTGGATATTTTTGACAGATCAGAGGCGAATTATTTAATTGAGTGTGTGCGGCGGTGGTGCTATTCTATAGACGACAAGATTTCCAACAGGCATTTGGTCAAAAACGATACAATTCTAACTCCAAAGAAAGTGATTTTGCAGAAATTGAAGAAAATTTGGAAAGAAATGTGCGATATTGAAAGTGGAGTGCCAATGTCGCACGATGGATATTTGAAACTTTATCAATTAAGCAAGCCGGAATTAAAATGTGACATTCTTCTCGTGGACGAGTCGCAAGATACCAACATTTGCACTTTAGATATATTCTTGAATCATAAGGGCCGTAAAATCATGGTCGGCGATGCAAATCAGGCTATTTACCACTGGCGCGGCGCACATAATGCTATTCAAAAATGTAATCCCGATAGAGAAAAATTTCTAACCACCAGTTTCAGATTCGGCAAGAATATCGCGGCCATTGCCAATATTTTACTGTTTAATTACAAGAATGTTGAAAAACCCCTCTTGGGATTTCGAGAAACGGATAAAGTAACGGATTTTATTGGATACGAACCTCATACAGTAATTTCTAGGACTAATGGAACCCTTTTTGAGAAGGCAATGAGCGTAATTGAGTGCGGCAAAAAGGTGCATTTTCTTGGTAGCGATAGCGGATACAATGCTTTTTTAGATACAATCAAGGATGTTTATTACCTTTACGCAGACAAAAAGGACAAAATCAAAGATACATATATTGCTTCATTTACTAACTATTATGATTTCAAAGAAGCTGTATTTGATAAAATTTCGCCGGATGTTGAATTGCAAAGTCGTGTTCGGGTAGTAGATAAGTATCGCGGGGAGATTTTCAATATTTTGAATGAAATCAAAGCGAACACGGTCGGACGGGACAGAGCGGACATTATTCTTTCTACCGCGCACAAGTCAAAAGGTGCTGAATTTGATAGAGTAGCTTTGGCAAACGATTTCGTTTCTTTAGTCAAAGATGGAAAATTGAATACCAGGCTTAATGGCGCGGAAGTTAATTTGTTGTATGTGGCGGCTACGCGAGCAAAGCACGTTTTACAAATTAACGATCAAATCCGAGAAATTTTAGAAATTTTGGATGGTAAGGAAAACGTAGATAATTTTCTTGACAATAATTTGGCATTTGCGTAAAATTCAAACGATGGGATTTCTCAATAAAACAAAATGCTACCTCGCTGGCGGCATACAAAACTTCAATGGGTTCGAGTGGCGCAATGAAATTTCGTGCGATTTGCAATCCCTAGGCATTGTGCCATTTAACCCATTGGACAAGCCATTTATCAATTCCGCACCGGAAGACAAAGATATTCATGCTTGGTTGGCGTCGCAGATGGAAAAGGGTGATTTTACTACCGTTCGTAATTATATGATTCGGGTGAGGAGGCTGGATTATAGGATGATCGACAATTCGGATTTTGTGATTGCGCACATTCACCCAACTATCGCTTCTTGGGGAACGGCATCAGAACTTGATTTTTGTGAACGGTCCATGAAGCCTACATTTATTGCGGTAGATGGAGGAATTAAAAAGACGCCGTATTGGTTGCTTGCAATGTTTGATGAGTGTTGCTTTTTCAATTCTATTGATGATATTTTTCAAGAAATTTGCGCGTTAGATTCAGAAGAAAAACCATTAAATGACAAATATTGGAGACTTTTACGAGAAAATTTAAGATAATTCTGCAACAAAACACCATAACGGATATATTTTTCTGAATAATTATGATTGATAAACTCACCCCATTCCGCAACCCCAAAAACAACATCTTAAAAGTCACACTCGATGAATTAAAAAAACTGCATTACAAAAAGAGAACGTATCAAGCTCCGCACAAAAGCAAGGAAGACCCGCACAGTGAGGAAGGCGATTTATTGTGCCTTTCAGATATAAAACAGGATATGTGGGCGGTTTTGGATAAAAAATCTGCGAAAAGTATTGACCCAGCGAAGTTTTTGGTATATTTTCGCTAACTTGTGACTACTCCCACGAATAAATTCGGGCGTCCCCTTTTGCTAATTTTATGGCGTAGATGGGTTAAAACGGAGTATATAAATTAGTTGTATGTCTCAAGCAATTCTAGCAAAACTCACCGATTCTCCTTACGCTGAATATCTTCGCCAATTAACAAATGATGAGTTGGCGTCGGAAATCATTCATTATCATTGGGCTGTACAGGAATTGGATTCGCCGCTTTCTGATGTATTAGAAGAGACGATTGAAAGACTAAAACATGGCAAATAATAAATCTTCTCCGGAAACTGGACTTGCGGGCGATTCTCTCTCACTTTTTGGCACGGGACTTATTCCATTTGCTCTTTCTAATATTGGTAATCCTAAAGTCACTAAATTCGTTTCGCACGGGTTGGCTGTCGGAATTTGTGCCAAGATGATTTGGGGTTTTATTAGATCAAAACAAAATCAAGATAAATACACAACAATTAACATTCACGAAGGAAGTGTTTGGTTTGATTATGTTATTCGGTGGATGTCTAAAGTAAAAGTAGAATATCAAGGCAGCGAATTTGAATTTATTGATTTAGATAATATTAAAAATTCTGGCGATAAATTATGTTCCCCAGATTCCGTTCAATTATCCAATCAAGAGAAAAAACATGGCTTTGATTTCATGCCATCTTCTAATTGTAAAGTTTTTGTAAACGGCATTGAAGTCGTCGTTATTTTAGAGAGAATGAATCGAGACAATAATAATGTTCGGTGGGCGAAAGATAAATTTATTATCAAGGTCAAGAGTAAAGACGAATTAGAGTTGCGGCGGGTTTTTGCTCAAATTGAAGACTTGGGCCACATAAAAGTTCAGCATCCACGCACGATAGTTTATACCTATCATTGGAATTGGCGGCAGACTAAGAAAATTTATAAAATTAAAGATGTAGTATTACCCAATGGAGATTTTGAAAAACTAAAGAAATATTTTGCAGACTTTTTGAGTAATAGAGAATTTTACGAGCGAACGAATACCCCCTATCGTGCGTCGGCTTTATTGTATGGGCGCTCGGGGTCGGGAAAATCGACGACAGTTGAGGCTATTGCAACACATTTTGGCTTAGATGTTTATGTAATTAGTTTGTCGGAAATGACAGATGATAAATTTCTAACCGCTGTTAATGAAATTCCCGATAATGGCATATTACTTCTTGAAGACGTTGATTGTGTATTGGCAGACGAAAGAAAAACAGAGGGAACGGGAGTGTCATTTAGTGGGCTATTAAATGTATTAGATTCTATTATTTGCAAGGATGGGCGAATAACCTTTCAAAGCACGAATTATATTGATAAAATTGATCCTGCTCAAATTCGAGCGGGGCGAGCGGATTATCATCTTGAATTCTTTGACGCGACTTTTGAACAAATAGTTGATTTGGCGGAAAGATTTGGCTATAATGAGAAAGAAGCAAGGGGACTTGCGGAAAAGTGGGCTCCTGAAAAAATTCCAATGTGCGAAGTTCAGTCCAGACTTAAACAGTTATTTAACAAAGAAAAACAAGTAGAATTAACAAAGTGAAACGATTTATTAAATTTATAGTGATTCACAGTATATTTAGTTATATTTCCGGCACAATTTGGGAAAAAATTGAAAAGCGGTGGCTATAAAATGACGAAAGAGAACTCCCGAATTTATTCGGGTTGGGTCCAAATCCCGAATTACGAATAAAAAGAAATTTGATAGTAATTTTGATCAAATTAACTAGAATAGTAAAAATAATCTTGACAAAAATCCAAAACGCAAGTAATATTTCAAAGTATGAGTAAATTATTTCCAAGAATTAAAGTCAATTCTGTTGATAGCTATTTCGCGTTGCCACGTAATGAGCGTGAAAAGTTTGGCGTTTATCTCTCGCCAAGTTCTCTCCCTTGGGATGGTTTTGAGGAGTTTTTGAATAAAGGTGGGCAAGGTTGGGGTGCGTTGGAGAAACGGATAGCGGAAGAATATCCCATTCAGTATTTTGTAAGGAATATGTGGGAAAATCTTGATATTTATTTTAGTAGGTTTCGCGGCAAGTTAGAAACGTGGTGGATTTGGGCATTTAATCCTCAACATAGTGAACTGCGGGCAGTTATTTCTCGTAATTGGGATGATCTTGACAATATAATAAGAAAATTTCTATTCGCTTGTGTAGTTTCTTACGTTGAGAAAGAAGATGGACTAAGGAATCTTGTTTTGATGAGGGAAACCAAAACTAAACAGCTAAAACTAAAGTCTCGCAAAATCTCTAAAGAAGAACGTGCCGCGATCCGAACAGAATTAGAAGGATGGGGAGGCGAAAAAGAATTCAATCGGTATTATGACATGAATTACGCCGATAATGAACTGATTGAAGAAACATACAATTATATTACTAAAGTTCGCCCGAGTTATCAAATGTTTTGGGATGAAGGTGCAGGAATGACAACAAAAGAAGGTAAATCACTTACATGGAGCCAATTAGATATCCTTTTAGATAAGACTGATGATTATTATATTCGCGCAATCATTGATTATCGCAAATACCTGTGGAGTTAATTAATTGTAATGTCTAAACCGCATATTGTAGGAATTGGGGCCGTGGCAAGGTGTGGGAAAAATTCTTTAGCTAATTTTCTTCAAGAATCATTGGAGTCTCACGGATTTTTAGTCGCACAGTATCCCCTAGCGACACCACTCAAGGAAGAATTAGATTCGGCGTTGTTAGCTAATTTTAACATTAGTGCGTTTACAGAAAAAGATAGTGAGAAAAACCTAATTAGGGATATTTTAGTGAGTTGGGGTCAGGTTCATAGAAAGCAAACTTGTGGAACCCACTTTACTCAACTTGCTGATAAATATATTGCATTTTTAGGTGACGTAGATTTTGTTTTAATTCCTGACGTACGGTTCTCTCAATTCCCCACGGACGAGATTCAATGGTTAAAGAATCGCGGAGGAATGTTCATTTATCTTGATAGAACCACTAATGGAATAAAAGTTATGCCCACGAATGAAGATGAGGCAAAAAATAGTATTAAATTAGATAAAATGGCGGATTTGCACGTTACTTGGGAAACTTTTGGAACCAACGTAAGTGCGGGAAAAGAGATTGCGGCGGCCAAGTTAAGTAAGGTGTTGGATTTTTTCAAATTAAATTAATTATACCAAAAGCAATTAATATTTGTTCCGGCCAAGCAGAAGACGATTAATTATTATGATCCCTTATTACGACGACGAAACAATTATTTCACAAATTCAAAATGATGATACAACAAATTTAGAATCATTAATTAATAATCATTCGGGCATTTATCTTAATTTAGTGAACTCTATTACTCACACAAGCGGACACCTGAATATGGAATTGCGCGAGGATTGTTCTCGTATCATATATGAAGCGGCGAACGACTTCGATCCGAGTCGGGGAGTGAAGTTCGGAACCTATGTGGGCAACAGAAGTAAATGGAATGCGCTTGATACATTAAGCGATTTTGGTAAAGTTATTCCCATTGATGAAGAAATATTAAAGTTCAAGATTGACTGCAACACAGAGATTAATAAAGAGCGAGAATCTGCCGAGAGAAATTTAGAGTTGGTGAAAAAAATTCTTGAACAAATCCGCGAAAAGAACGTAAAACGGGCCGTTAGTTTGCGTTTTTTCAACAAAAAACATACAATCATGCCCTTCACGCAGGTTGGAAAAATCATGGGTGTAAGTAGGACTACCGCTAAAGCGTATTGTGATCGCTTTATTACGTTGGCAAAAAATAAATTGGCGTCGGATGTTATTTGCGATACAGTGTAAAAAATTACTTGACAAACATTAATAGGCAAGATAAAATGTGTAAATCATTAACGAAATTTTGAAAAACTAAACTTATGACCTTAAATTTATCTAAATCAGAAATTTTTGAAATTGTCCGCGACATTATTGCCGAAGAACTAGATATTGCCATGCCGCGAATAGACGCAGAAGTTTCTATCACTGAAATTTGTGACGAGCGCGAGATTGATTTGCCGGTAATTATATATGAGATTGAACGAGAATTCGGCGTGGATATTTCAGATTCAGAAATGGAATTTTTAGAAACCGTAGATGAATTAGTTAATTTGATTGAAGAGAAGATAATTGGAAATAGAGAAAGCATCTAAAAAAGATTAAAAATAATCTTGATATTCACACAAAAATCTCGTATAATCAGTTAGTAAATCAAATAATAACAAAAACACAGTAAGAAAACTAAAATTATGGCACTTGGAAACGAAAATCAAACAAACGGCAAACTCTATATTCTCAAACTCAAGGCGAAGGACAAGGCGGCGAAGCAAGTTCCTTCGTTCTTTGAAGTGAGCGAGAAGGTAGAGGGAAAGTGGACGGCAACATCGGAAGTTAAGCGTGTCGCGGGTAATTTGACACGAATTACGATAGAAAAGGGAGAATGGGAAGGTTCGGAATATGATATTGTAAAACTTATCCTAACTGACCCCGAAAAGGACGAGTCGTATTTGCTTGATCTTCGTATGAACCTACTGGCGCGGAGTTTGTATAATTCACTACTTAGTTTGACTAGTTTTGAGGATCTTAGTATTTCTTTGTATCAGACAAAGAAGGATGATAAGACATATGATGCCATTTCGCTCCGGCAGGGAGATAGCTTGGTAAAATGGAAGCATGATTTGCAAAATCAGCCCCGTGTTGAAACCGTGAAAATTGGTGGCAAGAAAATTGTAGATTCTTCAAAATTGGATGTCTTTTATATTGAGCAACTTACAGAACTTGCTGGAATAGTTAAATCTGCACCAAGGTCTGCTAAGAAACCCACCACAGCATCAACAGATCAGATTTCGCAAGAGGAAATTGCGCAAGCCCCGACGCAAGAAATTTCGGACGAGGATGTTTTTTAGTCTAGTTTCCTCCCTGCACATGGCAGTTTTGAGCGTTCTGCATTAGGAAAAACGCTCGGGTAGAAACATTTGATAGAAAATATGAGTGAAGTAGCATTTAACATTCCCGTAAATTCGGTTAGTTTTGGTCAAGTATCCTACGGGATTCTCAATGCGTTATACAAAAAAGATCCAACTAAGAATTATCCTATTTTTCCTATCGGTGGACAAGTTGATTTGGCCGCGTATAAAGTTGAACAGGGGTTTGTGGATTGGCTACAGAAGAATATCAATTCAGCACAGTCTGTTCATAGTAGGAAAACTCCTATAGTCAAGTTGTGGCATTTGATGGGATCACTAGAATCTTTTTCCGAAAAGCAAAATTTAATCACGTTTTTTGAGTTAGATAATTTAATACATAACGAAATTAATGTAATTAAAAATCAAAATAAGGTTTTTGTTACCTCAAATTATACCAAGCAAATTTTTGAAGATTTCGGCGCTAAAAACGTAGTATATTGTCCGCTAGGGTTTGATTCAACTCATTTTTTTGATACTAAAAAGAAATATTTTTCAGACGGGCGTATCAGCTTTCTTTTACCCGCAAAATTAGAACACCGAAAGAGGACGCTTAAAACTTTGGCCACGTGGGCGAAAAAGTATGGCAACAGCCACAAATATCATCTTAACGCGGCTATTTCTAACGTGTTCATGAAGTCCGAGGACCAAAACGCATTAATTAATCAGGCACTTCAAGGGAAAAAGTATTGGAATATTAACTTGTTACCATTTCTGCCACAAAATCTTCAAGTAAACGATTTACTTAATAGTTGCGATATAGTTTTGGGAATGTCTGGCGGCGAGGGGTTTGGATTAATGGAAATGCATTCATTGGCGCTCGGAAAGCATGGTGTGATACTTAATGCCCATGCTTACAAAGATTACGCAACGGAGGAAAATTCTGTTTTAGTTAGTCCAAACGGAAAAATTCCGGTATATGACAATATCTTCTTTCGTCAAGGAACGGGGTGGAATCAGGGGCAAATTTATGATTGGGATGAGGAGGACTTTTTGGAGGGCTGTGAGGCGGCGATTAAGCGTGTAGAAAAAGATAGAGTTAACACAGAAGGTTTAAAATTACAGGAAAAATTCTCTTACCATAAGACTGTAGATGTTATTTTAGAAAATATTTAGAGAAATCGTCATAAAAGGTGTAAAGATAGAAATGACAAAACTATCTGAAACACAAAAGCAAGAAGTAATTAAACTTTATACAACAACCAATCTTAGAAATTGTGATATTAGTAAACAGTTTGGGATTTCAAAGGCGGGATTAATTTATATTTTAAAAAGCAGAGGAATCGCACGCCGCCCAAAACATAAGGGGAACAAATATAATTTTAACGAACATTTTTTTGATTGGATTGATACAGAAGAAAAGGCTTATTTCTTAGGATTTCTTTATGCGGATGGGTGTTATTATCCGCCGCATAATAAGATCGCAATAGAACTAGCGCAATACGACGTTGATATTTTAGAGAAATTCAAAAAGATAATAGATTCAGATTATCCTCTATATAAATGTTCAAAGAAAACTCCTAATGGGCAAATTAATGAGTATTATCAATTTTATTTATGTAACGAATATTTTTCAAAAAGATGTTGCGAATTAGGAATTGTTCCTAGAAAATCACTTATTTTGACTTTTCCCACGCAAGAACAAGTTCCAGAACATTTATTGTCCCATTTTATCAGAGGATACTATGATGGAGACGGCGGGATGTTTATTAACGACAAAATGAAGAAAAGGGTTGTTTCTATGAAGATTATAGGCACAACTACTTTTATTCAAGAAATGTATAATATTTTACAAAAGAACGTTATAACAAAAATTACACATTATATTTTTCCATATAAACCAACTCCGGGACTTTCTAATTATTGTTCCACAAGCGCATTGTCTATAAAATTAATTTTAGACTGGCTATATAAAGACGCTACCATCTATTTAGATAGAAAATATAACTTATATCAAAAACTCTGTAATAATTGTAAAGATTATCAAAGGCAATCGTTTGCGGGTTCAAGATTTTTTGGAGTTAGAAAACTAAAAGATAGATTCCAATCTTATGTTTGGTGGGAAGGAAAAAGTAAATATTTGGGGATATTTGATACAGAAATAGAGGCGGCGCAAACATATGACAAGTTTTGTAGAAAAAATAATCATAATTTACATAAATTGAATTTTGATTAAAGTTTTTCTTGATTTTTTGATTTAAACGAGGTATAATATAGCAACAGTAGGAATCGAAATATATGAAAATACCAGCAATGCTCTTATGACTATTGGGCTTTGCGCGGCACTAATGTTCGGAGCGTTTATGGTTTATTGTTACAATGTAACTGCGTATGAAAGGGGCTATACCCAAAAACAACTTGATAATTCACAACAGACAATGTGGGTAAAAGAACAGAGCAATTAAATATATATGAGCGATAAAACTGTAGAAATTAGCAAAATCCAAATTAAAATCGGGGATACGGAAATTGAACTTAGTCTAGCGGAATGCAAACGACTCCGCGCTGTTCTTAATGAACTTTTCAAAGTTAAGGTAGAGAAGGAATGTATTGAGGTGCCAAGTAGTCCTGTGTTGCCATTCAACCCATCTCCATACGATCCATCGCGTTACAATCAGCCAATTTGGGTAATTACCGCGCCGGTTGAAAAACCTTGGTGGACTCCGGTAACTTGCGAAACTATTACTTCAAATTCAAAGAATAATACATTAAAAATTACTTGCTAATAATGACTTACGAAACCTTAGTTCGCGGAAAGTGGACATTTGATGGTAGCAAATCGATTAGTGACACAATTGATTGTCTAGTCTGATACAAGACATCGAAAACACTATGGACACCCAAACCGCCACACCGTCCCGACCACACGCAGAAAGCGGGCCATCGACTTGTTCGGCTGATTTGGAGACTCTCAGTGATAAAATCCGTCGCGGGGAATCTGTCAGTATTGAGCAATCAATAGCGGTGGCCCCGCATCAGAGAACAAGGCAAAAGGCAAAATTCCGTCGTAGTCGAGAAGCCATGATTCTTGATGTCATTTTTCTTCCCTTGGGACTAATCCGCTCACTTGTATTGCAAGGCGTTCCTGAGACGCTGGACGAAATTCGCAAGCTTCCGGAAACCTACTCCCGAGGCTGGCGGGAATCGCAATGGTTCTTTCTGCCGAACGAAAACTTAAAGAATATTTAGAAATGACATTAAGAATTATATGGGAGAAAACTATAAATTTGGAAGACGGAATTTGAAAGGAATTTAATAATATGGGGCTATACATTTACACTAACGAGGACGAAACCGAATACGTTGAAGTTGTTCAGGGGATGAATGACGACCATTCGTATATTCACACAGACGGCAAGCAATGGCGGCGCGTTTTCCAAATCCCGCAGGCTAGCTTTGACACAAAATTAGATGTTTGGAGTCCTGCTGATTTTGCACGAAAGACCGCGACAAAAAGGGGAACGATTGGCGATCTCTGGTCGGAGGCTGGTGAAGCATCGGCGAAACGAGCGGGAACGACTGGTCAAGATCCGATCAAACAGAAATACCTGTCCGAAGATTACGGCAAAACTCGTAGCGGGGCCGAGCACCCCTTGATTAAAAAACAGCGAGCGGAGACAGCACTTAAAAAAGTAGGAATATCTATTACGTCCGATTAAATTTTCCTTGATTTTCTTACAAACTTCTTCTATAATAGAGAGAACAACAATAAATTATGACCAAAAAACTACAAACCCGCGAAGAATATTTCATTCAATTTACCGATGAAGAAATGCTAGATTTAGGTATGGAAAAAGGACAGAAATTCACCGTCAAGACATTATTCGATGGGTCAATTAAACTCGTGCCATTCTCAGAGATAGAAATCGACCTTAATGAGTTTTCTCGCGAGGAACTTATCTCGTTGCTTAATGAAAGTTGCGAAACGGATTTATCAGTTAATGAAGTTATTAGTAACCGGCTGAAAAGAAATCTTGACTTGAAAAATGAATTGGAATAGAATATAGGACATGAATAAGAATATTACCACCAACGTCCGCCGTCAGGTATCCCCGGCGCAAGCAAAGTGTAGCAATGGCTGTGACGCCTCTGGCGGCGCAGACAGTGCCGAAATCAAGGAAACTTCCCGCGGGCCGGGGATTAGCTGGACGAGCCTGTTGGGCCTTGTTTCTTTTTTGCGACCTTGGATTAGTCAATCGCGGCAAGAATCTGCCGTAGCGTCGCTTGCAAAAGCTCTGTCTTCTTTCTGTCTTCGTCCAATGCGGTCAACCAAGTTTGTCGATCATCTTCTGACAACCCCGGCATCCGCTTTGCAACCAAACGCGACAGTGATTCCTGACTTTTCAGAATCAGCATGTCCATGTCAGCTAAAGCAAATATTGCATTCTTAATTGTTGTATCATTCATATGTTTTTCCTTTTCTTGTTAGTGTTGGCGGCGTGGACGGGCCTTGAACCCGCAACCAGCGGATTACTTGAAGCCACTCCTCGAATGGACTCAACAATCCGCTGCTCTACCGATTGAGCTACCACGCCGTTAATGTCGCTCGGGAGTTCTAGTCTTCCGGGCGACAACAAGAATCTTAAATCAGTGTATAAATAAAACCAAGAACTAAAGTTAGGGTGAGCAAATATAGACAGTAAGTCCTTGACTTAAAAAAGTATTGTGATATGAAAACAAACGAGCAAATCGAAATTGGCGGGAAGCATTGCGGCAAGAACGGCGATAATTCTCTGCCCAACGTCCCGCATCACCTGCCCCGGAAGGCTGGCACGCCAGATGCCGATGGAAAGGGGGCCGCATGAAGTCGCGTCCCGCTCCGCATCGAAAGTGCCAGCCTGTAGGGGTTAGGTGGATGCGCTCGTTAGCAATTATGTTTTTTATATCCAACTGCGTCCAAAAGACTATTTATCCTCTTACCAAAATCCTCTTTACTAACAGGATTAGTTTTGGAATCGGGAAACCAATTCTTCACCTTTTCGGGGGTTCCTTGATATTCTTCCCATGCTTTTTGAATCTTGGTGCGGCAGAAAAATGGCAACAATTCCTCATAAATGATTTTGTCCTTCAAAATGTCTCTATAAGTAACGGAATATCTAGTTCGCCATTCATCTTTAGGAAGATCACGAATATCGGAGACAACCGTAGCAATATCAAAACTCTTCAAATCAATCAATCTTCCCATCAGAGAATGCTTGGCATGTCTCCAAGCATTCCACCAAGCGATCAAAACGGCAAACAAGGTCCCAAAGACAGAACCAATGAAGCCAGAGAAAATGTTGTCCAGAGTAATAGTGGCAATCATATATTAGATGTGTTTCTGGGAGGAGCTATCGGGGGTTTGTGCGGCTTGACTCTTATGGGAGCATGGTTCTTTGTTTGGTTTTGGCGTCAAACTAGATAATTTTATGAAAAACCAAAAAACCAACCGTAGCAAGAAAGATAATAATGCTGAGGCTAACGTCCCTCGTCAGGTATCCCCGGCCAAAAAGTGCTCGCAGCCAGAGTGCCAGCTTGCTGGCGCGAAGGGTGCCGAAATCAAGGAAAGCCCCGCAGGCCGGGGATTAGCTGCAC
>Ga0265297_10004352_pt1 | contig 23351 bp, 20 predicted proteins | sample Munlanlwell13791_FD_192502 | JGI IMG/M metagenome (GOLD analysis project Ga0265297, IMG submission 192502) | Leachate microbial communities from a municipal landfill in Southern Ontario, Canada - Leachate well 137-91 | ecosystem: Engineered > Solid waste > Landfill > Unclassified | place... | reverse complement strand
TCCTTTTCTTTTTCAGAAGAAGCTATTTCTATCGTTCTCTCCGAAGATTTCTTTTCTTCCTTGACCCAAGGCTCTTCTGAGCGTTTCTCAACATCTGAAGTCAAAACCGTCGGTGTTAAAGAAATAACAATCTCCGTGTCTTGATCCGCTGTCGGCGTAGATTGTTTGCGAAAGACCATCCCGATAATCGGGATATCGCCCAAAAACGGAATTTTCTTAATGGTCTTGCTTTTGGACTGTTTGATTAACCCAGCTAAGACAATCGTTTGCTGATCATCCAGAACAAGCTGGGTCTGGGCGGAACGAGTGCTATAAGCCACATCATCACCGACAGCGTTAGAGGCATCCACATCGCTGATCTCAACATTAAGAACAATGTCAATTTTTCCGTTCCGCAACGTCGGGGTAATGGTCATAATAATGCCATAATCTTTAAACGTGACATTTTCGGTTATGTTCGCGCCGCCGGAAGCGGTCGACGTTGTCCGGATAGGAATTTGGCCCCCCACTTGAAAGCTCGCCTCTTTCCCGCTGACCACCACCAACCTCGGCTTGGAAAGAATGCGGGCTTTCCCTTCCGAAATAAGCATGTCGACCGTGGCCAATAAAGCGGTCGTGCGGGTAATGTCTCCTACTTTCAGCAGCCGCTCAAAACCATCTTTATAAACCGAAGGGAGCGCTTCTTGAAATTTTAATTGCATCAAATCAGCGGTTCCTGCCGTCCAGTCAAAACCAAGAGATTCTTGGAGAGTCGTCGAAAGTTCGGAAATTTGGACATTAATTTGAATGAGGTCCTCTCGGACTTCCTCTTTGGCCAAATTTAAAACACTGTCGCCAAATCTTTGGACGAGATCATTGAGACGTTTTACATCATTTTTAGGCAAGGCTCCGGTCGCGACAACCTTTCCTTCAGCCGCATTGACCATCAGATTAACGTTCTTTATCTCAGCTATATCCAAAAGCTTCTGGAGACGGTTTTTTATCAAATATAAATCTTCGTCGACAACTCGCAGGATAACCGTCCTTTTGCCAAATTCGTCCCAAATAAAAAAGGATGTCTGCCCGACATTTTTACCAATAATGAGCAATTGATCCGAATCCGCCTTAGTTACATCGGCAACGTCAGGGTTGGTAATAGACAATCTGGTGAGGGAATAAACCTTGAGGGTCACCAGCTCTCCTTTCATCATGTCTATTTCGCTTATCTCCTTGGAGTCTATGGCATCTTTTGCTTCGATCATCGCTGCCGAAAGATGCCCGGGGCATAGCCCTCCAAAGAAAAAAATCAGTGCGGCACTCACCAATAAAACGGTTTTTTGAAAAATGTGTTTATTGTTTTGCATGCGTGACTCCCTTTAGGTGAAAATTACTGTGTGATGTTTTTAACGGAACATCTCAGCTGAAGTTATAGCTCTCTTCCTCCCCGGAAAATTTGAATATAGGGTTTCACTTCTTCCGATGAAGGTTCAAGCCCCCCTCCAATAGTTTCCAAAATGGCTCCCGAACGAGGGACGGATAAATCCATCCCGCTATTATTCAAAACATACTCAGAAAAAGCCTCCCAAGAAGCCGGTTGCAGCATTTGTTTTTCTGTTTCCTGTTGCCCTCTTAAAACCAACTGCAAGCTACCATTCTTCTGAGCAAAAGTAATTAATCCCGCTTCTTCAGGATCAACGGCTAAAGTAACCGTCAATGCCCGGGCCTGTTGCTGCTGAGAATAATCGCCCGCGGGGCTCAGGCTCGCCCCAACAGCCAAAACTTGAATATTTTGAAAAACAATAGCAGTGATTTCGTCTGTTTTCTTGATAGTCGATGACGTGGACTTAGGAATGGCTAGGTGCCCTAAAATGTCAACGTAATCTCCGGGATTAATTAATCCGCCTACGGCCGACAAAGAATCGATGTTCACCGATAGGGCCCTTTTCCCCGGAGGTGTTCTAATCGCCAAAGAAACCCCGGATGCGCCCCGAGCCTCTTCTTGTTTCTCCTGTTGTTGTTTTTGAAGAACAGCTATCTGCTGGGATTCCAGGGCCTTAATTTGTTGCTGCAACATGCCCATTTCCTGCTGCAAGGCGGCATCGTGCTTCTTAAACTGATTAGCCAAAAGAGAGGTTTCTTGCTGGATGCGCTGTTGAATATAATTCCCAGTCAAAACGGCAGCCACCAAGCCCAGCCCTATCGCTAACGCTATTATGGCTATTTGTTTTTTGTTTTCTAGGTTCATACGCGGGGTTCTCCTTCAATGTTGAAATAAATTAAAAAATCTTTTACCCGATGCCCAGGTAAAACATCCCAAAAATTTCTCCTGTTTCATTGTCTCTGCGGCTTCTTATTCCTTCGTTAGCAAATTTTCATTGATGACCACTGGGGTCTTTAAGCGCAGGGCGTTTAATCGTTCCATCAAAACATTCTGTTGTTTCAACATCGTCAAGCCGTTTATGATTTCCTCTTTGACCTCCAAGAAACTCTCCGCTTCTCCGCCCTTCTTTTCCTCTAATTTGACAATATAAAAACCCTCCGGGCCCTTAAACACGCTACTGATTCCTCCGACTTCCAAAGACAATAAGGCATTCGCCATCGCTGGAAAGGGGGCTTCAGAAAAAGACAAGTCTCCCCCCTTAACCGCGCTTTTACCAATAGATCTTTGCCTGGCCAGGTCACCAAAAACAACCTCTCCCCGCAAAGCTTCAATAAGGATTTCATTCGCTCCGGTTTGCGTGTTGGCCACGATCTCCCGGACATTCCATTCGGCCGGCTTCACAAAAATTTCCTTATTGTTATTATAGTATTCCAGGGCCTCGGCCTCCGTCGCTACAACGCCTTCGAGGAGCTTGTTAGCGACCTCCCTGACCAGAATCGTTTTTCGAAACTCTTCAACCGCCTCGGTTACTTCTTTTTTGTTGGAAATCCCGGATTGTTCCGCATCCAGAACCAACAATTGCTGGCGAATCAATTCCTCCAAGACCATTTTTTGGGAATCTAAATCGACGATATCATATTCGGGCAAAACTTGTTTCAAGTTTTTTAGCCTGTTGTTAAAATCTTCTATGGTAATTTGCCAATTCCCAACCTTGGCCAGAACGTTAGGCGCCAAGACTTCGGAAGACTGGGTTTTTTGCTGCGGAAGAGCCGTCGGGGAGGGAGATTCTGCTCTTTTTTCTTTCGGACCGGAGAAATATTCTGAGAAAGATTTGACTTGGTCACATCCGCTAAGGAAGCTTATCGATAAGACAAACAAAACGAAAAGGCAAAAACTCTTTAATTGTCTTAACATGCGATCTCCTTTTTAACCGTATTATCGGCGCATAAAATTAAAGTTATACAAACGTAAGTATACCTGCCGCCTAAGCAAAAAACAAGGTTTTTTCTGAAAATTCATCCATTCTGCGGCCCAAAAATCAAAAGCTTTACGAAGTCTTCAAAAACTGATCTCTCGAAAAGAAACCCTCATAAAAGAACCTTCCCCTTAAGGATCTAAAAAGCGGCTTCTATGCACAGAACATCTGGCGAACAGCCTCTTTTTCATCAAGAAGTTCCTTTAGCGATGCGGCTATTTTCTCCTGAGAAAAGGACCCATGTTCAATTCCCGCAACCGTCTGCCATTCTTGACCGTTAGAGCAAACCGGAAAGCTGAAAATAAGCCCTTCCGGGATCCCATAACTGCCCTCCGAACAAACCCCTAAAGAGAAAAATTCTCCCTTCGGGGTGGGAGCAGTTATTCTTTTAACCGTTTCAATAATAGCCCCAGCAGCAGAAGCTGCGGAAGAAACGCCTCGAGCGTTCAGGATCTCGGCCCCCCGCTTTTGTATTCTTTCGATAAAAACTGTTTTGAGCCATTCTTCATCCGGGATTACCTTTAAAACAGGCTTTCCGGAAATCACTCCATGATAAAAATCGGGGAATTGGGTCGTAGAATGATTTCCCCAAATGGCGATATTTTTGACTTCCGAAGACGAGACCCCGGCTTTCGCCGCAAGCTGAGCAACGGCACGCTTTTCGTCCAGCATGGTCATGGCAAAGAAATTTTTTGCGGGGATATTCTTTGCGACGGATTTCGCCAGGTAGGCATTAGTATTGCAGGGATTCCCGACAACCAACACCCGGCAGGAGGCCCGGGCGGAAGAATCTATCGCCTGCCCCTGGGAGGTAAAAATCTTTCCGTTTATTTTTAACAAATCCGCCCTCTCCATGCCCGGCCGGCGGGGAACGCTCCCGACCAGAAGGGCCCAATCGACATCGCGAAAAGCTTGCCGGGCATCAGACGTTGGAATAATATTTTTGAGAAGGGGAAAGGCACAATCCTCTAGCTCCATCACCACGCCCCGAAGGGCGGGCAGGGCGCTTTCCAGCTCCAGAAGATTGAGCTGGACCTCGGTTTCGGCGCCAAACATTTCTCCCGCCGCGATTCTAAAAAGCAACGCGTATCCTATTTGTCCCGCCGCTCCCGTAACAGCAATCTTGATAAGTTTTTTGGACATAACCCGTCTCTCTTTCTTTATCTTTTAAAACGAAACATCCCGGGAAAAGAGGCCCTGGCTTTCTGAATAAATCTCTGTTCGATATCAGCATACAGGATCTCCTCTTTTGTCGCCGAGGCCCTGGCAATGACCTTCCCCCAAGGATCAATGATCAGGCTGTGGCCATAGGACGACATCCCGTGTCCATCTTGCCCAAATTGATTCGGAGCGAGGACATAACTTAAACTTTCGATCGCCCGAGCCCTTAAAAGAACTTCCCAATGGGCTTCTCCCGTTTTTTTTGTGAAAGACGACGGGACACAAAAAACCTGCACCCCGTCATGAAAATATTTTCGGAATAATTCGGGGAATCGCAAATCAAAACAAATGGCCATCCCGATCTTTAAATTATCCACCATCGCTGTTGCTGTGCTTCGCCCCGGCAGAAATCTCCGCGATTCCCGGATCTTCCCCGGGCGCAAAACAGCGTCAAATAAATTTATCTTACGATATTTTGCCTGAATCCGTCCCAAATCATTAATCAGAACCGACGTGTTATACGCTTTTTGTTTATCGGGCGCTTTTTCATAAAGAGACCCCAGGAGGAGAGAAACTTTTTTCTCTTGGGCGATTTTCATAAAAGGCCGCGTGGACTCCCCGGGGATGTTTTCGGCGATCGCCTTCCCGCCACGTCCAGCGCTAAGCGGTCCCCGGAAAGAATAAGCCTCCGGGAGCAAAATAAACTTGGCCCGGTTTTCAATAGCGCGCTCCACGAGAAAAATCGCTCTCGCGACATTTTCCTGCTTGTTCCCGCCGGCATTCATCTGGATAACAGCAACCTTCATCTTCCCGTCTGGTCCTTTCCCCCATGGCGCATCGCCCCTTTTGATGCCGAACCGGTTTTTAAGCTCAGTCCGTATTCCGAATAGCATCGGGCATAAAAAGATTCCCGCCTGAGGGCGTCGCGCCATTTTTTTATATTTTTGTAAGCGGATAGCTCCACCTCCGCTACTTCTGCGGAGTCCAAGACCGCCAACAGATCAAAATCCGCCAACGACAAAAAAGGCGCTCCCACGAATTTTTGCCGCGATATCTGGCCGTCAATGATCGGTAAAAACCTTTTTAAAGACGCCAATCCAAATTCAACAGATTTTTCATCAGGAGGAAGGCCCCGCATCTTAGCAAAAACCCGATTAAAAAGGACTCTCCCCATCCCGTCGGCAACATGGATGCTCACCAGGCTCATCCATTGATCAACAATAGCCCTTTCTTCCAGCGCCTCGGGATACAAAGGCGAATGGTTTTTAACGCAAAGATATCTGATGATCGCATCGCTTTCAAACAGGACAAAACCATTGTCGTCTATAACCGGTATTTTCCCGCAGGGATTCATTCTTAAAAACTTTTCCGTCTGGTTTTCCTTGTCGCGCAGACTAATTTTCTTATATTCGTACTCCAGCCCCAAGGCATTAGCCACAAACCTCACCTTATTTGAAAAAATCGACAAGTCCGATCCATAGATTGTCAACATGTCCCTCGTTCTCCTATCCGCTTCCTTTTCCTGCCCTCGGGGCGCTTTTGTTTGCACAAAAAGATTCCCGGCGTTTTTTCTACCCGCACGGAACAGGATGGGGAAAAATATTTTTTAATAAAAAATAAGAAAGGGAATCAGCACTTTGCTTCGCCTTTCTTTCCAGCGATTCTTCGGAATTAAATGCATTGTGGGGAGAAAATAAAACATTCTCCCGGCCTTTCAATTCCAAGATCGTCTTAATGCTCGAAGAGAAAACCTTGCTTTCTCCCCGCATAAATTGGGCCAAAGTCCCTTCCAGAGGATAAACATCAAGGCTGAGCCCACCCAAAATCCCTTCGTCCAAAAGATTCTTGAGGTCTTCCACCGGAGAAATTTCCCCTCTCGATATGTTAATGAAAATGGCCCCTTTTTTTGCCTGCTTTAACAAAGGATACGCAAGCATCCCTTCGGTACCCGCTGTTAGCGGAACGGCGCACACAATGACATCGGCCCAAGGAATCCCTTCCGGCAAAGAGACATATTCAACCCCTGTCTTGTTTGGAGAAATATCTACCCCTTTAACATTCATGCTCATCCCCTGCGCCAGTTGAGCGATCTGGAGGCCAATCCGTCCAACGCCAACGACCAACACATTGCGCCCGCAGACTTCTTTCCCGGTCAAATTGTCTCGGCAGAAAGAATCAAACTGCTCCAGCTGTTTTTTCATTTTTCTTAAAAGCGCGAGGATCATCAAAATGGCATGTTCCGCCACCGCTCTCGAGCAATAATCCTCGAGGTACCCGCAGGGGATGTTTCTTTTTGTTCGGCGGCAATATTCAACGAGATGATCATATCCTGAGCTACGCGTGAAAATACCCCTGATCTGTGGAGCCCAAGACAAGGGAATAATGGATTGTGTGCGGATAGAGAGGACCTTTGCCGGCGACGGGGCGTCTGGACATTCTTGAATGGTCTGAGAACAAAATTCGGTTTTAATCTCGCCGGGGAAAAACTTTTTTAAGGCCTTTCTTTCCTCGGCAAAAACCTCATAAAACATAATATCCATGTTTTTCTCCACAACAAGACCCGCCGCAGCCAAAGAATTCCACGCGAAAATTTTTTTGGGTTTCTCGAAAAAGAAAAACGACCCCAGCGGGATTTGAACCCGCGCTGCAAGCTTGAAAAGCTTGTGTCCTGACCAGGCTAGACGATGGGGTCATTAATTATTCAGTTGGTTTTGCGCCTTGCGGATGCTTTATTATAGTGAAGTTTCTTTTCTCGTCAAGAAAAAACCGGTCACCGCAACCTATTCTTCTTTGGCAACGACATTCGCTACCGATGTAACGACATCATCTTTTCCTAAGGCCATCAAGCGGACCCCTTGGGTGACGCGGCCGGACTGCCGGATATCTTTTGTCGGACAGCGGATCACCATTCCCTGGTTGGTAACCGCCATAATTTCATCTTCCGGCATTCCCGCCAACACCCCGACGACTTTTCCGTTCTTGGGAGTGGCCTTGAGATTCATAATCCCCTTGCCGCCTCTTGACTGTGTCCGATAGTCATTAAAATCGGACCTTTTGGCAAACCCGAGGGAGGTGACAGTTAAAAGCGAGCTGCCTGTTTTTTGGATATCAGGAAAAAAGACCTGCATGCTCACCACAGAATCTCCTTTTCCTAATTTGATCCCACGGACCCCCTTGGCCCCGCGGCCCATGTCCCGCAACTGCTTTTCTTGAAAACGCAGGGCTTTCCCGTCGCAAGTCGCCAACAAAACATCATTTTTGCCGTTGCTGATAGCTGTCCCGATAAGCTTGTCCTCCTTGTCTAGCGTTATCGCCACGATTCCGGCTTTTCGCGGATTACCAAAAGCTGACAATTTTGTTTTTTTGATCTGCCCTTTTTCAGTGGACAGAACCAAAAACAAATCTTCCCGAAATTCTTTAACAGAAACGATCGAGCTGATCTTTTCATCATTCCCGATGGATAAAAGATTAACAATGGCTTTCCCTTTGGCGTTGCGCGAGGCGACGGGAATTTCATAAACTTTCAGCCAACGGACGATGCCTTTAGTCGAAAAAATAAGCAGATAGTCTTTCGAAGAGGCGACGAAAAGATGTTTGACAAAATCCTCTTCCTGGGTTGTCATCGCGGAAACTCCTTTTCCGCCCCGGCGCTGTTTACGATACGCATCCACCGCCAACCTCTTAATATATCCCGTGTTGCTGATGGTGATCGCCATGTCTTCCTCAGCAATAAGGTCTTCTACTTCAATCTCTTCGGCCTTGCCGGCGATCTCTGTCCGCCGTTCATCCCCATATTTCTTTTTTATGGCCTGCAACTCTTCCTTGATAATTTGGTCTATTTTCTCATCAGAAGCAAGAATCCCTCGGTACATTTCGATGTCTTGCAAGAGCGCCTTGTATTCTTCTTCTATTTTGCTTCTTTCCAACGCCGTTAATCTTTGAAGCTGCATTTCTAAAATAGCCTGTGCTTGTATCTCCGACAACTTAAACTTCTTCATGAGGGCTGTTCTGGCTTCCGGAGTGCTTTTGGCCCCTCGGATCGTTTTGATAATCTGTTCAATAAATTCCAAAGCAATCCTCAGCCCCTCCAGGATATGAGCCCTTTTCAATGCCCGGTCAAGATCAAATTGTGTCCGGCGACGGACGATATTGCGACGATGGTTAATAAAATACCCCATTATCTGTTTGAGGTTTAAAACGCTGGGGCTATTGTTCACCAAAGCCAAATTGATGATCCCAAAAGTCGTTTCGAGCTGGGTGTGCCGGAAAAGATTGTTTAAAATGATTTGCGGCTCAACATCCCGGCGGAGTTCAACAACAATGCGCACTCCTTCTTTGTCGGACTCATCCCGGATGTCCGTTATGCCATCCAGGGTCTTCCCCTGAATCAGGTCGGCGATATTGGCAATCAAGTTGGCTTTGTTGACTTGGTATGGAAGCTCGGTGATAACAATAGAATCTCTATTTCCTTTTTGCCTTTCGATGACTGCCTTGGCCCGTAAAATAATTTTCCCTCTGCCGGTCGCATAAGCGTCGGCGATCCCTTCCCGGCCGCAAATAATCCCCCCCGTCGGGAAATCCGGACCCTTAACAAATTTACTAAGATCCTTTATCGTGGCCCCGGGATTATCTAACAGGTAAACTATCCCATCTACGCATTCGGACAAGTTGTGTGGCGCCATGTTCGTTGCCATTCCAACGGCTATCCCGCTTGATCCGTTAATCAACAAGTTGGGAATGGCCGCGGGAAGGATCTGCGGCTCTTGAAGCGTCCCGTCAAAATTAGGAGAAAAATCCACCGTATCTTTTTCAATATCAGCAAGCATCTCCGTTGATATAGCCGCCATCCGGGCCTCTGTATAACGCATGGCCGCGGCCGCATCCCCATCCACAGAGCCAAAGTTGCCCTGTCCGTCGACCAGGGGATAGCGCATAGAAAAATCCTGGACCAGCCGCACCATGGTCTCATAAACGGCCGCATCGCCATGAGGATGATACTTGCCCAAAACTTCCCCAACAATACGGGCACTTTTTTTATAGGACTTGTTGTGCTCCAAGCCAAGTTCCTTCATCGCATAAAGAATGCGACGATGGACCGGCTTTAAGCCGTCTCGAACGTCGGGCAAGGCTCTCCCAACTATAACGCTCATGGAATACGAGAGATAGGACTTCTTCATTTCCTCTTCGATGTAAACCGGAATAATTTTCTCTGGAGTTGCCGAATCTTTCATCTAACAGCCTTTCTTTAAAATCAGCTTCACCCTATGTGGTTGTCTAAGGAACACAGTAGTTTCCGTGCCATTAAATATCTAAATTTTTTACTTCATGCGCGTAAGTTTCAATAAATTCCCTCCGGGGACCAACTTCGTCCCCCATCAGCATTGAAAACGTTTTATCCACCTCAACCGCATCCTCCAGCGTAACTTTAAGAATTGTTCGCCTAGCTGGATCCATGGTCGTTTCCCAGAGTTGGTGTGGGTTCATTTCGCCCAACCCTTTATAGCGCTGAATATTAAGGCCTTTTCTGGCTAAAGAACGAATATGATCCAAGACCTCTTTTAAAGAAAAAAATTCGTGTCTTTCTTTTTCTCCTTCCACAATAAAGAGGGGAGATAAAAGAGGCTCTTTTTTCTTTGTGGTTTTTTTCTTTTTCTCTTTGGATTCTTCCGATGTTTGCTCGGTCTTTAAAAAATCAACTATACTTAAGCCCATCTTTTCTAGCTTTTTTTGAACATTATAAATGTCTTCCGTTTCAAATATTTCGACATATTGGGCTTCTTCATCCTTCTTAGTCAAGTCAGCAAGCTCCTTGTCATTGTACACATAATGGGAATCGCCCTCCACCCTTACCCTATAAATTGGTAATGTTTTGGTATTTTTATCGTATTTTGAGACATATTCCACAAAAGGCACTCCCCTTCTCCTCATTATTTCCACAGTATGCTCCAAATCCACCAGAGAAGCCAAAATTTCTTTAAATTGAGCGGTTGAATATTGTTGCCCGCCCTTGATCCTCGTGAATTTAAGGCCCTCCGTGCCCACGTCTAAAATAAAGGCGTTCATTTCTTCTTCTGTTTCAACATATTCCTCTCTTTTGCCGATAGTCACCTTATAAAGCGGGGGTTGAGCGATATAAACATATCCTCCCTCGATTAATTGCTTCATTTGCCGATATAATAAAGTCAATAACAGGGTCCTAATATGCGACCCATCAACATCCGCATCGCACATCAGGACAATTTTATGATATCGTAATTTCTCCACATTAAAATCATCGCCCACGCCTGTTCCCAGGGCAGTAATAATGGTCCGGATTTCTTCGTTACCCAATATCTTATCTAGTCGGGATTTTTCAACATTTAGAATTTTTCCTTTTAAAGGTAAAATAGCCTGAAAGGTTCTGTCTCTTCCTTGCTTAGCCGATCCTCCTGCCGAATCCCCCTCGACCAAATATAGCTCACAGAGAGAGGGATCCTTTTCAGAACAATCAGCTAGCTTCCCCGGCAAGCCGCCAGAGTCAAGAGCCCCTTTTCTTCTGGTCAGCTCCCTGGCCTTTCGCGCTGCTTCTCGAGCCCTGGAGGCGACAATAACCTTATCAATAACTTTGTTGGCAATGGGGGGGTTTTCCTCAAAAAAACTGCTAAGAGCCTCAAAAGTAGCCGAAGAAACTAATCCCTCAACCTCAGAATTTCCTAATTTTGTTTTTGTTTGACCTTCAAATTGGGGGTTAGCTAACTTTACACTGATGACCGCGGTCAGCCCCTCCCGAGTGTCATCGCCAGCAATGGCCAAATCATCTTTTAATAATTTTTTTCCTTTTGCATACTGATTAATGGCTCGGGTCAAGGCGGAACGAAAACCACTCAAATGCGCCCCGCCTTCTGTCGTGCTGATATTATTTGCAAAAGAAAAAACATTCTCTGTGTAACCGTCGTTATATTGTAACGCCACCTCTATTTCCAAATCATCCTTGGTACGATTAAAATAAATGACTTTCCCGTGCAGGGTGTTTTTATTAGTATTCAGATATTCAACAAACGAGACGAGCCCTCCCTTAAACTGAAACGTGGACTCCTTGTCTTTTCCGCCTCTTTTGTCGACGAGCTTAATAGCAAGTCCTTTGTTCAAAAAAGCCAGCTCCCGCAAACGTTTCGCTAAAATATCATAAGCAAAAACGATATTTTTCTGAAAAATTGTTTTATCGGGCTTAAACGTAACCTTCGTCCCCGTTGTTTTTGTCTTTCCAATAACCGCGAGCTTGGTAGCCGTTTTTCCTTTTTCGTATCGTTGATGATAAATCTGCCCATCTCTTTTAACTTCGACCTCCAGCCAGTCAGACAAAGCGTTCACACAGCTGACCCCAACCCCGTGGAGCCCGCCAGATACCCGGTATGAATCTTTATCAAATTTCCCTCCTGCGTGTAAAGTGGTCATGACCACCTCAACCGCGGGCTTTTTCTCGCCTTTGTGTATATCTACTGGGATCCCCCGCCCATTATCAACAACCGTAACACTTTCATTTTCATTAACATACACCTCTATCTGCGTACAATACCCCCCCATAGCTTCGTCAATGGCATTATCCACCACCTCGTAAACCAAATGATGGAAGCCGCGGGAAAAGGTGTCCCCGATATACATGGCGGGGCGCATGCGAACCGCTTCTGTTCCTTCTAAAACCTGTATATTTGTTGCGTCATAACCATCTTTCTCTTTAGAAGAAATGGTGTTTTGGGATTCTTCTGGTTTTTTCGTTTTTTGCATTTTGGCCATATTCATGCCCGCTTCCTCGTTGTCCTCAGGTTATTGTGCTTATTCTAAAACAAATATTTTTAAGATCGGTGATTTCTTTTTTAATCTGGGCCGATAGTTTTCTTTTCTGTAAGTTCATTTGGAAAAGCCACGCCGAAGAGTCGACGTGGACGATGAGGTTTCCCTCTCTATATCCCACGACCCGAGTATGCCGCAAAGCCTTCTCTCCGGCTACCGATTTCCATATCGCATATATTTTGTTATGTGTGTCAGGATTTTTTAAAGCAAGATTGCCGATGACCTGATGAACAATTTCTTTTATCTGCTCCATACCAGAACCTATAAGCGCATAGGCAAGGCTAAATAAAGATATTCTTGTTGTCGAATAACCAATGGTTTATCCGCCCCCAGCAGTTCAACCTCTATGGTTTCCTCATTAATGTTTTTTAAAACATCAATAAGAAATAAGGGATTAAACCCGACCATGAGCTCTGTCCCCCCATACTCAACCGGGATCTCTTCTCGAGATTCTCCCACCTCAGGAGTAGTTTTTGAAACAACCATTTTATCTTTAAAAACCTCAAGCTTGACCGCTTGAAAATCCGGCGTGGCCAATAAATTAGCCCTCTTAATAGAAGATAACAAAGCCTGACAATTTATTTTAATTTTCGGAGATACGGGTTTGGGAATCACCTGCCGATAATTAGGAAATTCTCCCTCAATAATACGCGTCGCAATCAAGACACCATTAATGTCAAAAAGGACTTGGTTGGGACCGCCCACAAAGCTAATTTCACCCTCATCCTTTAAGTTTCTATTGATTTCCTGAATCGCTTTAATGGGAATGATCAGGGAAATTTCTTTTTTGATGGCGGTGGATAATTTCTTGTTTATTTTTGCCAATCGTCTACCGTCAGTCGCGATAATACAAAAATTATCCTCAGAGATCTCCATTAAAATACCATTTAAAACATATCGCGATTCTTCGTGAGAAACCGCAAAGGAGGTCATCCTGAGCATTTCCTTTAACATGCCTTGCTCTATTTGAATCGCTTCCTTATCTTTAAATTCTGGGAATTTTGGGAATTCTTCTTTGGGTAAACCAATTAACTTAAACCGACAATTATTACCTTCAATATCAATCTGGTTATTTTTCTTTACCGTCAGAGTAATATCCCCAATGGGCAGTTCTTTAACGATTTCACTAAATCGTTTAGCTGGAATGGTTATTGACCCTTCTTCAACAGTATCCACAGGAATTTCACAGGAAACACCTAAATCAAGATCGGTGGTATTAAGTTTTAATGCCCCTTTTTTGCTTGTTTCTAGGAGCATATTAGATAAAATAGGCAAGGTTGACTTTTGGGACACAACATTTTGTACTATTTGAATTCCCTCTAATAATTTGTCTCTCGAGACTTTGATTTTCATGTTGTTAACAGCCTCTCTTTTTCTAAGTTTTTAGTAACTTAAAATAGTAATACCAGTAACAGTGCGTGTGAAGAAAATGAATAAACCTAAAAACCATTGGGAATAAAGAAGTTATAGAATTTTTTCTTGTTGATAAAATGTGCGCGAAAAAAGCATTACTGTTTTAAAATTGTGGATAATTTATCAATCGTATTTCTCAATTCCCCGTTTGTCAATAAATTTTGTTCAATTTTTCGATAAGAATGTAACACTGTCGTATGGTCTTTCCCGCCAAAAGCATGCCCGATCTCCGGAAGTGACATATTGGTCAGTTTTCGCGTTAAATACATAGCAACTTGCCTGGGCAAAACAAGATTTCTATTTCGCCTCTTTGCTCTTAGATCAGTCAGGGAGATGGAAAACACATCAGCCACATTTTTTTGGATCATTTCTATGCTGATTGTTTTTACAGTTTCTTTTACCATATCTTTTAATATTGTTTTGGCCATTTCCAACGAGATGGGTTTCTCTTCCAATAACGAATAGGCGATGACGCGGATCAGCGCTCCCTCTAATTCACGAATATTTGTTTTAATTTCTTCCGCGATAAACAACATAACCTCATTGGGGACCACCACGGGTTCCCGCTCAATTTTTTTTCTTAAAATAGCGACGCGGGTCTCAAAATCGGGGGGCTGGATGTCCGTGATCAGGCCCCAGGCAAAACGGGAGGTCAGGCGTTCTTCTAGGTTGGCGATTTCTTTGGGTGGGCGGTCCGAAGAAATAATAATTTGTTTCCGGCAGTCATGCAAGGCGTTAAAGGTATGAAAGAATTCTTCTTGGGTCGATTCTTTTCCGGCAATAAAATGGATGTCGTCAATTAATAGGACGTCGATATATCGGTATTTCTGGCGGAATTGTTTGGTCGAGCGATTTCGGATAGCATCAATTAATTCATTAGTAAATTGCTCTGAGGACATATAAACATGTTTTACCGTCGGATGTTTTTCTCGGATCTTTTGCGCGATAGCTTGCATAAGATGCGTTTTCCCCAGGCCGACTTTTCCATAAATAAACAAGGGATTGTAGGCTTTGGCTGGATTTTCTGCCACGGCCAAGCTTGCGGCATAGGCAAAACGGTTGGATGAGCCAATAACAAAGCTTTCAAAAGTAAACCGAGAATATAATTCCGGTTGCCGCGCAGGCGCAGCCGTAAATCCTTGCTCGAAATCGTCCAGCCGTTCCCGAACCGGGTTTTTTAATAGGAAAGGATTAACAACAAATTCAATTTGTATGGAAGGATCGGTGAGGCCATGAATGATTTCCTGGATAAAAAGGGAATAGTGCTCCAGAATCCAATTCTTGAAAAATTCATCAGGTGTTTCTAAAACAAGTGTTTTTGGGTTTTTTTCAGTTGCTTGTACCGAGGCAAACCAGGTCTCATAAGAAGCCTTGCCGACCTTCTCTTTCAAAGCATTTTGAGCGATATCCCAGGTTTCTAGTAACGTCATAATTAAAGCGCCGTCCGTGTTGACAAATTCACAACTTATCCACAGGAGTGGATAAGTAGAGGCTCCGTTTTTTTGAACAATTTAAGCTAAAACGAACTTACTTGCTTGTTTTTTTTCCTCGGGAAAAAGCTAAATTTTTTTAGTTGTAAGCGCACGCCAAAAAGTGAGAGATACTAAGCAAGTTTTTAGCTTTCCCCGAAAAAGATAAAATATTATATCAAAGAAAAAACTGAATGCAACTCTAATTTTATGAGGAGGGGACATCCCGGGAATATTCGTCGTGCAGTCTCTCCTTTTTGGCCGTGCTTTTCTAAGGAAGAGACAAGGAGTTGCTCTAAGTTGTTGCGATACAGAAATTTTTGACCGTCTTCCAACGGAAAAAACTTGACTAAAGAAAAGCGTATGTTATAATCTTGCCATTATGAAAAAGCACTTAAAGACACCAACGCTTTTAAAGGGCAAAAGAAAGCACGGCTTTCGTCGGAGAATGAAAACAGCCGATGGGCGGAAAGTTTTAAAACGCCGACGCGCAAAAGGCCGGAAGATGCTCTGCAAATAAATCGCACAATCCTCCTTTTTGGGGACATGGCAAAAATAATCATTACCATTATTATAGCATACCAAAAAGTAGGTCAGTATCTTTTCCCTCGGACTTGTCGTTTCTACCCTACCTGCTCTCAATATACGGTTGAGTCCATAAAAAAATATGGAGTCATCCGGGGAGCACTAAAGGCGCTTTGTCGCATTGTTCGTTGTAACCCTTGGTCTGCGGGAGGATCTGATCCGGTAAGGTAGATATCTATGGAAAAAAGAACGCTTTACGCGATTATTTTATCTGTAAGTATTTTATATGCTTGGGGAGTATTGTTTTCCAAGAAGCCCGTTGTGCCACCGCCTGCTTCTGTTGAAAATGTTGAAAATAAAGAAGTTGCAAACCAGCCCTTATTTGCAGAAAAGAAGCCAAAACCGCTAGAACAGTCCGACCCCTCTCTCTTAAAAGGTTCTCTTCCGGAGGAAATCCAAACAATTACAACGAATAAACTTAAGGTAGAGTTTTCTAGTCTCGGCGGGAAAATCAAATCTATGATGTTGAAACAGTATGATGCGCACCTTCCCATAGATAGGCTTTTTGCCATAAAGGAGTTTGCGCAGGATGTGTTTCAATTAAAAAACCTTTCTCCGACAGGAGCTTCTTTTATTTCCCGAAAAAAAGGCGTCACGGTTGTCCGGCGTTATGAAGTCGCAGAAGACGACTATTTGATTCAGGCTTCAGTGGAAATTTATAACGAATCTTCAATGTCCAAACAGATAGAATTGTCCATTGAGGGTCTTGTCTTGGATATTTCCAGACTGGACAATGATCAATTCGCCCGCGATCAATCGCTTTTTGAATATTCAATTTCTTCTGCGAGCGGAATTTCCAGAAAGAGTAACGCATTTAAATTCTCTGCAAAGGAGAATATAAATAAAAAAGAAATGCTTAATTGGGCTGGCTTTCGGGATCGATATTTTTGTGCGCTAATAAAGCCGCGATTCTCTGTCGAGGAGTTTTCTGCGGAGGCTCTTGGGAACAAAAGTCTGGCTATAAACTTTGGGAAAAAAATGTTTGAAATTCCCGCCAATGGAAAGATTATTTTAGAAGCGACTATCCTTTATTCTCCTCAAGAGTTGTTTTTGCTCAAGAAATATAATGAAGGATTTGAGGGGATTTTTTCTTTTAGCCGTTTTGGGCTAGTTGACGTAATTTCAAAAGGACTATATTATCTAACCCATACGTTATATAAGTTTATTCCTAGCCCGGGAATTATTTTAATTATATTAGCTTTTGTTATTTATGGTTTGACCTATCCCTTAACTGTTCGGGGAATGTTATCAATGAAGAAAATGCAGAGTGTTCAGCCGGAGGTAACTGCATTAAGAGAAAAATATAAAAATAATCCGCAGAAAATTCAGCAGGAAACCATGGAATTATATAAAAAATATAAGATAAATCCTTTTGGTGGCTGTTTTCCGCTGATTTTACAAATGCCGATATTTATTAGTATATATCAGGTTTTGTGGCGTTCGGTATTGTTTAAGGGATCCGGTTTCTTATGGATAAAGGATTTGGCCGAACCAGATAGATTGTTCATCCTTCCTTATAGTTTGCCGGTTATTGGAAACGAAATAAACATTTTGCCTGTTTTAATGAGCATTACTATGTTCTTTCAACAAAAAGTAAGCTCTCAGGGGATGTCAACGGCAGATCCTGCGCAGGCTAGCCAGCAGAAAATTATGATGGTGTTTTTTCCAATATTTTTGGGTTTTGTTTTCTACAAATTTTCTAGTGGACTAGCACTATACTTTACGATATTTTATGTGTTGTCTACTTTTACCCAATTGAAAATGTCCAAAATGGCAAAGGCGTGATATATGGGCGAACAGGGAAAAAGCATAGAGGTTGAGGGGAAGACAGTTGAAGAGGCGATAAATAAATCTTTGGACATTCTTCAAGTTACTCGTGATTCGATAGAAGTTAAGGTTGTTTGTGAGGAGCAGAGAGGGCTTTTTGGGATGAAAGGGGCCAAGCCAGCAAAAATTAAGGTTACATTAAAATAAGCGAGAAAACATTTGATATTTTGTTAATTTCTGAGAAAATAACTTTAGTTTCGACTAAAGCTGTGATATGTTTCACGTGAAATAACGGGGAATAAAATTTAGTGATAGCAAATTTTCATGTGAAACGGGAAAACAAATATGGGCAGGATAATATCAATTTGTAACCAAAAAGGTGGGACAGGGAAGACAACAACAGCGGTCAATCTTTCTGCAGCACTAGCCTCCCATAAGAAAAGAATTCTAATCGTAGATGCTGATCCGCAAGGGAACGCAACTAGCGGTGTAGGTGTCAACAAAAATGAGATAAAGAAATCAGCGTATGATTTGATCCTTCACCGCTCCGCAGCCGAAGAAACAATAATTAAAGATGTTGTTCCAGGGCTGGACATTATTCCTTGCAACATAGATTTAACCGGAGCAGAGGTAGAGCTTGTTGGGGCTTTCTCCAGAGAAACCAGGGTGAAAAAAGCATTATCGCCAATAAAAGATAAATATGATTATATTTTTATTGACTCCCCGCCATCCCTAGGGCTTTTAACAGTTAATTCTTTAGTCGCAAGCGATTCAATAATTATCCCAATACAGTGTGAATTTTATGCACTCGAAGGGGTGTCTCAACTATTAAAAACAATTAACCTTATTCGAGATGGTCTAAATTCTGATCTTGCCATAGAGGGGGTGCTGTTGACCATGGCAGACTTTAGGACAAATTTGACCACAGAGGTTATTCGCGAAATAAAAAATTTCTTTAAGGAAAAAGTTTATAAAACGATCATTCCAAGAAATATTAAATTAAGCGAAGCTCCCAGCTATGGAAAGCCAATAACGTTTTATGATAGCAACTCAATCGGAGCCAAAAAATATGCTGAGCTCGCAAAAGAATTTTTAGGCGAAGAGAAGAGTCCTAAGTCGTTTGTTGCCATCGGCTTATGTGATATCCAGAATAATATTGAAGCACAAAAAACAACGGATTAAGTAAAAAAGAAACTCAAACTATTTAATAAAAGGAAAAAATAAAACATCAGATTTTTTCCTGTAAGCTCATCGTAGAAAAAACGTAATTTTAAGGAGGCAGTAATGGAAAACCGCGCTTTAGGAAAAGGGTTGTCAGCTCTTATCCCGGATACTTTTGATTCGAAGAGGGCGGATTCAATTACGCAGATTAGAACAGATGCGATTAAATTTAATTCTTTTCAGCCGCGAAAAAATTACGACGATGAGAAACTAGCTGAACTCGTTGCTTCAATTAAAGAAAAGGGAGTTCTCCAGCCGCTTTTAGTACGAGAGAAGGACGGGGGATATGAGGTTATCGCCGGAGAACGCCGATTACGCGCCGCTTTGGCTTTGGGAATAGAGGAAGTTCCTGTTTTAGTCCGCAAGGTTTCTGATCAGGAAGCCCTGGTTTTGGCTTTGGTCGAAAATATCCAAAGGGAAGAGTTGAATGCTATCGAAGAGGCAAATGCCTTCAAGCAGCTCATTGAAGATTTTGGGTATTCGCAGGAAGATGTTGCAAAATCCGTCGGGAAAGATAGATCGACCATCAGCAATCTTTTGCGTTTACTGAAACTTTCTCCCGAAATTCAAAAAGGAATTATCGACGAGGAATTAACTGAAGGGCATGCTCGGGCGTTATTGGGCCTGGACGATGAGAAGGAACAAAAGCAATTATATGCCCACATTGTAAAGAAAGGCTTATCAGTTCGCGAAACAGAGCAGGCTGTAAAACTTTTGTTGGAGGGAGAGGGGAAGCGGGGCAAGGCAAAAAATCAGACAAAAGATTTTAATCTCATCGCTTTAGAGGAGGGTCTGCAGCAGGTGTTGGGGACAAAGGTTCGTATTTTAGCCAAAAAAAATAAAGGGAAAATAATTATCGAATATTATTCTTACCAGGACCTGGAAAGAATTATTAATATTTTCAAGAAATGAAAGAAAATGTTTTGGTCATTATCAAGCCCGACGGGATGCGCAAGGCATTGGTCGGGAATATTTTATCGAAATTTTCCGAGGCGAGGTTGGTCATGCTGGCCATTGGGTTGCAAGAAGTTTCTTTGGAGAGGGCGCAGGAACACTATAAACATTTAAGACAGAAACCTTTCTTTAATCAAATTGTTCATTATCTTATGGGGGAGTTTCACGACGGAGAAAAGGTCTTGGCCATAATTTTTAAGGGGGAAAATGCTATTGCGAAATGTCGCGACATCGCCGGGGCGACCAATCCGGAAGAGGCGGATCCCGCCAGTATCCGGGGAGCATTCGGACGTATTACCACGCAAGGACTTTTTGAGAATGTTGTTCATGTTTCGTCTGACGGAAAAGAAGCCGAACGCGAAATAAAGCTGTGGTTCTCACCCGAGGAAGTTTCTGAGGAGATTTTCCCGACAAAAGAAGCGGCCGCAAAAGATGCAATCCGGCGTGTTTGGGCGTGAAGCAGGCTGTTAACCGGGTCATTTTGAGAAGATTTTTAATAGAGAGGAAAAAGGCATGATTAAAGGGATGACGGGTTTCGGAAGTTGTGAATTTTCCTGGGGGAAAGTAAAAGGAGCAATAGAAATTCGAAGTCTTAATCATAGGTTTCTGGACATATCTTTTTATTTGCCAGCGGGTTTTGCTCAGACGGAAAATAAGATACGCCAGATTATCAGCGAGGCCATTAGCCGGGGGAAAGTAACGGTTTCGGTAAAAATTTTGCAGAGAGCACCGATGACCGTTGTTTTTAACCGGACCATCATCAGCCAATATGTTAAATACGCAAAAGAATTAAAAAAAGAATTCGGCTTTAATAATGACTTAACTTTATCGGACTTGGCTAAATTACCAGGAGTCGTGGAGGCAAAAGAAAGCACGGTGGAGGTTGATGACCTGTGGTTGTCCGCCGAGGAGTCGTTACGAAGATGTTTAAAAAGCCTTGTTCTCATGAGGCAAAGAGAAGGCCGGAGCCTGGCCCAGGACTTGAGGGACAAACTAAGAAAAATGTCCGGCTTGATAGGAAAGATCAACAAAAGGGCGAAGGAGATATTGAAAGCAAAAAAAGGCTCCTTAACCAATGAAGAATTTTCTTCTCTGCAAAAAAGTAATGATGTCAACGAAGAGACGAGCCGGCTTCTCCACTATGTTGAGGAAATGAAGCTCCTGCTAAAGTCCGATCTCCCCATTGGGAAAAAGATTGATTTTATTGCCCAGGAAATGCAAAGAGAAACCAATACCATTGGATCAAAGCTCCAAGATAAACTGATTTCTAACGCGGTGATTTCTTTAAAAAGCAAGATTGAGAAAATTCGGGAGCAGGGCCAAAACATTGAATAACTTTAGCGTCAAGGCGGCGACGATGACGGGGAAGATCGTGATTATTTCCGGGCCATCCGGGTCCGGCAAGACGACTCTTTACCGGAAGCTTTTATTGAGCCCGCGACTCAAAGGGAAACTTGTAAAGATCGTCTCGGTCACCACCCGTTTAAAACGGCCGGGGGAGATAGCTGGCCGGGATTATATCTTTGAAACCAAAGAGAATTTTTTCCATCAGAAACGCGCGGGTTTTTTCTTGGAGTCGAAAAAGGTTTTTGAAAATTATTACGGCACCCCTAAAAAGAGCGTTGAGAAAATTTTGCGGAAGGGGCAGAATGTTTTATTGTGCATTGATGTCCAGGGGGCCAGGACAGTTTCCAAAAAATATCCGCAGGCCATCAAAATTTTTATTGATGTCCCTACAATAGAAATTCTCAAAAAACGGTTAGAAAAAAGAGCTTCGGAGAGCAGGGTTTCTTTAGACATTCGCCTGCAAACTTCCAGAAAGGAACGGCAAGAAGCTAGAAGATATCATTATGTGATTATAAATGATGATTTAGCAAAGGCTTATAAGAAATTAGAATCGAAGGTGGCCCAGGCTTTAAAAACGCGTGAGCATAAGAGTGACGCTTGTTGAAGAAGTATCTTAATAAATAGGTTTACTTTATGCGGAAAAATCCGGCGGGCGAAGTTTTTTTTGACAAGAAACGCCCTATATGATATATAAGCTCTATTAATTATAGTCTAAAGAAACCCTTTTTGAGGGTTTGAGACAACCTTTGACAAAATGTCCAATATCCGATGAGGAGGAAGAATGGCCTATCAACCGTTAGAAGAATTGTTGCCCAAGGCAAATTACAGTATTTATAAGCTGGTGTGTTTGGCGGCCATCCGGGCAACGGAATTATCCGAAGGGAAGTTGCGTTTGATAGAAAAGCCTTCGAGTGAAAAGCTCGCCACGGTTGCCCTCGAGGAGATCATGGCGGGGAAGGTTTTTCTAAAAGGGGCGATATGGGAGAAAGTTTTGGGAAAAACTTGAAAAACCGTTTTTGACAAAATGGTTAATCGGTCCGACAGAAAAGAATGAAAAGACACTTAGGGGAAGAAAACAAAAAGAAGGTCCTTCTCGGAATAACCGGAAGCATTGCGGCTTACAAAGCGGCAGACATTGTCCGTCGCTTGCAGGATAGCGGCTATCAGGTTGTTGTGGTTATGACCAAGGGGGCGGAGAAGTTTATTACGCCGTTGACTTTGGCTAGTCTCTCGGGGACAAAAGTGTACCGCAAGATGTTTGACAAAAAAACATCTTCTTGGACAAATTGTCATATCAAGTTAGCCCAGGAGGCCAGTGTTTTTCTCATTGCGCCCGCCACGGCAAACACTATCGGCAAGCTAGCCCAGGGGATAGCTGATAATTTGTTATTATGCACTGCCTTGGCCACAAAAGCGAAAATTGTCATAGCCCCGGCGATGAATGTCGAGATGTATCATAATGAGATCGTGCAGCACAACCTTTCTTTGTTAAAGAAAAGAGGAGCGATTATAATCGCTCCCAAGAAAGGCAAATTGGCCTGCGGGACGGTAGGGGAAGGGCATTTGGCCGACGTGGAGGATATTGTCAAAGAGGTTCTGCGCCTAGAGAGGTGATTTAAGGCGTGGTAGCCAAGTGGTAAGGCAGTGGTCTGCAAAACCACTATTCATCGGTTCGATTCCGATCCACGCCTCCAAGGTGTAATGGGCAAGTGGTGGAATGGTATACACGAAGGACTTAAAATCCTTTGGCCGCAAGGCTGTGAGGGTTCGACTCCCTCCTTGCCCATGTTCGAACGGGCCAGGAGGCTGAACAGCGCAAGAGAGAAAGTTTTTTAGGATGGCGAAAAATTCGCGGGGACATTGTTTTGGTGGTCTGGAGCCGCAGGATATTTAGAGTGAATTCATGGGCTCATAGCTCAGCTTGGTTAGAGCGCTTCCTTGACATGGAAGAGGTCAGAGGTTCGAGTCCTCTTGAGCCCACCAGATGTGTTTCGCAATAAAACAGGAAAAAAATGAATTTAGAAATTTTAAGACATAGTTGTTCACATGTCATGGCACAAGCGGTTAAAGAGCTGTGGCCAGAGACAAAAATGGCCATTGGCCCGGCGATCGAGAACGGGTTCTATTATGATTTTGATAAGAAAGAGCCCTTTACTGACGAGGATTTAAAGAAGATCGAAAAGGCCATGAGGCGTATTATTGAAAGGAAGCTGCCTTTTCAAAAAAATCTTATGGCCAGAGAAGAGGCCCTGAGTTTATTTTCGGCGAG
>Ga0265297_10004351_pt1 | contig 23352 bp, 51 predicted proteins | sample Munlanlwell13791_FD_192502 | JGI IMG/M metagenome (GOLD analysis project Ga0265297, IMG submission 192502) | Leachate microbial communities from a municipal landfill in Southern Ontario, Canada - Leachate well 137-91 | ecosystem: Engineered > Solid waste > Landfill > Unclassified | place... | reverse complement strand
ATTTCATTCCCAACAATATCATCGAGGTCTTTGTTAAACAATTCCCTTTCAGCCCATTTCCAGAAGCATATCAAGCAACAGAAGTAAAGGATACCGTAGTATTCACTCTTCAATTTTAACCAGTTCTGCTCCTCTCTCTTAGCGTCCTTGACGGCTTGTTTTAGTTCCTTCTGGTGTTTATCGTAATCTGCTTCTTGTTCCTGTAGTAAAGCGTTTAGTTTATTCTGTCCATCAAGCGCATTTTCAGCCAATTCTTTATTTAACTTATCTATCACTTTATCCTTCTCGGCTAGTTGCGCATCGAAGGTGGAATTACAGGCATCGGTAGTCGCTTTAATAGCTTCATCTACTGCTTTGTCTAGTTTTACCTGTTGGGAAGCGGTGATAAGAGAATCTAACTTCTTGCCTTTATTTATCCAGTAAGTACGTGTTGGTATACCCATTAAAAATTCTTCTTCTGGATTATCTTTACCATATAATTCCCACTTGTAATCACTTAACTCACAAAACATTTCCGCATACTTCTCTACCATCTCTCCATCGGCAAGGGAGCGGAAAACAATAAAGCCATTGTCAATGAGAGATTGAGCCAGTTGTTTTGACGATTCACCTTTTACAGTTGAATCAGCTATAAATTGCGCCAGTTTTAAAAATTCCTTATTTTCCACCTTGAGCCTCCTTTAATTCTTTCTTGGTGTGGGCGAGTTGGGCTTGGGCGATTGCTTTCAACCTTTCATCTCTTGTTGAATTAATGTTCTTGTCCCACGCTTTTTGCCAAGCCGTTTTTATCTCCTCATCACTTATCACCTTTAGTTTGTCCGGCTCTATCAGACGGTAGTTGGCGTTATAGAGGGCGGTGGCAAGTGGAATATTCTTCTGAACAAGTAGTGCTTTTATGGCAGGCTCTATCTTATTCCATACTTCTTCCATATAATCAAATTTAGTTATCATCTCTGCTATTGCCTGTATACTCATAATTACCTCCTGCAAGGGGCTAGTCCATCAAGTTATGCAGTTCTTTGGACTTTTCCTCATCACTCATATTTGCGAAGCTGAGATTTATTTGTTCGGATAATATTCTGCGCCTTGTCTCTATCGGTAGTTTAAGAAATTCTTTTCTAGTAATTGGTACAAGCAATAATTGCTCGCCGGATGGTAAAGTTCTTCCTAGCTTCTCCCAAAACTTTTTAATCTGTTCCTGTGTCGGTTCTTTTATTTGCTCTTGCATTCTTTGTTTCTCTTTCTGTTTGTTAGCCTTTCGATTCCTAGCCCAATCAATCCAAGTCCAATTACAATTTCCATTATTCTTACCCACAAGTGTGTTTCTGTTATGTATCCTGTATCTAGTTTTATTATTGCATCTGGAGTAGTTATTGTTGTCTTGCCGAATTGGAAGTAGAAGCTTATTAACAATATACATACTCCAAATGCAATATTCATGAAGTATGATAGTTTGTTTTTGTCAGTAAGTCTTTTAAGTAGTTTTTTCATTTAAAGTTCTTTCAAATTTTGTACCATGCTAATATCCCACGGTTCGCTCTTATAAGTTCTGCTCAATAATTCCCCTCCGTTCTTTGGTCTTTCAATATAACATCTTTTTTCATCCTGTCCTATTCCGATGTATTTATGTATTTCTTGAAGTGTGCCTAACTTGTCAAACTTTCCATTCAGTCCTTCCGCAATAGTTACGGGACTCATTTTTGTTAGTTTATACTCTTCTTTGCTTGGGTTATCTTCTATTAGTTTTCTTACCTTATAATACGATAAACTGAAATCGTTTCCATTTGCATTACTATTTATTGCAACACTTCCTGTGCCTGTACAGATACATGGACTTATATCTGATAATTCCCATCCGCCTAGTCTTTTTTCTCCTAATATTGCTGGATTAGAACTTATAACTCCATCTACTGCAATATGTATTGGATCTAATTTGTTATTGTCAATAAACCTCATTATTTCTACCCTAGTTGCAGTTTCTATATCCTCTGCCCATATAGGCATGAAGTATTTACCAAAGCTTCCTTCTCTTGCTTCCAGAAACTTTCCATAAATACCAGCCATTATTCTTTTTATTACTTCTCTTTGCGTGCCGTTTTGTTCTTCTTTTTTAGAGTACAACCAGTTAATTATTTCTTCTAGTGGTTTGTTGCAATCTTTGTTTGGTATCCACCAGTATCCGTCTTTAATTTCAAATTCATCTTGACCTTTAAAAATTAGATAGTCAATTAGCCTTTTGTTCAGACATGTTTCTCTTTCTCCTGTTGGGGTATAATTTAAAGGAAGGTTGTTTCTTTCTCCTGCTCTGTATATTACAGGACTGATGTTACTTTTGATATTGACGTCACATAAACATTCTGCGTATCTAGCTTCAGGTATATAGTTTTTAGAGTGTATCCACTTTCCTTTTCTGATATCCATTTGTTGTGCAGCTATTGCAGGATATGCGCTAGTAATATCGTAGTTCCATACTTTATCCCAATGTCCTATTTGAAGTGCTTCTAACCAGTTTCCAACACAACCTTGATATGCGTAATAACTTGCTTCTTTTGGACAGTCTTCATCTGATGGCAAGTCCATTGTACTTAACCTTGCATCTTCAAATGCCCTAACAGGACTTATTAGTTTATCCACATGTATGTCTAATCTGTTAAATGCATCATAAACATTTTGTCCAATTTGCTGAGCTATCTTTGCCTTATTAATACAATCTTCTATTGTTTTGTCGTCTTCGGCTTGTACATCTTTATACTGATGGGCGTCATAGAAGTAGGCATAAGGAGCCACTCTGTAGAAGCCTTTTTGTAAGTTTAAAAATCTGTCTTTAACATATCTTATTTTATAGGGTGGTATTGTAATTTTGCTGTTCGAGCTTTCGTGTATGCTTCTTAACTCTTGTTCATTTATATTGATTGCTTTACAAAGAGCAGACATATTTTGAGCGAGATAGTACATTATCCTTATTACATCTTTGTCTTGTATTTGTAACAAGAAGTCGATATACAGAGGTTTGTCTGTGTAGTCTCCATCGCTGCTTGCTATTATGTTGTTCCAGATGTGATAGCCTACTATTCTCATTTACTAATCTCTTTCATTAAATTTAGCCATACTTCTGTCGATTTTAATGTTATATTTAATCCGAGTCTTTTGAACATAGCATTGTATCTAATAGCTTCTTGGTTGGTTTTCATATTTTCTTCCTTATTTGTTTTCTTCTTGTTCACCATATAATCCCTCTTGTAATCTTCTAAATGCTTCTCTTGTTTCTGGAGTAAATTTACTCATTTGGCTCGGTCTTCCTTCTGGAGACAATCCAACATATTCTCCCATGTCTTCTTCAATTGCAATCTTCTTTCTTTCTCTTACGACCGCATAATAGTCAACTCTTTTTCTTGGTCTGTATTCTGCTTTCAGAAAGTCAAATGGTGTTCGCCTTTCATCTTTGTGGTAATAATTCATTACTTCGTTTATTATTGCGTCTAGTTGCCAACCTCTTGCAATTTTGTCGTCAGTCCATTCTCTTCTGCTTTTTATAACTGCTCGCCAAGCAGGACTGTTTATGTCGATGGGAGGTTGGTCTTTACCATCTGGTGTTTTTGCATTTGCAATTTGTTCAAGTTCGTATTCAACGAATCCTGCTTTTCTTAGTATGTCAAAGTCTTCTGAGGATATAGTCATGTTAGATAAGTAACCTCCTAGTTATTTGTTAATTGGTTCTATTCCTGTTCCTTTACACTTCGGACAATTTACTTGTTTTTTCAGTTCTGTATCCCAGACAAATTCATCTCCGTTACACATTGTGCATATTTTTGTTTCTTGTTGCGGTTGTGGTTGTTGGGTATTGTAAGTTCTTTTTTGTCCAATCCTTTTTGAGACTAGTCTGTTATATAGTTTTAACCTAAGCTCTTTATCGAAAAGAACTTTACCAAGTATAATTCCGATTACTAATGTTGCAAAGTAGCCTATCATAATTTATGTTCCTGCGGTTACTTCGTCTCTTATTTCGGTTAATATTCTTTTTATGTCATCTCTTTCAATATGTTGTGTTTTCATTATCATTTTGACTTGGAAGTTACTACAAATGTCGTCTGCATTCTTTTCAATGTTACTGTTTATAACTTTGTCGGGTTCTTTCTTAAATTGTTGTCGAACATTATATTTCCAGTTGGTCTTAAGATTCATTAAGATGGAGTTTTTGACAATCTCTTTTTGTTCTGCTTTCTTTTGTTCTTTTTCTTCTTGTTCTTTTTTCTTAAGATCAGCAATTTGCTCTTTTGTCATTCCGGACATAGCTTCTTTTCGTTCTCTTTTTTCTCTACTCTTTTTGCCCACTTAATATTTTCCTTTCACTCTCAAGGATTCTTTCTGGATGCTTTTTCAGCATTTCTATTCTTTTTGTGGTTAATAGTGTAGTTTTTTCTGGTTCTATTTGTGGGTTTATTTTTGTCATGAAGTGTAAAGTGTTAGGCTTTCCATGCATTGCTTGCGGATGTCCATGAAATGCTTCATATCTTCTTTCTTTACGTCCTGGATTCTTTTTCATCTTTCTCCTTTCCGATCTTCATTTTATGTTTCGGATCAATTAATTTTCTTAATCCTTTTCCCAGCCAGTAAGTCGGATATAGCTTAGGATTCAGTATCTTTGTTAAAATATCAGATTTGTATTGACTAGCGAGTATTTGTCCTTTTTCGTATTCTTCTTTAAAGTTCTTTGGCACAAAGAATCGATAAACTTTTACGAGTGTTTCAACGATCGAGTTTGACTCTTTTTTCTTCTTCTCTTTCAATCCTTTTGGTCTCCTTTCTTGCTCTTTTATAGCTTCTTAATAAATATAAAATACCTATAATTGCAATTCCGTCGACAAATATCCAAATTGCTGCCCACCAATGTTTTGTTACTACTGCTGCTGAAACTGCTCCAGCAAAGAAATAAATTAGATTAACTAGGGCTAGTCCGAGTACAATAATAAATATCATGTCCTTTTTTTGTCTCATTTTTGGTTCTCCTTTTTGTCGATACAACTCTTTATTAGTGGACATTCATCTGCTTTAGCAATAAGAATTTCACTAAATAAGCCATGATCTTCTTTGTAGACGTTACATTGTTTAGATATTGGGCATTTACTGCAAAATACTCTATTGTCTTTTATCTCGTTATTCAATTCCTAACTCCTCTTTTTTAACTCTTATTTCTTCATCTAATTCCTCTGCATGTTTAATATTTGACTCTATGTTGTGGCAATAGGTTTCAATCCAATCTGTTGCGGCTATTACAGCTGCTAGACACTCAAATCGCTTGCTCCCAGGCTCAATGTTCATTCCTAATTGGTTGCCAACTTCAAAGTCTAGGTCAAATTGTTGTCTGGCGAGCTCAGCAATTCTCTTTGTGTAGTATCTTAAGTTATTGATTGCAGATTTTAATTCGCTGCTAGTTTCCATCTTCGTCTTCTCTTAAATATTTTTCCAAAGCAACTTGGCTCGCATGTCTCTTTTTCATTTTAATCCACTTTTCTTCTGTTTCGTCTTTGTAGTTACATAGCCAGCAAAGGATACTATTGGCTACAATATGGCTATTTGCAGCTTTGCCTAACTGTCTTATAATTAGTATTGTGATAAGAGGTAATATAATAACAGCGAGTCCGAATATAATGAATACGATGTTATTCTTAAACCATGCAAGAGTTCCGATAACTGGCAATACAAAGAAACTTAAAAATAATAGTTTTTTCACTTCTCTCCCTTCCAGTAAGTTCTAGGGTTTATGTGTAACTTTAACCAGCAGTCTCTGCAATATCTTACTCTTTCGGGATTTTGTTTGTTTCGATATGCTTGAACCCAAATAACTTTTCTGCATAGTCCGCATCTAGAGAGCCTGTCTGTTTGCTTTCTGCCAGTAACAGCTACAAGTTTATTGTGTTTCTTATTTAGCCTTTCCTTGGTCATTGTTATTCTCTAAACTTAATATCTATTCGAATAAGATTTCTAACCCAGTATCCTTTTACATTAGCAATTGATACAGTATCTCCGACTGTTATTTCTTGTTCTGTTTCTAACTTCTTTGTGCCATTTCCAAGAGCGGCAATAACTTGAATAAGAGGTGGAATAAATTTACTTGTGTCTTCTGCTGGTATTTGTTTCATCTTTATTTCCACCCCAATTGCTTTGTATGCCAATCAATAATAGTTCCCGCCACCTTGAAGTAATTTGCATTTCCAAGAGTAAAGAACCATATTATTGAAAATATTATACACAATATTACCACTGCACAGACAGTTGGAAAGTATATAAGCCAAGCTGGTATCCTCTTAAATCCCTCTGTTGGTTTAATCATAATAATTTAATTTGTTTATCCTCCTCTACTTTGATTCTGTAAATTTTTTCATGCGCTGCAACCAGTCTCTAGAAACTGTACACGTAAAGCCATGTTGTAATTTTTGCATAACTAAAACTCTTTTATTAACTTCATCGTTAAATCCTTTATTTTCTCCTCCAAATTTTGCAGTGTATGCTTCTTTAAGTCGTAGTCCGTACTGTTCCCAATAATCTATAATAGCCATGTTACTCGGTATGGGTTCTGTTGGATTGTACAAGAAAAGCCAATAGAAGAGAGATGGGATAAAGTGTAAAAGAACTATCCAAATTGGGATTATACCAGTAATTGAGCCTAATAAGAGAATGCCTGTCACAAAAGATAGACTTATAATTATAGAACCGAAGTAAAAATAAGACGCAATACCAATCGCCGCTATAAAAGAAATTAATATAATTATCCAGAGTATGTTGCTTGTTATTCCTAAACTTGTAGATATTATATCATTTATTGTTTGCAGGGTAGTAAAATTGTCACTCATAATAACTTTCCTTGTGTAATTTCCTCTGTTTTGCCTGTCTCTGTTTTTAGGTCTTTGTTTAAGCAACTATCCTCAAACAATTTTTCTGATGTTTTTGTTATTTCTGGTTCAGTTTCTTCTTTTTCGCCACGCCAACTATTGAAATGATCGTATATCGCTTGTGCTTTCTTTTCTGCTACTCCTGGAATATTTATTAAGTCTTGTACTTCTGCATTTGCAATACAGGTCAATGACTTAAATACTTTTAATGCTTCAATGGCAGTCTTTCCCCTGCACCCTCTTGGAAAAGCCATAATCCTGTCATCTGTAAATGTTCCATGACTTAATCCACCTGTATGTAGACCTTTTTGATACCATGCATAAAGTTCTCCCAACCTCTTAATAGTATGCCCCATGTTTATGGTTAGCTCGATTGACACGCCTTTATGTTGCTGAGCTCGAATAAAGTTCCAACACATAGCCCATGTATTGTAAGAGACGCCTCTTCCTGTTATAATTCTGTCGTCGTAGGTTGCTTGTTTCCAGTTTCCTTCAAGAAGTAGTATAACTGTGTCGTAGTGGTCTAGGCATCGTTCAAGTTGGTTGGTAAGCCTGTCTCCTATGCTTTGAATAAAGTCTCCAACTTCTTTACGCTCTATGCCTACTTTCTTGTAATTGTTATCAAAGAACCAGTAGTCGCCGCATTCGAGAGCTCTTTGTTCCCATCCAAGTTCCATGAGCTTTGTGCGTAGTTCGGCTGGTTCTCTTGTGTCTACTATTCTGTATTTAGGTGGTGGTTCTCTTTTGGTTTCTGTTGTCATTGTCTATCCTTTTATCGGATGATAACCACACCAGATTGCATATATTATAAATCCAGTTAATATTGTTCCAAAAATATTCTGACTATTAGCTTCGTCATTTTTAGCCTCATCAGTTAGAGCATTACTCTAATACTGGAGTAGTGGTTTCTCTTGTTGCCCACTATCAAGTTTTGTGTCAAGCTCCAGTTTCGGCTTTAAGATTGCTCGGAGATTGCTCCTTAGAGATTACTCTCTGCGCCAGATGCTAGTAGCTCCGATAGTTATGGACACAATCTTTGACCTACAATTACATCAAACTCTGTTCAGTTTCCTTAGTCCCTGCAGGCATGATGCTTACCAGCTTCGGATAGTACACAATCGGCGCATTAGGATCGCCAGCTTTGTGTCCTTCCTGCATTTCCCAGACTCCGACTGCAGGTTTGCCGACATACTGTGCAGGCTTGAAAACAGGATGCTTTTTCTTATCGGCTCCGACTTTCATCTCAAGGTCTGTTCCCATAATAGCCTGATGGATTTCCTTGAGCTTCCAGATGCCTTTTACGTCAACTCCTGGACAAATTTCATCTTCCTTGCCATTGTCCATTTCGGATGTGATGGTTATAGGGAATTTGAGAGACTTGCCAGCAGTTTTCCAGTCGGGCATGCCAATTTCGATATTGCGGAGGTTTGTCTTGCCAACTTGCGCAGCCCATGCTCCGCTCATAACAGGTTTGTCGTTCTCATCGAGCCATGTAATGAACTTACTGCCAGCTTCTTCGTATTCCTCTTCTGTTACATCAAGTAGAAATTCTTGATCCGCCATGTATTTTTATTCTCCTTCAATTTTTATTTTTGTTTTTGTTGCTTCTTGTTGTCTGGGTTCTAACCAGATCCGAATCTTTCTCGGCTTCATTAAGGTTACATCCTTAATGTCCCCTTGAATGTCGAGCTTTTCTTTCAGCTCTGCCCACGAAACATCTAGCTTCGTTTCATTCGTTATGGGTTGCCTCCTTTCAATTTATTTTTCTACTACTCGTTATAGCTCGGTAGTCCCCTTGTTATTTTTATTAAGGTGTTAGTAAAGTGAATCCCTTTGAAAATCCGTACTGTATAAGATTTGATAGCAGAGTATAAATCATAATTAGAAATACAGCGATGCCAATTATATTGATAATCTTTTCGTAAATGTTCAATATAGTTCTTTTCATTTTAAACCAATCCTTTCTCTTTTAATATCTTATCCTTGGCAACCTTAAAATCTTTTATCTCATCCATGCTTTTCACTTCAAGTATTTTAAACAGATCTCCCCACTTGAATTTCATATCTGCAACCCACCTTCCGAAAGCCACAGCATCGTCTGTCGTAACTAATCCTTCAAGAGAACCAGCACCTTCTTCTTCAATTCTCTTTCCGTATATGTCATCGCCGATGCCAGTTAATCTATTGATAGCATACTTTTTGGCTTCTGTAATTGCAGATTTTACTACTTTGTCCAAGTCGATGATGTTTTCTGGTGTTCTTGGCATATTCTGTTTAAATTGTACTCTCGCAGAACCACCGCCCCAGAACTTTCTGTATGGCGGAGTTATTCCGAATGCTATTAGTTTTTCATCTATTATCCACAATTCCCCGTCTGCTGATACCCAATCTGCAGTAAAATGAAGTCCGCCTGCTTGTGTCCAGCTCCATCCTGGAAAGTGCTTGTCAAGACACTCATCCATATAAGCATCGATAATATACTCAAGTCCATCCCACCTCTTGTCAATAATCTTTTTGCCAGTACCATCAACTCGAGGTGTTTCAGTCTTGCTTATATTTTTATAGAACTTGTACCAGTCTTTTTTGAAGTCTCTTACTTTCTTTTCAAGTGCTTGATTGGATTCAATTAAGGCATAAAAGTCTGTATTGCTTCTTTCATTGTCGGTTGTCATTTTATTTACCTTATCCTACGACAGCAATTCTATGTGCTTTCCAGTAGTCAAGTCTTTTTCTTTGACTCTCTGTTATTGTGTTACACTTGTGATTACCAAGTTTTCGATGAATGAATAAACAAACTGGGCATACATTATGCTTGGCAAAATTTCTAGCTATTTGCTTCTTTTTGTAGTTGTGTGCTTTTGCATCATAGACACATCCGCAAGTATAACTAATTCTAAATCGAATCATTTAAAACATACTCTTCTGAGCTATTTCGCCCTCAAGTTTCTTTGCAGCTTTTGTCTTGCCTTTAGTTTCCTCTTTGCCTTTTTCTTTTGACTTTTCTTTTGGCTTACCTTCTTCTATTACCTCTTTATCTTGAAGCCATGGTGCAGTTAAGTCTACTGCTTCTTCTATTCTAATAAGTTTGCCACATGTTTCTGGATTTAATTTGCACTGCGCAGACGGAGGAATCATTTCATTTACAAGTTCTGGTTTTGTAATCCAGTCTGGTTCGCCTTGGCATCTTGAATTTCCAAATATTGCTTCGTGTGGACAGCGATAAAATACCATTTAGTAACTCCTTCTGTATAAGTAGTATGCCATAAATTCTGCACAAATGAATGGGATTAAAGACATAATCCAGAATATATCTCTTGTAAGCAAATAAGTAATAGATGCTATTGCTGAATAAACAATAAAGTCAATAAGTAACTCTAGTATAAAACTTTTCGTTTTTAGATATGTTATTAACACAATATCTCCTTATCTAATCTGAATAGACTCTTTATCTGTAATAATATTAACGCCACTTAAAATTACTCCATGTTGCTTAAAGTAATCAAGTATCTCTTTCTTTTTTGCTTCTACTGTTATCTTTTTAAATTCATCTGGAAGTAAATCGACATTAACTACTTCAACACTCGGCGGATTCTGTTTTATGCTAATAGTACAAACATCTCCTTTTATTGTCATAATAGCTGCAGCCCTCATTTCTTTAAACAAGTAACCCTTCAGATGTTCCATTCTGTTTTCTGCAGCTTTTCGCTTTTTATGCAGTCTTTCCTCTTCGGCTTTTAACATTTCCATGTAACCCTTAATATTGATAACATACTTTGCAATTCCAATAGCTTTTTCCTCAATATTAAGTTGCAACATTGCAAGTGTTTCATCGATTCGCTTCTCTTGTTCTTCGTCTTCTGGGTCAATACTGTTGAGAAAGTTTAATTGATTTACAAGTTCATATAGTGGCTTGTTCATTTAAAATCCCCCACTAAAATATTTGATAGCAAATCCGATTAAAATAACTGCTATCATTGTAAGTACAAAAGTTAATACTGCTTTTTTCCAGTCTTGTTTCAGATTACCTTTTAGTTTCATTATTCTCCTTTTGTTATTAGTTTGTTTTGTATTTCTATATTAATGTCGCTTCCTCTTCTTACTTTAGGAAATTGTCTTGCTCTTATAGTAATATTTCTTTCTAGAATTTCTACATTCATTTCGTAAAGTTGTTTGCCTATCTTTTTCGGAGGTTTCATTACGAGTGCCTTTATTTTCATATTACACCTTGACTTTACTCTTTTTAAGTCTTACCTGGCCCCACAGTGTATTATAGTAATTTCTGCCAGCATCCCAGTCTAAATACATTGGTTCTCTAAAGTCAATGTTAAGTATCTTACAGGCTCTGCGACAGGAGTACATTAAGATTTGCCATTTTTCTTGTTCAGTCATTTTACTCCATTATAAATCCAGTTCCACCACACTCTTCACAATCTTCTTCTTTGTATGTTGGTTTTCTGCCACTAATTGCTAGGTATTTTGTTTCTTTAATGACTCTACCAGTGCCATTGCAGTTTTTGCATTCAACTCTTTGATGGATATAAACATGATGTTCTACAATGTCCATTTTAGTCTCCTTTGTTTTTATTACTCTAAATCATAAGACTGTTTTATTAATTGCATTGCATAGTCAATTTCAGATTTGTCTGTTATTTCAAACATGGCACTCATTGTCGGTTTATAATAACTTTCCCGAGTTATGTTTTTAGGGTCATACAAATCTTTTGGCTTAACATGAACTGTAAGTTTCTTTTTTCCAATCTGTATATAAGCATATGCGTTTTTGACATTATTTTTGTAACAATATAACCAATTTTTTTGTGAATTGACTGGTTTTTTGTTGGCGAGAGTAAAAATTTTCTTTTTTAAAATTGCAAGTATTTCTTCCATTTGTTTACTCCTTTATTTGATGTTTAAAAAGAAGAAAGACAGAGACAGGTCTAACTAGCCAACTCTGACTCTTTAATATCATTCAGCGGCTCAGTGGCTAATGTTCCTGTCTCTGTCTTTGGGGGACTATTTTGAATTGGTATGTCAATAAAAATAGCAAGCCATCCGTCAATTCTTGCAGTTGGTGTCAATTTAAAAATTCTTACTGGCGTGGTTTCATCAAATTGTTCCAGTTCTTTGCAGGCATCCTGGATTATGCCTTCTATTTTCTTTAAATTTGTTTGGGATTTTGTTTTAGTTGCCATTGTCGTTTATCCTGTTCTCGTAAGCTCTTCTTACAGCTTCATTTAACATTGTTTCCATGTTGTCAACGGATTTTCTTAATTCCTTAATTGTTTCTTCAACTGCTCCGAGGTCTCCTTTTTCTGCAAACTTTTTTATATTACCAGCCCAGCCAAGAACTAACTCCGAATTTGATACTATCGCTTTATAAAGGATCTCGTCATCAAGTGCTAAAATGTTAAGATATTGTTCTACTTTGTCGGAATACTTTGCAAGCAATTCTTGATTAATCATTTTTAGCTCCAGTTAGTTCTTTGTCCTTGCTTTTGTGCCATGTAATAAGAAGAAGCCGAAGTAACCCAGTTTGTGATAAACCAAGTTCTTCGGCATCTTTTTCCAACATTACTTTCTCTTCTTTGCTCAGATTTAACAGTACACCTATTTGTCGTTCCATTGTTTTGTCTCGTTTCTATACTATTTATAATACCATTATATAACAATGTCACAGATAAGTAAAGGCGGTTGTCAGGTATTGTGCTTTAAATATCGCTTACAAGCTACGCCAAGCTACGCCAAGCTACGTTTTTCGTATAAATTTTATGTAAAGTTAATATCTGTTTCTATGTGGTTAAAGATCTTAGGAATATTGTCTGTATTGCCTTTATAAAATACGAGAACATTTTGATGAACACGACCTATCTTTCTGTAGTCACCAAACATTTTTTTGATTCTAATTGGCATACTGCCGACCTGATTTACTAATATTATCTCGTTGTAATATTGCATGCCAGCTCTTTTGAAGGCTGCGATAGTGAATGGAACAAATCCTCTATAAAAGCCTGTTTTCTTGCTTCTTACTTCGCTAATCACAAAACAAGCGAATCTGTCTTGTTTCAACATGCGGCAGGATTTAGATATTATGTCACTGTAATCGTCTTTAAAGTCTGACCATGTCATGTTACTTAGGTCTTTGTCTTTCTCGGAGTACTGCTCTAAATCAAAATATGGCGGACAGGAAAAAACTGCATCAAAGTCTATCCATGACCCATTAGTCTGTCTTATAAGCTGGTGTATGTCAATGCTATTGCCGACTATCCAGGTGGGTTTATTGTCAGGAGTAATTTTTTCTGCTTGTTGTCTATTTGCTTCAATTTGGTCTTGGCTTAAGTCTATTCCCCAGTATTTATAGCCTAAGATGTGCGCAACTATACCTCTTACGCTTCCTCCTGCAAATGGGTCAAGTATCTTACCACCAACTGGACAGAACCACTTATAACATAGTTCGCATAATACAGGATCGAATATGCTTGTGCCGCCACCTCTTTCTGCAACTATTTTGGAATAGAAGTTATCTTCGTCATCGTTGTCTTCTGCTTTTTCTTTTTCACGATAGTAGTTTAAATTCTGAGTGGTAACTTCTTTTGCTTTAAAGATAAGATTAGGGTCTCTTCCTTCTTCGCCAAGTTTTGCTTCTTTGCTTTGTCCATCGTAAGCATGGATATCTGCAACTTTACCAGTGTATGTTAAGTTTCCTCCTCTGCCTATTTCGCTTTTCACTCCTAAACTAAGCCATAAGCGTTTTCTGTCTTGCCAGTAACCTTGACGAGTGTCAAGAATACTGAACGGAGGAATAATAAACTTTTCTTCTAACTTTGCTTTTACGTTTGGTCTGGCGAGTTCTTCAAATCCAGGCATTATTGTTTGTTCTGGCATTGTTTTCTCCTATGCGCCAATATTCCAAAAGGTGTTGTTTATTTTAGGTAATGTTTCAATCATTTTTATGCTCTCGTTATACCACTTAATAATTTCATTTTTTATCTTGTTAGTGCTTTTACCTGACGATAAGTTTTGATTCCATACATAAAACGTTAAATATCCATTTTGATAAAAGAGAGTTGCTCTATCTTCTAACTCTTTTATACTTTTGTTATATCCGTTTCTGTTACCAATTTCTATTATAAGTCTTTTAAACTCTTTATCAATAAAATCTGGATTTTTGCCAGCAATTACGAGTTTGCTATCTCCGACATATGTCCATTTGTTTGGCATCGACTCTTCAAGAATATATTCTAGCATGTGTTCATACTTAGTTTGTTCTTTATGTATTCCAAAAATGACATTATTTTGATGTTCTTGGGTCTTCCAGAGTTCTTTATGCCTTTGACCTATTTTTACTTTTGTTTCTTCCTTCTGTGTTTTTCCATTCATTCTTGAGCTATTTAGCCATTTTTCACTTCTTTGTTCGGAAATCTTAATTTTTGCTGCTTCTTTTTTAGTTCTCTTTATTCCCATACTATGCAATCTTTGCATTATACAAGTAACGTCAATATTAAAGTAAGTAGCAATCATTTGCATTGACATATTTTGGTTTAAGTACATATTTTTTATTTGGTCTAATGGAATATCCCTTTTATTTAGAGCTTCCCGAAATTTTACTTGGGAGAAGTCCATTTTAAGTGTTTCTGAATTGTAGATTGGTGCTTTAAACATTTTTAAAGGTCTCCTTTAATCAACTGCCTATATTCCAAAAAAGTACAGGTTTCTTTAACTCATTAATGTGTTTAGTCAACCAATACCACGCTTTTCTGTCGTAATTTGGATGAGACGGAAACGGACATTGGCAATCGCATTCTTTATTGTACTCCATAATCGGATTAAGTAACTTTATTTTACCAGTTGCTTTTCCTTGAAATGGCGTAGCAATGTTCATTATACGCTCAATATTGTTAAGTTGTCCTGTTGGATTCTTGCCTGCGCTTATTCCTACTATATTTATATTCTTTTCTTCCATAAGTCCAATAAGTATTCCAGCAAGCATTGTTCCTGTGCCAACTATTAATACTATTGTGCCTTGTATTAGTTCTTTTGGAACCATAGCTGCTTGTTCTGCAACAGATAGAGCAGTTTCAACAAATGGCAAACCATGCGGAAGCATTACTCCGTTATTGTCTTCTACTAATCTTTTGAATCTGTAATACATAATACTTTGTCTTGTACCTTGTTGTGGTAAAACAGTGGCTCCGAGTTCTGCTGCTTTCTGGTGCTGAATTGGATAAGTATTGTTTGCCTTGGTAACAGGAAAGCCAAGCATTAAATTCATATCAGGGTGTTCAAATTTCCTTACAGCAGCAACTCCCCAACCAGATTTACTTACTCTTGTGTCAAGTACTCCAACTGTTCTACATCCATTTTTGTATAATTTGTCAAGAACAAGTCTTATTCCTCTTAATTTAGCAAGAGGAGGCATAGGGTCTTGTCCATATAAGTCTTCTCGTTTCACGTAAACAGTTTCAGATCCTATTTTGTATTCTTCTATTGGTGTATTTTCAAAAAACATTTTTACTCCTTATTTATTCTTCTTAATATCCGTTCTCTTTATCTAATCTATCTTTCATACTGTCATAAAGCCCCATTATTTTTTGTGTAGCAAGTTGTTGTTTAAGGTATCCTCCTAGAAAGGATTTAGCAAGACATTGATTTCTGTCAGATTCCCATAAAGGGCATTGTTCTTTTTGACACTCAATTAGTTTACCTGAAAACATTGGTGGGCAATATAGCATTATTTATTCTCCTTTGCGTGTTTATATCCATGTGCAAATGATTCAGTATATAAATGTCTTAAAAGTGGTTCCCATTTCTTAAGTTGCTTTGGGTTAAATCCTTCTACTACTTGTAAACTATAAGATATAGTATTTCTTGTATAAGTCCAGTGTTGTTCTGCTATTTGTTCTATTGTCTTTTTAGCTTTTGTCATATTCATTCCTCTCTTTCTTTATACTCTGTATTACTAATTCCAATATTGCTAAGTTATCGTTTGAAATTCTCTCGTTTAAATCTCTATACTGTGACACTCTTCCAAGCTCGATAAATCCTAACAATGATTCAATTAATTGATCTATCCTTATATGCTTTTCCTTTAACTCCTGCGCCATTTTATCAAAAGCTTCTTGTCTTGCTTTTTCAAGAGACTCTTGACTATTATTCCACTCGTTAATTTGAGCAATTCTTTTTTCAACTTCTTTTAAGAAACCAGATATCTCTAGCCTTTCCTTTTCGGCTAATACTGTTGCTCTTTTGTTTTCGGCGATTGTGCGTTCTAGTTTGGTTATTGCGCTTTCTGATTCTAGTTTGGATATCTTTTCGTTAAATTGTTTGGCTTCTTCTGGTAGTTCGTCTTGTTCATTTTTCATTATCCTTCTCCCACTGCTCTTGTATTAGTTTCCATACCTGTTCAGCATAAGGCTGGTCTTCGTTGACAACTACATAGTTATTACACCTAACCTTGCCATCTTTTTCTCTTCCGTCTTGCACTGTCATTATAATATCAATAAGTTGCCTTCTTTGTGCTAAACTGCAATATTTTTCAATATCATCCAGCTTCATTACTTCGTACTTTGTATAGCGTTCAAGCTTTGGCTTGCGAACACCATAACCTCTTGTAAGCCTGTCGTCAGAAATAGTTCTCTCCTTAAACTCTTCATTAAAGCTGTCCATAAGTGTCATTATTCTGTCCTCCCGTTCTTAGGATATTTTATCCACTTAATAAATTCAAAGAAGTAACACTCGGAAGCAAATCCAACCGATATACAACTATCTGTTTTATTATCTTTGTAGTTTATACTACTATAAAGAGGTCTAATTAAGATAAAAGTGTTAGCTCTTTTTCTGGTTTGCTGTATAAGATAATTAAATAACATCTTTTGTTTTGTGTTGTTTTTTCTTGCTAACAAGAAGTGTGGTAAAACTACATAAGTTTTGTAGCACCATTCTGGTTTATTTATTTCGTTAAGGTTTATATTGTCATATAGTTGTGCTTCTGGTATTTCTTTTATTAATTTCTGTGCCAATTCATTGGCTTTAATTTCGTATTGTTCCATTCCTAAATCATCAGGAGAAAAAGATGTTGCAATGCTTATAATCATTATTCACTCCTTCCATTTTTTGGAAATTTAATCCAATTTCTTATACTAGCTGTTCGCCACGCTTGTTCAAGCGACTTTGCTAAATTGATTCCATTTCTGTTGCAATAATCAGCCAGATATATAATTATGTCCCCGATAGCATCCTCCTTATCTTCTTTAGTAGTATTTCTAATTCCTTGTTCCATTTTGAGGTGTGCATGACATAATTCTCCAACTTCTTCAGTTACTCCTAACAGTGGTTGATAAGGTTTACCATTCGGGAAGTTGTGCTTTACCCATTCCCATCCTTCTTTTTGCAGTTGTTCAAGATTCATTTTCTATTATGTTTTCCTTTCCTATATTAGTTAATGCCTTGCGTCTTATTTCTTCCAAATTGATAGGTTTATCTATTCCTCTTACTCTTAATCCAAAAGCTTCTGTTAGTTTAACGATTTCATCTATTGCTCCGTTAATAAATGTTCCAAGTCCATACATATACTTAACAGGAAGTTTGTCATCTACTCGCATAAAGTCAAATATACCAACTACGTTCATTCTTAATTGGGTTACGGCTTTTTGGTATTCTTCTTCGCTGAGCCAATGTACTTCTCCGTAGTCAAGCTGCCCGACAGTATCTTCTATTATTTCGATAAGTTCTAATTTGCTTATCCGAAGTTTAATTTCATCTGGATCTTTTCTTCTTGTCATTTTTAACTCCTTCCCTCCATGTTAAAAACTTTTCTATGTCTTCTTTTTTGGGTTTACAGAACTGATAGTTACTGTGTTTCTCTTCTAAATATTGTTTCCATTCGGCTTCACTTATTTTCATTTGTCTCTTGTCTCCTTTATTTCTGCCATATTGATTTATCTGCTCCGTCTGCATAAATTACTCTTGCATAGTTAAAATGTTCTTCTATCCAGTAACCAAGTAATATACGATGGCATAATAATCTGTTCCGATGTTGTCTTTCTAGATTACACCAACAACATAATATAAGTGGTTCATCTGTTTCAAATTTACTGAAGAGGTCAATTAGTTCGGACTCTTTCCTTTTTAATATAATGTTATATTTTGTTCTATACTCGCTCGGAAGCAGCCAGTCCCCAAGCACTTTTCCGTCTAATACAGGCTTTACATTAACAGGAAATTCAGGCATACTCGACCAGTCTGGTTGCCATCTGGCAATTGAGCACTTTGTACCTTTCCAGTTATTTGAGTCTCTAAAACTTGTCAGTATTATGTTCATTTTACTAATTTCGCTTTAACTATTTGTTGCTTTCTTCTTTTGTCTTTTTTAAAGGTATTAAGAGCAATGATTAAGCTTGGAATTATTTCAATAGACAGCTTTATTGAGTTTAAAGTTTTATTGGTTATTATGTTATATTCTTTTAACAGTATGTCATTTGTATCTAAATATTCTTCTTTGCCATCACTTGTAATTATTTGACTTATTTTTATGGAATGCGATTCGTTGGTCGGATTTTTAACAATCGCTGTTTTTTCTTCTATCATTATTCTTTTTTGTCCTCCTTTTTATTTGGTTTATTTACGCTTACAACGCAAACTACGCAAGCGTCAAGCGTTAAAGTGTATTTCAAAAATTACGGTACACCTTACCATTGTAAGGCATGCGTAACATACGTAACATACGTAAGAAACAAGGCATGCGTAAGAAATAAAATTTGTAAAATCTGTACATTTTTGTACTTAATCTTTAAGCATTATATTTGTTTTATTGCAACAAGGGCAATGTATTGTTTTACCTTTTGGGGCATACCATACTTTCCACACAAAGCCACAATCTGTGCAAACGAAAGGAGGATTTACAGACGAATCTGGTAAGTATTCTCTTTTTATCTGCGGAATGTTTGCTTGCTCTTTTTGTAATATCCAGTCTTTGCTGCTATTACCTAATATATCTATTACTGGAGTAAATTGTCCCTCTTCGTTATAAGACAGTAAACCAAGATTTGCTTTTGGAATAAGCAAGTTAGCTGCTTTTGCCCATTTATTGTAACGTTCCGGATAAACAAAGAGACTTAATACTTCTTTACTTTCTAATAACATGCTAATTGATTGTCCTATTCCTGTCCAAAATTCTCTTGATTCTGTGTACCAAGGTTTAACTTCAGTTAAGAGAAGTTTGCCATTCTCACTAACGAATGTTCCATCGGGAATCCCGCCAAATTCAAGAAGATGACTATACGTAAATTTCCATCCTTTATCTCTCATGTAAAGGATAAGTTTATTTCTTACCTGATTATGATCTAATGGTTTAAACAGGCTCTTCATTGTTTTTACTTCCAACTATTGTCTTTTCTAAGTATTCCTCAAAGTCTTCTTCTGTTATTACGATGTGTTTTTTCCCTATAATTCTGTATCTTAGTTTTCCATCTTTTAATATTCCATAAACAAGACTAGGGCTGCAACCTAAATTCTCTGCTATATCTTTGACTTTAAGCATTTATCTCCTTTTTGTTTTAATTATAACAAATTTTACAAATTTTGTAAATACTTTTTTTGTTAAATTTTACGCATGTTACGCATGCTATAAATATTACGCATGTTACGTATGTCTTACAATAGGGAAACAACCCGTATTTTTAAAAATACATTAAGTGTTAAAAAACTTGCGTTGTAAGTGTTGTAATTGTATTTTTTCAATTACCTTATACTCTCTTTAATATCTCATTTATTTTGTACTTGGTTAGTATATAGTATCTTGAAAACATTCCGTTGTGCGATAATACTCTAGTTCTAAATCCCAGTCTTCCCATTTTTACTGCTAGGTCTCTTTTTGATGTTAATCCAAAAGTAACACCCAGATAACGAAGGAGTTCGTCTGGTGTCTTATAAACTGTCTCTTCTTCCTTTATTAACTCAAGGAGTTTGTTTAACATCGCTTTAGGCTCTTCGCTAAACTCTTCTATGTCTCCTTCAACATCAATTCTGTTGTCTCTCGTATAGGTTAAAAGCTCTTGAAATATTTCTCCTTCACATAGAGTTGCAACAGTTAATATTCCTTGCCACATTCCTAAGGTTCTACCAGTTAAGTCATGGCGTGGTAAATTATCTCTTACTTTAAGAATATCCTTGTGTCTCGATAAGCACAGTCTGTAAAGTTGGTTTCTAATGTTTTGCCATTCTGGGTCTTCTTGAGTAACTACAAGATTCGCTTTTTCTTTGTCGGCTGTTCCTGTCATTGGAACTCGTATTGTTCTTGATTGTAACGCAGGAACGTCTATACCTGCAATATTAGCAATTAACTTTGGACTGAACACTTTAAAAGATTGGGTATGAAAGTTTTCAAACGCTCCTTTTTCTTGTCTAAAAGTCTCACCACTTTTTCCAGTGCCTGCTAGTAACATATTTCTAATGTCTCTTGCTCTTTCGGATGTTAATAAATCTTCGCTTTCGTCTAATAGTATAATTGCTCTTCTGCTTTCTATTAATCTGAATACACTTGCGCTACTAATGTTGGCACTGTTAATTGGGTTGAATCCCATTGCTTCTATTAGAGAGCAAACCTTCGTTTTGCCAGTTTTAAATTCTCCCCATAATTGTAAAATAGGAGCGTGATTAAATAGTGGATAAAAGTAAGTATAGATTATAAAACAAGGAAAAAGGGAATAAACTCGTTCGTCTTCAAAGTCCATATAATGTTCAAATTTGTCTCTAATTAAGTCATAAACTTGAGTGAAAGTTAAACTTGTTGGATTTTTACTAAAGTCTTCGATGTCAGCAAAGTCCCATCTCGCTTCTGGTATATCTAATTGTCCTGTATGAAAAAGCCTTCTTATTGCAAGCTCTTTTTTATTATAGCCAAATTTGTCTCCTGTTGATAATATGCAATAGGGCTTGGTTTCAAATTTCACTTCTCCGTCTTCGTATTCATACATCCACTTTGCACCAACAGCAAGAATAGCATTACCATCGTAAAAGTCTAGTGCTGGTTGGACTGTTAAGTAGTCATTTACGAGAGTAATATTAACAACATTATTCCTGTTGTTTTTTTTGCTCATTGACTAAAATTCTCTTCTTGTATTGATACCACTCTTTTTTAACTTTGAAATAAGAAGCCGATAGCTTCTATAAAATTGAACAATATTACCAGTAGCTTTGGAGCACTCGAATAAAAAGACGCACTTGTTTAGCTTTTCGTCGTTGTTGCGGAATAAAAACTTTGTGGGAAAGCTTCGAGTGTCTGTGTCTAATAACTCAAAGCCTTTACAGTGGAGATATGCTGCAAGGGAAATGTTGTCGGTGGAGTAAATTTCGGATTGCGGTTGAATAGACGTAAATTGCTCCTGTTTATTGTTTATTGTAAAAAGAGCACCTAGAACTACCCAACCGCAACTTCTTATTTGAACTTACAATGCAATTATACTACTAATACTAGACGCTGTAAAGGTAGTTGTCAGGCGCACAGCTTTAATTTGCTACTGTTTGCTAACACTATCTAACCCTACCTAGTTTTATCTTACAAGTGCTTTACTTTACATAATATAGCGTTAAGTAGCATAAGGGCGAAAAACGTAGCTTGCGTAAGCATGGGCGTGATTTTTAACGCTGTATAGCTGTAAACGCCTGTAAACCGACTTTACATTAAGAGCCGATGGGGTTATACTATATATAGGTAAGTACCTTAACAACTTAATAACTCTCAGAGGTTTGGTAAAGGTTATGGCTGAACAATGTGCTATGCAGGCATAAGGCGCAGTCTTTGGTAATGACGAATTACCACTTATCGGGGGAAGTCAGAAAGCCCTTACTGAAACGATGAGTAAAAGAGATTGGCTGGGTTCCCAAAACTAAAAGTAGTATCGAGATAATATGCGTTACGGCTTTACTACTGCAGACGGGAACAAGACTTGAGAGAGTAGACACTGGGAAGTCGGGAAGCCGATGACCCAAGTGCGATTCTTTCTGATCTCTACCGAATCTCTTAGAGTTATTAAGTTTAGGATCTTATCTAACAACTGAATAATTATCCCACTTCGTGGGCTACAACCACAATGGAATCCTTTTTAAAGGAAACTATTGTGGTTTTTTGTTTTTGAGGTAATCAGGAGGTTGCAAATAAATGAGAGTATACGTAAAAGGGCATATTAGACCTCAAAAGAAAAAGAATGTAAGAGTTAAGGGATACTACAGAGAAGTTAAGAAACATAGATAGAGAGGTTTTAAGTTGGAAAAGAATATAGAAGCATATAATAGTCATGTGCTAAGACTTCATAATAGATACAGCGACATAGCAGGATTAGAAATCTTCCATGAAGGAGAAAACTATCTTGGAATTTGGTACGGACAAGGAGATAGTCAAACTGCTAGTCGTGTTGCAAGTAAGTGGAAAAAGCTCTTTAGGGATAAATATGGAGTAACTGGTACAGTGATTACCAATCATGGATTATACGAAGATTCTGCAACTTCAAAATATACTGCTTATGTTTATGCTAAACTTTTATAGATGACTAAAAAGATAGATAGTTTTTCTTTTACAAATACAGGAGGTTTGCATTAAATTGGCTGGAACAAAAAAGGGTGCGAAAAAAGCAATTAGCACAAAACAGAAGAGGTATGGAAAGAACTTGCGGCGTGGATAAATTAGTATAATTCGATTTCATCTTTTTTATTATAAAAGGAGGTTTAATTTTTAATGAACGTAGCAGCTCTTATCGGTATCATGATCGGTATCGTTGTAGGCGTTAACCTCATTAGCCCTGTCAACGATGTTGTGAAGACAGTCACAACTCCTACCTACACCAGTTCTGTCGTATCTCTAACTGGTGTCCTGACAATCATCTTCGTTACAGTGATCATACTCGGTGCTGTGGCTTGGATGGGCTTCAAAGACTAGAAAGAGAGAATGGGGAGAAGGAAATAAAATTGGTTCTTTCTCCCCATAACTTCATATATTATGAATTAATGTTATCAGTTACTGGCACACATCAAATAAGCATAAAGCATATTACAAGTATATGGATAACCGAAATATGTACAAGAGAGGAGTTTCTAAGATTTTTGTATTAGAAAGAGACTCCTCTTTTGTTATATTTAGGTCATTTTCAGAGACAACGCTAAAAGGAAGTTTTTAAATAATGCCAAATCCTACTAATACACCTAACAGAGGACAAGGACAAAATCCATATAATATTCCAGGACTTCCAGGATGGAATCCAGGGGCTCCTACTAGTGCTCCGCCGTCTCCGCCTCCTGCTCAGGGTGGTGGTAAACCAGGAGGACAACAAAGCGGTGGACAGCAAGGAGGACAAGGACAAAATCCATATAATATTCCAGGACTTCCAGGATGGAATCCAGGGGCTCCTACTAGTGCTCCGCCGTCTCCGCCTCCTGCTCAGGGTGGTGGTAAACCAGGAGGACAACAAAGCGG
>Ga0265297_10004350_pt1 | contig 23364 bp, 21 predicted proteins | sample Munlanlwell13791_FD_192502 | JGI IMG/M metagenome (GOLD analysis project Ga0265297, IMG submission 192502) | Leachate microbial communities from a municipal landfill in Southern Ontario, Canada - Leachate well 137-91 | ecosystem: Engineered > Solid waste > Landfill > Unclassified | place... | reverse complement strand
TCAACCGCAAGGTGGGCGAGAAGCACAGCGTGGCCTGCCCGTCGGCCCTGATCGGCGCCTCCAACTTCTTCGAGCTGGCCGTGGCCGCCGCCATCTCGCTGTTCGGCTTCGAGTCCGGCGCCGCCCTGGCCACCGTGGTCGGCGTCCTGATCGAGGTGCCGGTGATGCTGCTGGTGGTCAAGCTGGTCAACCGCAGCAAGGGCTGGTATGAAGCCGGCCTGAGCCCCCGCTAAGGAACGCCATGCGTCTTCCCTTCCTCGCCCTCGCCACCCTGTTCGCCCTGACCGGTCTCGCCCGCGCCGACTACCAGCCCAAGGCGGAAAAGGTGGTCGACAACGTCTATGCCATCGTCGGCCCGCTCGGCCAGCGCAGCGCCGACAACGACGGCCTCAACGCCAACTACGGCTTCGTGGTCACCGGCCAGGGCGTGATCCTGATCGACTCCGGCGCCAGCCGCCTGGGTGCCGAAAAACTGGCCAGGGCCGTCGCCCAGGTGACCCCGCAGCCGGTGCGCTGGGTGGTCAACACCGGCAGCCAGGACCATCGCTGGCTGGGCAACGCGCACTTCACGGAAACGGGCGCCAAGACCATCGCCCTCGCCCGTACCGCCGCGACCCAGGAGCAGTTTGCCGAGCAACACATGGGCATGCTGCGCGGTTTTCTCGGCGACCGCCTGCAAGGCACCGTGCCGATGCCGGCGCAGCGCACCCTGGCCGGCGACGAGGCCACGCTCGAACTGGGCGGCGAGACCCTGGTCCTGCGCTACACCGATACCCACTTCCCCGGCGATGCCTGGGTCTGGCTACCCAAGCGCAATGTCGTCTTCACCGGCGACCTAGTCTATGTCGACCGCATCCTCGGCGTGCTGCCCTGGTCGAGCGTGAAGAACGGCCAGAAGGCCTTCCATACCCTGGCGGCGCTCAACCCGAAGCACGTCGTGCCCGGCCACGGCTCGGTCTGCGACCTGGCCAAGGCGAAGCGCGATTCCGGCGACTACGAGGACTTCCTCGCCGACGTCGTCGGCAAGGCCGCCATGGATATGGAACCGCTGTCCGACACCCTGGCGAAATACGCCGACCTGCCGCAGTTCCGTCACCTGCAGAACTACCAGGACCTGCACCGCGCCAACATGAACCGGGCCTTCACCGAGTTCGAGGCGCCCTGATGTTCGACGCCCTCGCCAGCCTCATCGTCTTCGACCTCGCCGGCCTGTCGCCCGCAACGCCGCTGGGCGCCGCCCTGCACTTCTTCGTCATGGACGTGGCCAAGATACTCACCCTGCTCACCACGGTGATCTACCTGATGGGCTGGCTGCGCGCCCTGCTCACCCCGGAACGGGTGCGCGCCATGATGAAGGGGCGCTCCGGCCCCGGCGCCCGCCTGATGGCGGTCGGCCTGGGCGCGGTGACGCCGTTCTGTTCCTGCTCGTCGATCCCGCTGTTCATCGGCTTCGTCGAGGCCGGCATCCCGCTCGGTGTGACCCTGTCCTTCCTGATCGCCAGCCCCATGGTCAACCAGGTCGCGGTGGTGGTCCTGGCCGGGGTGATCGGCTGGCAGATGACCCTGATCTACGTCCTCACCGGCCTTAGCATCGCCTTCGCCGGCGGCTACATCCTGCAGGCCTTCAAGCTGGAGCGCTGGGTCGAGGACTATGTCTGGAATATCCACATGGGCGAGGTCCAGGCCGTCGAGGCCGACACCTCCCTGCGCGCCCGCCACGACTACGCCTGGAACGAGGTGCGCCAGATCGTCGGGCGGATCTGGAAGTTCGTCCTGATCGGCGTCGGCGTCGGCGCCGTCATCCACGGCTACGTACCGGCCGACTTCGTCGCCCGCATCGCCGGCGACGGCTCGGTGCTGTCGGTGGTGGTCGCCGTGCTGGCCGGGGTGCCCATGTATTCCGACGCGGTCGGCATCATCCCGGTGGCCGAGGCCCTGCTCGGCAAGGGCGTCCCGGTCGGCACCGTGCTGGCCTTCATGATGGCCGTGATCGCCCTCTCCCTGCCCGAGATGCTGATCCTGCGCAAGGTGGTCAAATGGCCCCTGCTGGGCATCTTCGCCGCCTATCTCGCCACAGCCTTCGTGCTGGTCGGCGTCACCTTCAACGCCTTGAGGAGTTACCTATGAGCGACCTGCACCCATCCATCGTGGCCTTGGTCTCCCTGGCCGCCAACATCGCCGCCAACCACCCCAACCAGGGCCTCTGCCAGGTCGACCGCCTGAAGGGCTACGGCGTGGCCAAGGAACAGATCGACACCGTGATCGAGATCGCCCGCCACATCCGCGACGAGGCCCACGAAAAGATGGACGCCCGGTTCGACGAGGCCTACGCCGAGGCCATGCAGCCGGCGAAACCGAAACTGAAGGCCGACCCGTTCGCCAACATCGCCGTGGTCGAGACCGGCGGCGCCTGCTGCACGCCGACCAAGTCGGGCCAGTCCTGCTGCTGAGGAGAACACCATGTCCGCCACCGAGCACGACCAGATCCGCCAGCAGGTCCGCGACGCCTACGGCGCCATCGCACGCAACAACGGCTGCGGCTGCGGCCCGAGCTGTTGCACGCCGGCCGAGACGGGCGGCGCCGACATCCTGTCCCAGGGCATCGGCTACAGCGCCGAGGAAACCAGTGCCGTGCCGGACGGAGCCAACCTCGGTCTCGGCTGCGGCAACCCGCAGGCCATCGCCGCCCTGAAGCCGGGCGAGACCGTGCTCGACCTGGGCAGCGGCGCCGGCTTCGACGCCTTCCTGGCTGCCCGCGCGGTCGGACCGAGCGGCCGGGTGATCGGCGTCGACATGACCCCGGACATGCTGTCCAAGGCGCGCGCCAACGCGGTCAAGGGCGGTTATGCGAACGCGGAATTCCGCCTGGGCGAGATCGAGCACCTGCCGGTGGCCGACGCCACCGTCGACGTCATCATCTCCAACTGCGTGATCAACCTCGCGCCCGACAAGGTCCAGGTCTTCCGCGACGCCTACCGGGTGCTGAAGCCGGGCGGCCGCCTGGCCATCTCCGACATCGTCCTCACCGCCGAACTGCCGGCCGAGATGAAGGCCGAGGTCGCCCTCTATACCGGCTGCGTCGCCGGCGCCGTCAGTGTGGCCGAACTCACGGGGCTGATGGCCGCCGCCGGCTTCCAGGCCATCCGCATCGCTCCCAAGGACACCAGCCGGGACTATATCCAGCAGTGGGCACCGGGGCGCGGCGTCGAGAATTACATCGCCTCGGCCAACATCGAGGCCGTCAAACCGGAGTGAACACCATGAAGAACATCAAGGTACTCGGCAGCGGCTGCCGCAACTGCGAAACCACGGCCAAGCTGATCCAGGAGGCCGCCGCCGCCAAGGGCGTGGCCATCGAGCTGGAAAAGGTCACCGACATGGCGGCCATACTCGGCTACGGCGTCATGTCGACGCCGGGCGTGGTGATCGACGGCCAGGTGGTGCATGCCGGTGGCGTGCCGGACCGCAAGAAGATCGAAGGCTGGCTCTAGGCCGGCCGCCTCAGCGGCCGGTCAGGACTGCCCGGACACCGCCGGCCTGACCGCCAGTCCGTGGCTATCGGCGAAGGCCATGACGAAGGCGAACGCCGACGGGTCGCGCTGCCTGAGCCCGGCCTCCAGCCGGAGCACGCGGGTGCCGTCCAGGATCGCCGGCTGGACCCAGGGCGAATAGCGCAGCTTCTTGTCCTTGCCGAAGGAGGCGAACAGGCCGGCCATGCGGTCGACCCAGTCGCTTGGCCGGAACGGCTGTCCGGCATGCGTCTGGCCCAGTATGAACAGGGATTCCGCCGATAGATCAATGCCCTCGGCGACGGGGGGCTCGGCACGATGCCGCTCCAGTAATGCTTCAGTCATAGCCTTCATCCATGGCGCCGGGTTCCGGACATCGCCATTTTCATATCGAACAAAAGTTCGCATATGGTAATTCTATCCATACATAAGTCAATTCTATTAATTGGGCACCGCCCTTGATGACCTGCCCACTTGGTGTGCGTATGCTGTACCCGTTCATGCTGTTTTACCTGGCTGGTCGGCGCGGCGGCCTGTTCCTGGTCACCCTGGCATTCATCGCCATCGCCTCGATCTATTGGGCCTACCCCTTGCTGGACAGGCCGCCCAGGGTGCCCTACGCGCACTTCCTGCAGCTGCTGCTCGCCTATGCCACGGCCGCCGCGCTGGCCTATTACCAGGAGGCCATCCGGGCGCGCCACGAGGAACTGCTCACCTCGCTGTCGGAACGGGACTCCCTGACCGGGCTGGACAACCGGCGGGGTTTCCTCGGCAAGGCCGTACCGCTGCTGGCGCAGGCGAAACGGTTGCAGCAGCCCTTCTGCATCGTCCTGATCGACCTGGACGACTTCAAGCAGATCAACGACAACCATGGCCATGAGACGGGCGATGCCAGCCTGCGCAGCGCGGCCGAGATCATCCGTTCGAATTCGCGCGCCTACGACCTGGTCGCGCGCTGGGGCGGCGAGGAATTCATCCTGCTGCTGCCGCAATGCTCGGCCAGCGGCGGCTGGAGCCTGGCCGAGAAGATGCGCTGCGCGCTCTCCGAGCAGCCGCAGCCCCACGGCAGGCTGACGGCCAGCATGGGCCTGGCCGTATACGACGGCGAGGCCACCCTCGATGCCCTGATCGCCCGTGCCGACCGGCAGCTATACAAGGCCAAGGAGAATGGCAAGAACTGCGTCCTGCCGGCCATTCCGGTCCTGGAACCGGCCTGACCGGCCAGGCGCGGGTCAGGCCGCCACGGTCACCCCGGCCGCCCCGGCGGCGAGATTGCCGATCACCGCGGCCTGGCTGAAGCCGTGGCGGCGGAACACCCCCATCACCGTCTCCACCGCCTCCGGTGCGCAGGCGACCAGGAGGCCGCCGCTGGTCTGGGGATCGGTCAGGATGGCCTGTTGCCAGTCGGCGCAACCGTCGAACAGTGTCACGCCCCCGCCATAGCTGGCCCAGTTGCGTCCGCTGGCGCCGGTGATGAAGCCGGCCTGCGCCAGTTCCGCGGCGCCCGCCAGGACGGGCAGTCGGGCGAACTCGACCCGGGCACGCAGGTTCGACCCGCGGGCGATTTCCAGGCCATGGCCGAGCAGGCCGAAGCCGGTGACGTCGGTCATGGCGTGGACGCCGTCCAGCTCGCACAGCTCGGTGCCGGGCGTGTTGAGCTGGGTGGTGGAATCGATCATGGCCCGGTAACCGTCTTCCGGCAGGGCATCCTTCTTCAGCGCCGCCGAGTAGATGCCGACGCCCAGGCCCTTGCCCAGGATCAGCACATCGCCGGCCTGAGCCTGGTTGTTCTTCTTCACCTTGCGCGGGTCGACCACGCCGATGGCGACCAGGCCGTAGATCGGCTCCTGGGAGTCGATCGAATGGCCGCCGGCGATGGGGATGCCGGCCGCCCGCGCGGCGGCGTCGCCGCCGGCCAGTATCTTGCGGATGGTGTCGTGCGGCAGCTTGTCGATCGGCATGCCGACCAGGGCCAGGGCAAACAGCGGCCGGCCGCCCATGGCGTAGACGTCGGAGATGGCGTTGGTGGCGGCGATACGGCCGAACTCGTAGGGGTCGTCGACGATGGGCATGAAGAAGTCGGTGGTGGCGACGATGGCCTGCTCGTCGTTCAGGCGCCACACCGCGGCGTCGTCGGAGGATTCGATACCGACCAGCAGGTCGGGGAACTGGCCGAGCAGGCCTTTCGAGAATGGCGTGTCGGCGAGGATCTGTTCCAGCACCGCAGGGGCGATCTTGCAGCCACAACCGCCGCCATGGGAAAGGTGGGTCAGGCGCAAGGGAGGATTGAGGAGGGGGGCGGTCATGATCTCGGCAGGGCTGGATTGAATGCGGCGATTTTACCGCACCCCCGCCCTGCCACCGCCTGCCTGCCAGCGAAGGAAAGCTAGCGGTGCCGCGAAAGGAGGGTCGAGCCGAGCAAGGCCAGCGCGGTCAGGATCAGGAAGGCCCAATTACCCCAGCGGCTATAGGGTGTGGCGCCGGTCATGCCCTGGGCCTCGCTGTCGAGTACGCCCGCGCTGAACGGCTTCAGGCTGGCCACCACCCGGCCCTTCTCGTCGAGCACCGCGGTGATGCCGGTGTTGTTGTCCTTGAGCCACCAGCGACCAGTCTCCAGGGCGCGCATCTGGGCGATCTGCAGGTGCTGCCAGGGCGCGAAGGAGTCGCCGAACCAGGCGTCGTTGCTGACGTTGACCATCAGGGTCGCGGCCGGCAGGGCATGGATCAGTTCCTCGCCAAAGGCGTCCTCGTAGCAAACGTTGGCAGCGATGCGCTGGCCGGCGGCGGACAGCGGCGCCTGGTCGGGTCGGCCGCGGCTGAAGTCGGACAGCGGGATGGCCATGGCGTCGACAAACCAGCGGAAGCCGAACGGCACGAACTCGCCAAACGGCACCAGGTGCGACTTGCGGTAGGTCTGCACCGGGCCGCCATCGAGGACCGCCACGCTGTTGTAGTAGCGCCCCTCGCCCTCGCGCTCCGGCACCCCAGCCAGCAGATGGCCGCCGAGCCGGCGGGCATGCTCGCGCAGCGGGTCGAGGTAGTCGGCCGGGATGCTGTCGAGGAACAGCGGCCACGCCGTCTCCGGCAGGATGATCAGGCGCGAGTCGCTGGCCAGGACCATATCGCGGTAGGTGATCAGCGTGTCGGCCAGCTTCTCCGGGCGAAACTTCATCTCCTGGGCGATGTTGCCCTGCAGCAGACTGACCGTGACCGTCTGGCCGACAGGCTGGGTCCAGTCGACCCGGGCCAGGCCGAAGCCGGCCAGCCAGACGGCCACCGCCAGCACCAGCGGCCAGGGCCGCCACAAGGCCAGGGCCCCGGCGCTCAGCGCCGCCAGCCAGGACACGCCATAGACGCCCAGGATGGGCGCGTACGCGGCCAGCGGGCTGTAGGGCGCCTGGGAGTAACCCAGCGCCTGCCAGGGAAAGCCAGTCAGCAGCCAGCCGCGCAGCCATTCCACGAGCGCCCAGAGAATGGGCAGCACGATCAGTACCCGGGCACGCGCGGACACCCGCCAGCGTACTGCCAGCCAGGTCGCCAGAGCGGGAAACAGGGCCAGGAAGGCGGCGAACAGCAGGGTCAGCGCGCCGGCCACCGGCAAGGCCAGACCGCCGACGTCGTGCATGCTGACATAGACCCAGGACACGCCAGCCAGGAACCAGCCCAGGCCGAACAGCCAGCCGCGCAGCAAGGCCTCGCGCGGCGTCGCATTTCGAGTCAGGGCGAAGAGTCCCGCCAGGGCCAGGACAGGCAGCGGGAACAGATAGAACGGCGCGAAGCCGAAGACGCTGGCGCCGCCCAGAACGAGGGGCAGCAGCCGGGTCGATAGAAGGTCACGCAGTTTGGACAAGGCCGTCGTCATCCGGATTCAACAGCGGCCATCATGCCCGATGAAGGTTACGTCTCCAATGCCGACGCACCCGTGCCGCGGTCAGAACCGTCGGCGTCTCGGCGCTGCGGGAGCGGAGGAGGGACGGACATCGAGATGACGGAAGGTGATGCGTCCCTTGCTCAGGTCGTAGGGAGACATCTCCAGGGAAACCTTGTCACCGGCGAGAATGCGGATATGGTGTTTGCGCATCTTCCCGGAGGTGTAAGCCACCAGGGTGTGACCATTTTCGAGGGTAACGCGGTAGCGCGAGTCGGGCAGCACTTCGTCGACTACGCCGTTGAATTCAAGTAGTTCTTCCTTGGCCAAGGCCGGATCTCCTTAAAGTCGGAAAGAAAAAGCCCGGCATGGCCGGGCTTTTCCGGAAAGGAAACGAACCGTTGCCGGCTCGAAACCTCTTTCGGCAATGAGGGTTAGTCAGCCGGCCGGATGTTCGACGCTTGCTGGCCCTTGGGGCCGGACGTCACGTCAAAAGTAACCCGCTGGCCTTCCTTCAGGGTCTTGAAGCCCTGGCCTTGAATCGCGGAGAAATGGGCGAAAAGGTCTTCGCCACCGCCTTCAGGGGAGATGAAGCCGAAGCCTTTGGAATCATTGAACCACTTCACGGTACCAGTTGCCATAATCTTGAAAATCCTAGAATAAAAATAAAAATATAGGCGCGGGCGCCCGATGGTCGACTGTCAAGACGGCAGGGTGATGAAGGCAGAAACTCCGCAGATGCGGCACTGAACCAGACAACAACAGCACTACTTGATGATCGCACGGGCGGACTCTGAACCGTATCGCGCACAATTGCAAACGTTTTTTTCATGCCTCCGCGCCGCCCGCACAAAGTACCTCGGACCTGCGTGCCACAATAGCGGACATGGATTCCATGCTTGTCGCGCTCACCACCATCCTGGTTCTTGGCATCTCGGCCCAGTGGCTGGGCTGGCGCCTGCGCCTGCCCTCCATCCTCATCCTGCTGGTGTTCGGCATTGTGGCCGGGCCGGTGACCGGCTTCATCGACCCGCACGCGATGATGGGGCCGCTGCTCTACCCGACCGTGTCGCTGGCGGTGGCACTGATCCTGTTCGAAGGCGGCCTCAGCCTCACCGTGAAGGAATTCCGCGCCGTCGGCGGCGTCGCGTTACGCCTGGTCATCCTGGGCGCGGCGGTAAGCTGGCTGCTCACCGCCCAGGCCGGGCACTGGATACTCGGCCTGGACTGGGGCCCGGCGGTATTGCTGGGCGCCATCCTGGTGGTGACCGGGCCGACCGTGATCGGCCCCCTGCTGCAACAGATCCGCCCTGCCGGCGCGGTCGGGCCGATCCTGAAATGGGAGGGTATCGTCATCGACCCCATCGGCGCCATGCTGGCGGTTGTGGTATTCCAGATCATCACCACGCCCGACACCTCGCTGGGCAACCTGGCCGCCATCGTTTCCATGACCCTGGGCCTGGGCGCCCTGCTGGGACTGGCCGGCGCGGCCGTCCTGGTATGGCTACTGAAGCGGGACCGGGTGCCGGATTACCTGCAAAGCCCGGTCGCCCTGATGCTGGTGGTGACCACTTTCACATTGGCCAACCAGATGCAGCACGAGTCTGGCCTGATGGCGGTGACCGTGATGGGCTTCGCCCTGGCCAACCAGAGATATGTCGCGGTCCACCACATCATCGAGTTCAAGGAAAACCTGCGCGTGATGCTGATCGCGGTGATCTTCATCCTGCTCGCCGCCAGCCTGCGCCCGGCCGACCTCGGCGCGCTGGGCCTGGACAGCCTGGAGCTCCTCGCCTTCCTGCTGGTGGTCGCCCGCCCGGCCGCGGTGTTCGTCGCCACCCTGGGCACCAGACTGGAATCGCGCGAAAGGCTGTTCCTGGCCGCGATGGCACCGCGTGGCATCGTCGCCGCCGCAGTGTCGTCGATCTTCGCCCTGCGCCTGGCGGAGACAGGTCATCCCCAGGCGGAAGGCCTGGTGGCGATCACCTTCTTCGTGATCATCGGCACCGTTGCCATCAGCAGCCTCACCGCCCTGCCGCTGGCCAGGCAGCTAGGTCTGGCCAAGGCGCACCCGGACGGCATCCTGTTCCTGGGCGGCGAGACCTGGGTGCGCAAGATCGCCCGCTTCCTCCGCGACGAGGGCTTTCCGGTAATGATCGTCGACGACAACCGGCACCACATTCTCGCGGCCCACATGGAGGGCATCCCGGCCATCTATACCAGCGTCTTTTCCGAACCGGTGCTGGAACAGGTGGCCTTGGGCGGTATTGGCAAGTTCTTCGGCACCAGTACCAACGAGGATGCCAATGCCCTGGCCGGACTGCATTTCGCGCGCCTGTTCGGACGCGACCAGGTCTACCGCGTCGCTCCGGAGGAGTCCCGCTCCGGCGAAGAGGCGCACGGCCCGCAACGCGGCCGCATCCTGTTCAGCGAACAGGCCTCAATGTCGCTGCTGCGCAGGCGCTTGCCGGATCGCTGGCAGATCAAGAAGACCCCGCTGAGCAATGAATTCAACTATGAGTCCTTCATGGCCCGCCATGTCGGCGAGGCGATGCCGCTGTTCCTGATCACCGAGGCGGGGCGGTTGCGGGTGTTCACCGCGGACGACAAGCCGACGCCGAAACCGGGACAAATCCTGATCAGCCTGGTCAGGAAGGACGCGCAGACCGCCCCGAAATAGGCGCACCCATTCGGTGCACAATTTTTCAGCATGTCAAGCTTTTGCCGGCCGGGTCATCAGAGTAGAATCCACTCCCCTCGCGAAGCCACGACCACAGAATGCGCATCGGCCCCCACACCCTACGGAACAACTTGATCGTCGCCCCCATGGCGGGCGTCACCGATCGGCCGTTCCGCCAGCTGTGCAAGCGCCTCGGCGCCGGCATGGCAGTGTCGGAGATGGTGACCTCGAACTCGCTCCTGTACGGTTCCGAAAAGACCAAACGGCGGGCCAACCACGAGGGCGAGGTGGCGCCGATCAGCGTCCAGATCGCCGGCGCCGACCCGGCCATGCTGGCCCAGGCGGCCCGCCACAACGTCGACAACGGCGCCCAGATCATCGACATCAACATGGGCTGCCCGGCCAAGAAGATCTGCAACGTCATGGCCGGCTCCGCCCTGCTCAAGGACGAGACGCTGGTCGGCCGCATCCTGGCGGCGGTGGTCGAGGCGGTGCCCGAGGTGCCGGTGACCCTGAAGACCCGCACCGGCTGGGACAAGTCGACGCGCAACGCCCTGACCATCCTGAAGATCGCCCAGGAATCCGGCATCCAGGCCCTGGCCCTGCACGGCCGCACCCGCGCCTGCGCCTACACCGGCGAGGCCGAATACGACACCATCCAGGCGGTGAAGGCGGAGGCGCGCATCCCGATCATCGCCAACGGCGACATCACCTCGCCCGAGAAGGCGAAATACGTCCTCGAGCACACCGGCGCCGACGCCATCATGATCGGCCGCGCCGCCATGGGTCGGCCCTGGCTGTTCCGCGAGATCGCCCACTACCTGGCCACCGGCGAGCATCTGCCAGCGCCCGAGGTGACCGAGATCCACCAGGTCATGCTGGAGCACCTGGACGACCTGTACCGCTTCTACGGCGAGGTCACCGGGGTGCGCATGGCACGCAAGCACATCGCCTGGTACACCCGCGGCCTGGCCGATTCGGCCAGCTTCCGCCATGCCATGAACCGGCTGGAAAGCACCCGCGAACAGCTGCAGGCAGCCAATGAATTCTTTCACCGAGCGGCCGAAAAGAGCCGCCGGCTGGTATATCTGCAAGACGAACTATGGGACCGTCAGGCCGCCTGAGCCTGGGCGCGATCGACAACTAGGGGATAGAACAATGTCGGCGGTAGACGAAAACGAACTCAGCCTTTGCGTGCGCAAGGTATTGACCCAGTATTTCAAGGACCTCGACGGCGAGACCGCCGCGAACGTCCACGAGATGGTGATGAACTGCGTCGAGAGACCGGTCATCGAGATCGTCATGGGCAAGGCCGGCAACAACCAGAGCCGCGCCGCCGATATGCTCGGGATCAACCGCAACACCCTGCGCAAGAAGATGCAGCAGCACGGAATCAAGTAAGGCGCGGTCGAAGCCGCGTCCACCGTTTTCAAATCCATCCAGAAACCAAGCCCATGATCAAACGCGCCCTACTCTCCGTTTCCGACAAGACCGGCCTCATCGACTTCGCCCGTGCGTTGCATGAGCTAAGTGTCGAGATGCTGTCCACCGGCGGCACCGCCAAGGCCCTGCGCGAGGCCGGCATCCCGGTCATCGAGGTGGCCGACTACACCGGCTTCCCGGAGATGCTGGACGGCCGGGTCAAGACCCTGCACCCGAAGATCCACGGCGGCATCCTGGGCCGGCGCGACCTGCCCGAGCACGTCGCCGCCATGGGCCAGCACGGGATCGGCAACATCGACCTGGTCTGCGTCAACCTGTACCCGTTCGTCGCCACGGTGTCCAAGCCCGGCTGCACCCTGGAGGACGCGATCGAGAACATCGACATCGGCGGCCCGGCCATGGTCCGCTCCTCGGCCAAGAACCACGCCTTCGTCACCATCGTCACCGACCCGGCCGACTATGCGAAGGTCATCGACGAGATGCAGGCCAGCGGCGGCGCGGTCAGCGACAAGACCCGCTTCTCCCTCGCCATCAAGGCCTTCGAGCACACCGCCGCCTACGACGGCGCCATCGCCAACCACTTCGGCAAGCTGGTGGAAGAATCCGAGTTCCCGCGCACCATCAACCTGCAGTTCCAGAAGGCCCAGGGCATGCGCTACGGCGAGAACCCCCACCAGAACGCCGCCTTCTACGTCGAGGCCGGCGCCAAGGAGGCGTCCATCGCCACCGCGAAGCAGCTTCAGGGCAAGGAACTCAGCTACAACAACATCGGCGACGCCGACGCCGCCCTCGAATGCGTGAAGCAGTTCGATGCCGCCCCGGCCTGCGTCATCGTCAAGCACGCCAACCCCTGCGGCGTCGCCTACGGCAAGGACCTCCTGGAGGCCTACGACCGCGCCTACCAGACCGACCCCGAGTCGGCCTTCGGCGGCATCATCGCCTTCAACGGCGAACTCGACGGGGAGACCATGAAGGCCATCGTCGAGCGCCAGTTCGTCGAGGTCATCATCGCCCCCAAGGTCAGCGCCGCCGCGGTCGAGATCGCCGCCGCCAAGAAGAACGTGCGCGTGCTCGAATGCGGCCAGTGGCCGGCCGAGCCGGGCAAGCGCCTGGACTTCAAGCGGGTCAACGGCGGCCTCCTGGTGCAGGAAGCCGACCTGGCCCTGTCCAACGAGATCAAGGTGGTGACCAAGCGCGCCCCGACCGAGGCCGAGATGCGCGACCTCCTGTTCGCCTGGCGGGTGGCCAAGTACGTCAAGTCGAACGCCATCGTCTACGCCCGGGGCGACATGACCATCGGCGTCGGCGCCGGCCAGATGAGCCGGGTCAACTCCGCCCGCATCGCCGCCATCAAGGCCGAGCATGCCGGTCTTGCGGTGCCCGGCTCGGTGATGGCCTCGGACGCCTTCTTCCCGTTCCGCGACGGCATCGACAACGCCGCCCAGGCCGGCATCAAGGCGGTGATCCAGCCCGGCGGCTCGATGCGCGACGAGGAGGTGATCGCCGCCGCCGACGAGCACGGCATGGCCATGGTGTTCACCGGCATGCGTCATTTCAGGCACTGATATGCAGCCGAGAGTAGAGAGCGGAGAGTCGAGAGAAATATCGATTCGCCGTTCATGCACTCTCGACTCTCGACTAACCACTCTCGACTGAAGCCATGAAACTACTTGTAATCGGTTCCGGCGGCCGCGAGCATGCCCTGGCCTGGAAGCTGGCCCAGGGCCCGCGCATCCAGAAGGTCTACGTCGCCCCCGGCAACGGCGGTACGGCGCGCGAGGAGGGCCTGGAGAACGTCGACATCACGGCGATATCGGACCTGGTCGAATTCGCGAAAAAGGAAAATATCGCCTTCACCGTGGTCGGCCCCGAGGCCCCTCTGGCGGCCGGCGTGGTCGACGCCTTCCGCGCCGCCCACCTGAAGATATTCGGCCCGGTCCAGGCTGCCGCCCAGCTCGAGTCGTCCAAGGACTTCGCCAAGCAGTTCATGGTCCGGCACCACATCCCGACCGCGAAGTACCAGACCTTCACCGAGGCCGCCGCCGCTCACGCCTACATCGACCAGGAAGGTGCGCCCATCGTGGTCAAGGCCGACGGCCTTGCCGCCGGCAAGGGCGTGGTGGTCGCCCAGAGCACCGACGAGGCCCATGCCGCCATCGACATGATGCTGGCCCCGGATGGTCAATCCGGCGCCTTCGGCGCGGCCGGCGCCCGGGTGGTGATCGAGGAATGCCTGCAGGGCGAAGAGGCCAGCTTCATCGTCATGGTCGACGGTGAGCACATCCTGCCCATGGCCACCAGCCAGGACCACAAACGCCTGCTCGACGGCGACCATGGCCCCAACACCGGTGGCATGGGCGCCTATTCGCCCGCCCCGGTGGTCACCCCGGAGATGCACGCCCGCATCCTGCGCGAGGTGATCCGCCCGGTGGTGGCCGGCATGAAGGCCGAGGACATGCCCTACACCGGCTTCCTCTATGCCGGCGTGATGATCGCGCCGGACGGCAAGATCGGCGTGCTGGAATTCAACTGCCGCTTCGGCGACCCCGAGACCCAGCCGATCATGATGCGCCTGAAGAGCGACTTCAGTGTCCTGATCGAGGCCGCGGTCAACGGCACGCTCGACCAGGTCGAGGCGGAATGGGATCGCCGGGTCGCCCTCGGTGTGGTGCTCGCCGCCGGCGGCTATCCGGACGCGCCGCAGAAGGGTGCGGCCATCATCGGGCTGAGCGCGAAGGCCGAGGAAGATTGCCATGTCTTCCATGCCGGCACCGCGCTCAAGGACGACCAGGTGGTCGTCACCGGCGGCCGCGTACTCTGCGTCACGGCCCTGGGCGACACCGTGAAGATCGCCCAGGGCCGTGCCTACGAGGTGGCTGACCGGATCGAGTTCGCCGGCCGCCAGATGCGCCGCGACATCGGCTGGCGGGCGATAAAAAGACGGTGACGAAAAAGCAGTGACGAAATGACAGGTGACAAAGTGATGAAAAGCGCGGCGCAGCCGCACAAGACCACCCGTCACTTTGTCACTCGTCACCTTGTCACAGATGTACGTGCCTTGCGCCGCTTCCTGGCCCGGGGCGGCGTCATCGCTTACCCGACCGAATCCTGCTACGGCCTCGGCTGCGACCCGATGAATGCCCGCGCGGTGGCCGCCATACTGCGCCTGAAAGGCCGCCCCAGGGCCAAGGGACTGATCCTGATCGGCAGCGCGCCGGCACAGTTCGCACCCTATCTGGCCGAGCCGCCAGCGGCCTGGCCGCATTACTGGCCCGGCCCCACTACCCTGCTGCTGCCGGCCGCGCGGCACTGCCCAAGGTGGCTGACCGGCCACCACGACAAGCTTGCCGTCCGGGTCACCGCTCATCCTGCGGCCGCCCACCTGTGCCATGCCCTCGGCATGGCCTTGGTCTCCACCAGCGCCAACCGTTCCGGCCGGCGTATGCTGCGCACGGCGGCGGCCTGCCGGAAGGCGTTCGGGGCACGGGTATGGGTCCTGGACGGCCGCATCGGCACGCGCCGACGGCCATCGACCATCATCGACCCGGCCGGCGGCGGCGTGTTCCGGGCCTAGCCCGGCCCGGCTTGACCGGGGTGACGGTCCCGCATACCTTAGCTGTTGATTGATCGCCGGCCGTTCAGCTGGCGCCACCATAGCCTGAAGGGAGTCGAACGTGTCCGGCGAAAACGTCGTTGAAATCCGCGACCTGCATTTCTCCTACGAGAACCGCAAGATCCTCGACGGCATCAACCTGACCATACCGCGCGGCCAGGCGGTGGCCATCCTGGGCACCAGCGGCTGCGGCAAGAGCACCCTGATGCGCCTGATCAACGGCCAGCTCCGGCCCCAGCGCGGCCAGGTCCTGGTCGACGGCGAGGATGTGCATGCCCTCGACCACGACGGCCTGTTCCGGCTGCGCCGCAAGATGGGCATGATGTTCCAGGTCAGCGGCCTGTTCAGCGACCTCTCGGTGTACGAGAACATCGCCTTCCCGATGCGCGAGCACACCGACCTGAACGAGGCCATGATCCGCGACCTGGTGCTGATGAAGCTGCACGCCGTCGGCCTGCGCGGCGCCCACAGCCTGATGCCGGGCGAGCTGTCCGGCGGCATGGAACGCCGCGTCGCCCTGGCCCGCGCGGTCGCCATCGACCCCAAGCTGGTCATCTATGACGAGCCCTTCGCCGGCCTCGACCCGATCTCGCTCAACGTCATCGCCAACCTGATCAAGCGCCAGAACGACGCCCTCGGCACCACCTCGGTGGTGGTCACCTACGACGTCTCCGAATCGCTCAAGGTGGTCGACTACGTCTATTTCATCTCGGATGGCCGCATCGCCGCCGAAGGCCCAACCGCCGAGATACTCGCCTCGAAAGACCCCTTCGTGTACCAATTCATCCACGCCGAACCGGACGGGCCGGTGCATTTCCACTACCCGGCGCTGCCGTTGCGTACCGACCTCGGCTTCCTGCCGGCCGCATGAAAAAAGCCCCTTCGGCCGACGCGGCCGAAGGGGCTGAAGGTTGCCGCCGCCTTACTTGATCGCCGGCAGGGCGCCGTCTTCCGTGCCGATGTAGCCGATGGTGGTCTTCAGCTTGTTGCCCCAGCGGGCGTCGAGCAGCTGGTTCACGGCCGCCCAGTCAGTATCCTTGCTGCCGTTCTCGCCCGGGTGCTGGAAGTTGCTCATGATGTAGGCAAAACCGTTGTAGTCATCCACCGCCTGCAGGCCGGTCGCCTCCGCGCCCATGGGCACCGACAGGATGCGGGACAGCTTGCGGCTGTCGACGTTGAAGGCCCAGACGTAGTTGTTGTTGCGATAACCGGTGTCCTCGCCGATGAACAGGGTGCGCATCGCCTCCGAGTACTTCAGGTTGTCGCCGTCGCAGACCTTGTCCTGGGGGCAGTAGTTGCCGTCGGTGGCGGTGGCGTCGTAGCTGCCCAGCAGTTCCGGGATGCTGGTCATGCTGGCGGCCACGTAGGCGGACCTGATCGGATTGCCTTCGGTATCGCGCACCCGGCCTTGCAGCGCCAACTCGTAGACGGCGCCGCCCTTGTTCCTCTTCAGCTGGATATCGCCGCTGGTGTCGCTCATGCCGTTCTCGACCCGAGACATGACGATGTAGGCCTTCCGGTCCCGGGCGTTGTGGCTGACCCCTTCCATCTTGTTGAACTCGGTGCTGGCGCCCAGCAGGGCGGCATAGCGGCGGGTCTCCAGGAAGGCGGCGGCCTGGGCCATGCCCGGCCTGAGCTTGAGCCACTCGGTGCCCATGTAGGTCTGCACCCGGGTGTAGGAGGCGTCGCCGGGATCGCTGTTGCTGACCTCGAAGATGTCGCCGAACCGGATGCCGCCGTCGACTAGGCGCGCGATCTCGGCGTCGCTGGCATGGCCCAGCCGGACCCAGACCAGGTCGGCGGCGCCGCCGTCGCTGCCGACGGCACTGGTCTGGATCCACTTGCCGGCATACAGGGTGCCGGCCGACAGGTCCTTGGCCCGGTCCGCGACAAACATGAACAGGCCGGTGTAGGCGCCGTCGTCGCCCATGTAGACCGTCCTGCCGTCGGGCTGCACGTCGGCCAGTTCGCGGGCGAAACGGCCCAGGGCGTAGTGCTTCTCGACCGCGGCGCTGCCATCCCGCTTCACGGTCACCTCCGGCACCAGGCCGTAGCGGTAGGGGTTGGCCGTGGCGGTATCGCCGAAGTAATAGCGGCTGAAGCTGTCGATGTCGGTGCCGTCCTGGGAACCGGGGGCGGCGGCGATGCCGGCGCGGGTCTTGGCATCCGGCTCGTACTCCTCGGAACCGAGATGGCTGTTCCAGGGCGACAGTGAGGCGGCGCAGGGAACCCACAGGCCGTGCGCGTCGGCGAAGCTGATGTTGTCGTAGTCGGTGACTTCGAGCGCGCCGCTGCGCTTGTCCTGGTCGATCCTGGCCAGGCTCATGGCGGCCGGCAGCTTGCTCCAGTAATCGCCGCTCAGGCCGGCCGGCGGCAGGCCGCGATATTCGTACTGGGTGACCAGGGCCAGGGCATGGTTCTTGGCCGGATAGGCGGCGCGCAGGCCGGGCACCAGCATCAGCGAGTTGCCGTCCGGGGCATCGGAGGCGATCTGGCCCAGGTCATCGTTGATCGGGCTGTCGTGGACGTCGTAAAGACCGCCGACGACCTGGCCCTTGATCGACTCGGTGGTGGCCATCAACGGGTGATATTTCAGGGCGTAGGTCTTCGATCTGCCGTTGCGCCAGGTGATCTTCATCTGTGCCTCGGTGTAGACGTCGGCCTTCTCTTCCGGGCTGGCGGGGGCGGCCATGCCGATGAATTCGACCGACTTGACCCCGGCGTGGCCGGCCTGGGCCGGGCCGGCGCTGGCGAGGCCGGCAAGGGCGCAGTAGATGGCGATGGCCGATGTTTTCAGCTTCATGAGGGCGTCCTTCATGGATTTTGGAGGACCGATGCTGCCACCGAACCATGACCGCAATATGTCACGCCAGGCCGGTCTCGCGGCCATAGTGGACCGGCCATTTATCGACCATAATCCGCCTGTCCCAATCACCAAGGCGATGAACAGGGGAACCGGATGCCGGCGAATGCGGGTCACATGGATGCCATGATCAATCTGCTGGGTGAACTGGTCTCCCGCCCCAGCCGGGCCGGGGTCGACTCCCCCCAGCCGGTCCTGGAGGCCATCTCGGCCTGGCTGCGCGACCACGACATTCCCCATGAATGGCTGCACGACGAGGCCGGGCTGCCCCTGGGCCTGTGGGGCGAGATCCGGGGCGGCCGGCCCGGCCCCGCCTACCTGCTCGACGCCACCGCGGACACCGCCCCCTTCGGCGACCCGCAGGCCTGGCGCCATCCGCCCGACCGCGCCAGCATCGAGGACGGCTGGCTGTACGGCCGCGGCAGCGCGGACAGCAAGGCCGGCATCGCCGTGTTCTGCCACGTCCTGGCCGACCTGCGGCCCATGGCGGAACGGCTCGCCGGCAGCCTGGGCTTTGTCTTCGATGCCGAGGAGCACACGGGCAGCTTCGCCGGCATCCATCGCTACATGGCCGTGCGCCGCGGCAAGCCCTTGGCGGGGGTGATGATCGGCTATCCCGGCAATGACCGGCTGGTGACGGGGGCACGCGGGTTCCTGCGCGCCCGCCTCACCATCCACGGCATCGGCGCCCATTCAGGTTCTTCCGGCAACCGCGGCGTCAACGCCATCGAACGGGCCCGCGACCTGCTTGAGCGGCTTGCCGCCGAGCCGCTGCCGGCGGCGGACGAAACCTTCCCGCTGCCGGCCAAGATCACCCCGACCGCCATCCACGGCGGCGGCAGTTTCTCCCTGGTGCCCGACCGTTGCGAACTGGAACTGGACCTGCGCCTCACCCCCGCCTTCGACGACCCGGCGGCACGCAGGCTCGTCGAGGCGACAGTGGCGCGCCTGGACGCCGACGGCGCGGCCCCCGCCACCGCCATCGAATGGCTGCCCGGCTGGCCGGCCTGTCGGCTCGACCCGGCCCACGCCATGGTGCAGGCCCTGGTCGAGGCGGCCGGCGCGGCCTACGGGCACGCGGTGCCGACTGGGGTGGCGGGGCCCTCCAGCATCGCCAACTACCTGGCCACCCAGGGCATCCCCGCCACGGCCGGCCTGGGCGTGACCTACCGCGACATCCACGCCCCGGACGAATGCGTCCTGCTGGCATCCCTGGAACCCACCTTCCTCGCCTACCGGAACGCCCTGCTCAGTCTGCTGGGGTAGTGGCCTGCGGGCGGCATGGACGCACGACAACGATCAGGAGGCTGACATGAACGCAAACCCACCCGGCAACCCGGAAATCGCCTGCCACGAACAGGAACTGCGCATCGCCCTGGTGATGAACGGCGGCGTCAGCCTGGCGGTCTGGATCGGCGGCGTCACCCAGGAGATCAATCGCCTGGTGCGCGGCGAGACGGTATACGGGCGCCTGTGCCAGGCGCTCTGGCTGCGCCCCCGGGTGGACATCATCAGCGGCACCAGCGCCGGCGGCATCAACGGGGCGCTGCTTGCCCTGGCCATGAGCCAGGGCAAGCCACTGGATCCGCTCAGGGACATCTGGCTCGACAAGGGCGACCTGCTCACCCTGCTGCGCCAGCCCACCCAGGCCGATCCGCCGTCCCTGCTCGACGGCGGCTATTTCTACAAGGCCATGCTGGAGGGCTTCCGGAAGATCCGCGACCAGCCCGGCAAGGGCCTGCAGCCGCCGGACCGGGTACCCATCGAACTCACCCTCACCACCACCGTGCTGCGCGGCGAGGTGCGCGACTTTTCCGACGACGTGGGCACGCTGATCCGCGACGTCAGCCACCGTGGCCAGATGAAGTTCCGCCGCGGCCCGGACCTGGCCGACGACCCCTACTCCGGCCCGGACATCGTCGCCAAGCTGGCCGCCGCCGCCCGCGCCACCGCCTCCTTCCCCGCCGCCTTCGAGCCCTTCTACCTGCCGGCCGCCGATGGCCAGGCGACGGCAGGCGGCGAACCGGTACCCAGCCTGGCGGGCCATGCCAACTTCAGCCTGGGCTGCTTCGTGGTGGATGGCGGCGTGCTCGACAACAACCCACTGGAATCGGCCATCGAGGCGGTGTTCCGGCAGCGGGCAGAGGGGGAGGTCCGGCGCGTGCTGGCCTACGTGGTGCCCGACCCCGGCCGCATCCAGGACCCGCCGCCCGAGCAGCCGGACCGGATCCCCAGCCTGGTCAGCACGGCCCTGGCCGCGCTGGTGAACATCCCGCGGGTGGAGTCGGTTTCAGACCAGCTGCGCGCCATCGTCGAGCACAACCAGGAGGTGGCCCGGCAACGCGACACCCGCCTGCTGGTGGCCCGTTCCCTCGACTGGCAGGGGGCCGACCGGGTCGCCGAGTCCGTCTTCCCGGGTTACCGCCTGCGTCGGGCCCAGAGTGCGGCGGACTACATCGCCACCGCCCTGGCGGAAGGGGCGGCGCGCCACCGCGATGCCACCGGGCAGGGCATCGCGCTCGGCCGCCGGGCGCGCCAGCGGATCGCCGAGGCCCTGCTCCAGTCCAGGGATCTGCCCTGGCTGCCGGACGCATTCGCCTATGCGGTCGACGAGGGTGATTGGCATTGGGGCCTGTTCACCCTGGAAAACGTCATGACCGTGGTGCTGGATCTGCTGCGGCGGGGCGTGGAACTGGTCCCGGTCCGCCGCAGCGAATTCACCGAGCCGCTCTGGCAGGATCTGATGGCGGCCCGGCGCCGGGCCTACGACCTGGTCGCCGAGCTCTCCGCCTTGCGCCGCCGCGACCAGGGCCACTGGCTGCAGCGCGGGACCGCCCTGGCCCCAGTCCTGGCGAGGCTGGAGCGGGGCGATAGCGAGCTCGGGCTGGCGGAATTGCTGCGCGCCGAGATGCGCGACTGGGTCAGGCTGTTCGACCCGGAACTGGGCGACGACGAACCCCTGCGGCCGCCCCGCGCCTTCACCGCCCTGGCCGGCAAGATCGGCACCTTGTTCCTGGACGGGGTTCCCCCGTTGCGCGGCGTGCTCGACCTCGGCATCCCCCTGCGGGGGGCGGAAAGGTTCGCCGAGCTGAGCACCCTGCTGGATTTCCTGGCCCCGATGCCGGTCGTGGCCGCGCCAGCGGCCTGGCGCCGCCTGCTCAGCCTGGAGGTGGTGCACTACGCCTTCGGTGCCGATACCACGCGCGACCAGTACCTGGAACTGGTCCAGTTCAGCGCCAACGTGGCCACCGCCTTCGGTGGGCCGGACCGGCTGGAGCAGAAACTCGCGGGCGTGCAGGTGGCCCACTTCGGCGCCTTCTACAAGCGTTCCTGGCGCATCAACGACTGGATGTTCGGACGCCTGGACGGGGCCGAGCGCCTGGTCCGCATCCTGCTCGACCCCAGCCGCCTCAGCCGGCTGTACGGCCGGGAACCGGGCGGCCCCCCGGCCCCCGAGACCGGGAGCGAGGCCGTGCTGGCCTTCCTGCGCGGGGCCGTGCTGGACGGGCTGGCGCGGCAAGACGACCGCGCCCTGCTCCAGTCCCTTTGGGACGAGCGGCTGGCCGCCATGCGGCAGGAACTGGCCTTCCTGGAAAGTGGTGCCGACCTGCCCGATCGGCTGCCCGAATGTGCCGCCATGGTGCTGGAACGCCTGCACCTGGACATCCTGCGCCATGAACTGCCTGCCCTGGCGGACGCCGTGGGCGACGACGAACTGGACGGCGCGGACGCCAGCGGCTACGGCGCCAAGTTTCTCAAACGTTTCCGGAATGCACTGTTCCCGGATGCCGGGGCGCCGCCCAGGCTCGCCGGCGCCCCCGACCTGCCGGCGAAGCAGCTGGTGCAGTTGTTCAGGGGGGCCAGGGTCGGCGAGGAGAAGGTCCTGGCGGAGGCGGGCAGCGACCGCTTCACCGTGCTGGCCACCCGCTCCGCCGCGGTGGCGGTGGCCGCCCTGGCCGGGAAAGGCTCCGGGCTGAAGTGGCTGCGTGGCGTATTCGCCACCGTGCGGACCCCGCTGGTGGCCTTGGACATCCTGGTGCGTGCCCTGATGAAGGGCGGCAAGGCGCGCGTATTCGTGAGCCTGTACGCCATGGCCATGGCGGCCAGCGCCACCCTGCTCCTGGCCGGCCCCCTGGCCGGCGCGAAATGGCCCGCCGCCTTGAGTGCGGTCGCCGGCTTCATCCTGGCGGCCGGCTTCCTGGTCCTGTTGCGCCGCCACCCCAGGCTGCTGATCGGCCTCGCCCTGGCGGTGGCGCTGGTCTGGCTAGTGCCTCTGGTCCGCAACTGCCTGGGCTGACGCCGGCCCTACCACTTGCCCTCCAGGGTCAGCATGACCCGGCGCTTGCCGAAGTCGCTGCCGTCCAGGCTCCAGGCGTCGGTGCCGCTCCAGGCCCGGGAGGATTGATCGGTGTCGCCCTGGAACAGGTTCTGTACGTTCAGGCGCAGGTTGAGGTCGCGCGTCAGCCGGCGCGTGACGTAGAGGTCGAGCACGCTGCGCGGCCCGGTCTCGGCCCACTGCTCATCCGGGATGTCGGTCTTCACCCGGCCGTAGTGCTGGACCTGGAAGCCGGCGCTGGCCTGCCAGGCCGGCAGGCTCTGGTCGTAGCCCAGGGTGAGCTGGTAGGTCGGCGTCTCCCGCGCCGGCCGGGTCAGGCCCAGGCGGGCATCGTCGACCTCGCTGCGCGGCAGGGTCAGGTGGCCGCGCAGGTTGCCGCCCTTGGGGCCCCAGGCGTCGGTCTTCAGCTTGGCGTCCAGCTCCAGGCCCCAGTGGCGGGCGTCGCCCTCGTTGTACGGCCGATCGACCCAGCGGCTACCTTCCAGTTGCACCCGGTGCTCGACGAAGTCGCGGGTGGCGCGCCAGTACAGATTGGCGCCCAGGACGCCGGCCTTGCCGGGCAGATAGCGTTCCAGCGCCGCCTCGAAGTTGAGCGAGCGCTCCGGACGCAGGTCGGGATTGCCGCGCCGATCCGGCTCCAGCGGGGTGTTCGCAGACAGGCTGGTAACCGGAGCGGCGTTGAGCTCGTCCAGCGTGGGCGGCTTCAGGCCGGTGCCCAGCGACGAGCGCACGATCCAGCCCTCGCCGGCCTCCCAGCGCAACGCCAGCGAGGGCGACAGCCGGTGGTAGGATCGCGCCGCGCCGTCCGCCTCCAGGCGCACCGCCTCGCCACGCAGGCCGCCGGTGACGGTGAGGTTGCCGACCGGGGTCCATTCGTCCTGCAGCCAAGCGGTCCATTGCCGTTCCTCGGCCCGGTAGATCGTGCTGGCGACCAGGGTCTGGTCGTCGCGGCGGGCGTGTTTCAGTAATTCCAGGCTGCCGGCGAGCAGGTGCGCACCCCGGGCATGGTCCAGGCGCAGGGCACAGTTCATCTCGTCCTCGCGGCGGCGCAG
>Ga0265297_10004349_pt1 | contig 23370 bp, 19 predicted proteins | sample Munlanlwell13791_FD_192502 | JGI IMG/M metagenome (GOLD analysis project Ga0265297, IMG submission 192502) | Leachate microbial communities from a municipal landfill in Southern Ontario, Canada - Leachate well 137-91 | ecosystem: Engineered > Solid waste > Landfill > Unclassified | place... | reverse complement strand
GGCCACCATGATGGCTTCGCCAATCGCTTGATAAACTAGGTTCGCAAGCTTCAGTTTCTCTTCATTGCCTTTACGCTCGGTAATATCGATGAGTATCACGCGGCAGGTCTGTTCGTCATCATTGGCAATGGCTTCGAACTGTATGATCAGCGTTGGGCTCCGGTCGGCAGGGAGCAGGGTCAGTTCACAGCTTTGAGCCGTTTTGCCGGCAAACACGCCGGACAGGAAATCATTGAAAACAGGCAGGGAATCAACGCTGATAAAGCTTGAAAAGCGTTGCTGTTTTAGCTGCGAACGGAATATTCCCAACTGTCTGGCGGCCCTGAGATTGATCTGCTGAATAGCGCCGAAGCAATCCAACGTAAGATAGCCGACCGGCGCCATGTCGTAGAGTTCGGTGTAACGTTCCAGGCTCGCTTCCACTTCAGTCTGCGCTGTAAGCAGTTCCTCATTTTGCATTTCCAGCTCGATCTGGTGAACCCGTAATTCGTGCAGCAGTTTTTTTGCGTCCATTTCAATGCCGGATACGGTTGGCTGTTGCTGGGCAAGCTGTTGATTGGCGCGTCGGCGCAAGTTGTCGGCATCGGTAAATGGTTTGTTTGTTTTTGTCACACGTTCTCTCTGTACATCGTAAATATCCCAATATTTTTGCAAGGTATTATAGACTGATGTCACTCACGCTAAGGAGTTTTTAGCACGAAGAAAACGAAAGCGCGTAGTCGTAGGTCGGGTTAGCGATAGCGTAACCCGACATTTTGCGCGTGTGTGTCGGGTTACGGCTAGCGCCTAACCCGACCTACGCTTTTACAAATAAATGCCGTGCGTGGAATTATTATGCGCCTCCGAATTCCCCTGCCCCACCGAGCCGGTTTTCCGTTTATGGTGAGTAATGACCGTGCGGATAGCGACATACTGATAAGGTTTGCCTTTCGCGTTTAAAAAAGGAACGATGGTGGTGTCTACCCAATAAAGAGAACCGTCTTTGGCGCGGTTACGGATTTCCCCCTTCCAGATATGCCCGTGGGCAATGGTTTGCCACAGGTTGCGCATGAACTCTTTGGAGTGATAGCCCGAATTGATAATACGGTGATCCTGTCCGAGCAGTTCTTCGCGCGGATACTTGGAGATGGCGCAGAACTTGTCATTCACATAGGTGATCTCACCTTTCCGGTTGGTAATCGCTACAATCGCGTGTTCATTCAGCGCCAGCTCAAGATTTTTGGCCAGACTGATGTCGACAAAGGTAATCACCACGCCGTCTATTACATTATCCATGGTGCGATAAGGCATGATGCGCACATCAAACCAGCGACTGTCATGAGTCTGGATTTGCTTATCCGAAACCACCAGCGTGCGCAGCACTTCTGTTGCGTCCTGCTGTAGCAGTGGATAGTCCAAATCGGTCGTGATGTCGGATAACGGCCGCCCCTCGTCTTGCGGCAACAGTCTGAAGATCTGCGAGGTATGGGCGGTAAAGCGCCGCAGATGCAATTTGTTGTTGAGAAACACCGTAGCAATTTCGGTACTGTTAAGCAGGTTCTGCATGTCGTTGTTGACCCACTGCAGCGCATCCAGCTTGGCTTGCAGCTCCGCGTTCACGGTCAGCATTTCCTCGTTCACCGACTGCATTTCTTCCTTGGAAATGAGCATTTCCTGATTTGCGAACTGGCTCTCTTCATGACTGGATTTGAGCGCTTCCTGCAAAAACTGTATTTCATTGCGCAAGGTCTGTATTTCCAGCTGGGCCTGTTGCAGCGCTTCGGGCTGGCGGAGCTTGGCAATGCGCTTGCGGGTGTATGCCGTCGCGACGTCGGTAAATACGATGATGACCTTGCCGCGCAATGCCTGCACCTGCTCGATCGCTTGCACGGTCACATTGACCGTATGCGTACCGCTTTCGCCTGTTATCTGTAGGCCTTCCAGGCGTACTGCCGTTAATTGCTGCAACGCCAGGCGGATCGAACCCGTTAGCGCCTGACGCAAGCCCTCGCGCGCCATTGCATGGACGTTCAGGTTGGCTTTACCGGCAGAAGGTTCCAGATACTTGCCGGTGTGACCGCTAAAATAAAGGATGTCGCCTTCGGCGTTGACCAGCACCGCTGCCGGGGCGTAATGCGCAAGCAGTAGGTGATCCATCAGTTGTTGCAGATTGACGGGCAAGCTGCCGTCATCGACGGCCTGACGGGTGGCGGGCGCAGCGGTAAAATATTTATTTGGAAAGTTCACTTCAGGTTTCGGCAAAGGATTGTCAATGCGCCGGTAGAGCCGCACCTTGGCCTTGACCGGCGTAAACAGATAGCCGAAATTGCCGGTGCTTTCGGCAGATCCCAGCAACAACAAGCCATGCGGGTTTAGCGCATAGTGAAACAGCGGCAACAGTTTTTCCTGCAAATCGACGGAAAAATAAATGAGCAGGTTACGGCAACTTATTATATCCAGCCGGGTAAACGGCGGATCAGTGATGATATTCTGCGGCGCAAAAATGATCTTTTCGCAGATTTCATTTTTTATCCGGTAACCGTTGTTTTCGGCGTAAAAGTAACGGGCCAGCCGCTCCGGCGAAACATCGGCGACGCTATGGGCCGTATAAAATCCCTGACGTGCATGGGCTATCGCATCCGCATCGAGGTCGGTGGCAAAAATCTGCAGCGGGTAGTGTGCGTCGGGCTTGGCCTGTTCGATCGCTTCAATGACAATAATGGCCAGCGTATAAGCTTCCTCGCCGGTAGAGCAGGCGGGCACCCACACTCTGATTGTCTTGCCGTCCGGGTAGTTTGCTATCAGCGCGGGTATCGCGTCGGTCTTTAAAGTGTCCCATACCGCCGGATTGCGAAAAAAGCCGGTAACGCCAATCAGCAATTCCTTGAACAACAAATCCTGCTCCTGCGGGTTTTCGCGCAGATAACGGACATAAGTCGCGATATGATCGAGCTGGTGCAGTTCCATGCGTCGTTCAATACGGCGGTACATCGTACTTTTCTTGTATAGCGAAAAATCGTTGCCGGTCCGGACGCGCAGCAGCACAGCAATTTTTTCCAGAGCGCTCAGCGAGCTACCTTCCAATAGCTGCCCTGAACTGGCCAAAGCATCCCTGTGGGGATGCTGGAGATAATTGATGATGTGCACAGGCAGTTCTGCCGCGGGACTTATAACATCGGCTAACCCTGCCTCAATAACGCTACGCGGCATACTGTCGTATTTGGCTTCGACGGGGTCCTGCACCAGCACCAGACCGGATTTTTCCTTGATGGCGCGCAGGCCCAGCGTACCATCCGAACCCATGCCCGAAAGCAGGATGCCGATGCTTTGATCGCGCCGATCTTCGGCGAGGCTACAGAAAAAAGCATCAATCGGCAGGCGTAATCCGCGCGGTGCAATCGGGTCGAGCAGATAAAGCGTGCCGTGCAGGATGGACAGCTCTTTATTCGGAGGATTTATATAAATGCAATCCGGCTTTATTTTCATGCGATTTTGGGCTTCTAATACCGTCATCGCCGTGGTGCGTTGCAGCAATTCGGCCATCATGCCTTTGTGGTTGGGATCGAGATGCTGAACGACGACGAAAGCGACGCCCATGCTATCAGGCACATGACTGAAAAATTGTTCGAGCGCATCAAGTCCACCGGCCGAGGCTCCGATACCTACAATCGGCAGTAGCCTGTTCACGCCGAGGTAAGCAGAATCAGTCGAGGTATCCAGAGAGAATGAGCCGTGAACGGCGGTTGGTTTATCCATGCAAGGTTCCTGCTATCTTTATGGTTTGTATGGCTGCTTATGCTATTTTGCCTGTCAAAACTCTGTTTTTTAGATCGCCGCTCCCTGACCGGAGAAAAGAGACGATGCCTTGTTGATGCGCAATAAATGTCTATTTTACACCGCCCTTTCTGAAGCTGTTTAAAAACAGGCGAATTCAAGATTGCGATCGTTTCATCATTCCATCTGTATAGAAAAGTACACAACAGCGTATCGGGCTGATTATTTTTCTTCCTGCAGCCAATTGATTTCTCTCGCGGTTTGTTCGCCAATAACACATTCGTCCAAACTGGCCGCCATGCGCATGCCGGTTTCCGACAGGGGGATGCGGCCAACCATGATTTCAGCCTTGGTTTGCGGATAAAGGGGCGACTGCTCCGGGTCGGCATAGCCTGTTGGAAACAGGGCGCGGTTATCGGCAGCGTACTTGTCCGTTGCCCCGACCGTGTGCAGCAATTCGTGGGCAATGACAATGTTGTTTTGCTGATCCTGGTCGATAGAGGCAAAAGCATGGATCACGGCTGCCAAGCCTTTGTCGAGTCCTAGCGAATGTTGCAGGCTTCTGCCTTCGACGGCGGTATGGTAAAGCACAAAAACACGGATACGCCGCATATCTGAATCCGAATCGGGCGTGTTTTTATAAGTCCAATAGCGGAACTTAAGCCCCCACCAGATAATTGAAGCATACCCCGAACCGGGTAGCGGCGCTTCGGGCGGCTGTGCTGTCAACACGGGTCCCATCTGTATTTGGGTGGGCTGCTGGGTAATGAGCTTATATTTTTCGCTTTGCTGCCGCATAAACCGATCAACCGGCTCAAAAACGCCCGCGTCCAGTTCATTGATATATTCATTGACGACCGGGCTATTGTTATCGCCATTGATGCGGTAAATCACCACGCTTAAAGGTTCGGTCCACGATCTGGATTTTAGTTTTTGGTTTTTTGCATAAAAAGCCACGACGACAAATACGGCCAATAAAATCAGGATGCGGATAATTTTGAATAGGGTCATGGCTAATACACCATAGAGGAAATAGGGGATACCTTGAAAGGATGCTGCATTTATTTATGGATTCAGGATTTCAATAGTTTCGCTGAGCCGGTAAAAGCCATTACTCCTCGTTCCTACGCGCGGCGTCACTGCCATTAAGTTAAGAAGAAAGCTCCCTCTCCTGCGCGCTAGTCGCGCTAGTTCCCAAGCTCCTGCTTGGGAATTCAGTACGGGAAGCTCTAGCTTCCCGGCTTGCAAAGCTGGAGCTTTGCTCACTGGGTTCCCAAGCCGGAGCTTGGGAACCAGCCTCCCACGGCAAATCATTTTTATTAACTCCCTGAGAAATCCATTTCAACTTTACCATCGACCAGTTTCAGGTTGGCGTCAAACTCTGTGCCTTTAGCCGATTTAAAGCCTTTTAACATCCCCGTCTCCCCTTTGCTTAGTATTTTTTTAGCCATCGCTACGGTAATTTTTTTATGCGCGACGGTTTTCCAGATCGCCATTTTGCAGCCGTTGCGCCATTCGCTACAGCTGTAGGCTTTTACGGTTTCAATGATTTTACCGTTACATAATGGGCAATCGGCAATGGCCTCTTTTACTACAGGTCGCTTTCCCGACTCGGCTTTAACATAGCCTGTTTCGCCCAATTTATTGAGGGTCAGTTGAGCATTGAATACCTCATCGTCCAACTTGACCGCGTAACTGTGCAGGGTTCGGCTGTTTTGCAGTAATTGACAGGCCATGTCCCGAGTGACCGGTACGCCATACATTTCCTTCCATAACACAAATTGGCAACCGGCTTTCCAGTCGCTGCACCCGTAGCCTTTTCTGCCTTCGATAACGGGTTTTTGGCACAACGGACAGTCGCCCAAGCGGCTTTGGTCATAAAGCGGCCGGTCCGATTCGTCTTTTATTTTCTGGGTAAAACGGATGATTTCGGTCATGAACTGATCGGCATCATAATCATTGTGTTCTATTTTTTTGAGCTTGGCTTCCCATTCGCCGGTCATGGCCGCCGACTTAAGCCTGTCGTCGGCGATGATGGAAATAAGGTGCCGTCCCGATTCGGTGCTGATCAGGGTCTTTTTTTGCCGCTGGATGTAGTTTCGCCTGATTAACACCTCGATGATCGAGGCTCGGGTTGCCGGTGTGCCGAGCCCCTTTTCTTTTAGCGCTTCCTTGAGTTGCTCGTCGTCGCAGGTTTTGCCGGCCGATTCCATGATGCTCAGCAAGCTCGCTTCGTTATACGGTTTGGGCGGCGTGGTTTTGCCCTGATTTATCGACGGCTGATGCGGGCCGGTTTCGCCTTGTACAAAGTTGGGCAGGATTTTTGACTCTTTATCGGACGTCTTTGACGCATCATTTTTATACAAGACCTGCCAGCCGGGCGATTCGATAATGGTGCCGGTGGTTTTGAATTTTACGGTGGAAGATTCACCGTTTAGCCCCCCCTCACCCGATAGGAGAGGGGGACAAACCTCACCCAGAACCGTGGTAATTTGCTTGATACAGGGGGGATAAAAAGCCGCAATAAAGCGCTGGACTATCGCTTCGTAAACTTTGGCTTCGTTACCCGACAGCGAACCCGGCAATGCGGTCGTGGGGATAATGGCATGATGATCGGTGACTTTGGCGTCATTGAAGATGCGGCTGCTCAACGTCAATTTATCGAGATCAATAGGCTCGATTTGCTGCTCGAATCCGGATCGTAATTTCACCAACAAAGGCTTCATGCCCGACTTCATATCGTTGGTTAAACAACGGCTGTCGGTACGCGGATAGGTGACGTGTTTTTTCTCGTATAACTGCTGGGCAGCGCTTAAGGTTTGATCCGCAGTCAGGCCGTAGCGAATGCTCATGTCTTTTTGCAGATCGGTCAAATCGTACAATAACGGCGGGCTGAGCGTTTCCTTCTTGCCCTTGACCTCGGTAATCCGGAAATCCCGGTCCGAGATTTGGCTTAACCGGACTTCAGCACCGGCTTTGCGGTCGAAGCGCCCGCCGACATATTGAAAATCGGCGTCCCGGTACAAGGTATGCAATTCCCAGAAATCCTTGGGTATGAAACCGGCGATATCCGAATCTTTTTGCACGATCAGCGCCAGCACTGGCGTTTGCACCCGGCCTATCGTCCATAAGCCGCCCTGCTGGCCGAACTTGAGGGTATACAGCCGGGTGGCATTCAAGCCGACGATCCAGTCCGATTCGCTGCGGCATTTGGCCGCGCGATAAAGCCCGTCGTAGGCATGACCTTCCTGCAACGTTGCAAAACCTTTGCGTATCGCATCGTCGGTTAAGGAGCTGATCCACAGGCGTTTAAACGGTTTTTGCAGGCACTCCGCCCAGGACAGAATGTACCTGAAAATCAACTCCCCTTCCCTTCCGGCATCGGTCGCGCAGATGATTTCGTCGGCTGCCTTGAACAAGTGTTTGATGGTGTTCAGCTGTTTTTGCGCCGAGGCATCGCCCCTGGCTTTTAAGCCGAATTGTTCCGGAATGATCGGCAGGGATTCCAATGACCAGCGTTTCCAGGCGGGGTTATATTCATCCGGTTCTTTCAGTTCGACCAGATGGCCGAACGCCCAGGTAATTTGGTAGCCGTTGCCCTCAAAATAACCGTCGCGCTTGTTGCTGATACTCAGGCATTTGGCTATGTCGCGGGCAACTGAGGGTTTTTCGGTCAGGATGACTTTCATGATGCTGGAATGATATTTAAAAAATTATCACCACGAAAACACGAAGAGCACGAAGAAATAAAACTTCGTGTCTTCGTGGTGAATAAACAATCTTTAGTCGCCTGTAATCAAAGACTCGTTACTTGATGATCTTGTAACACGGCAAATATTTCTTGCCCGGCAATTTCATCCTGTGTTGCTCAACAAATGAGGCCAACAGGGAATCCATCAGCGCCATGATGTCCTCATCGCCGCGAATTTCGAAATGACCGTATTGTTCGATCGCGCGTATACCTTCGTCTTTTACGTTACCCGCCACGATGCCGGAAAACACGCGGCGCAGGTTGGCGGCGAGCTGGTGATTTTCCTGGTCTTTATGCAAGGCCAGATTTCTCATGTTTTCATGGGTCGGTATAAACGGCTGTTGAAACACATGGTCGATCTTAAGCTGCCAGTTGAAATAGTAGGCATCGCCCTTTTCTTTGCGAAATTGCCGCACCTGCTGGATGCCCGCCAGCATTTCTTGAGCGACCAGCACCGGATTATCGATAATGATTTGGTAACGCTGCTGCGCGGATTTGCCCAGGGTGCCGGCAATAAACCGGTCGATTTCCTTGAAGTAATCTTCCGAACTGTCAGGCCCGGAAAAAATCAGCGGAAACGGCATGTCTTTATTCTCGGGATGCAGCAGGATACCCAGTATATAAAGGATTTCCTCCGCCGTACCCGCGCCGCCGGGAAACACCACAATGCCATGCCCGGTACGGACAAAGGCTTCCAGGCGTTTTTCAATATCCGGCAGGATCACCAGGTCGTTGACGATAGGATTCGGCGATTCGGCGGCAATAATGCCGGGTTCGGTTATCCCCAAATACTGGCCGTTTTTTATCCGCTGCTTGGAGTGACCGATGGTTGCTCCTTTCATCGGGCCTTTCATCGCGCCCGGACCGCAGCCGGTGCAAATATCCAGACTGCGCAGTCCCATCTCGTGACCGACCGTCTTGGTGTAATCGTATTCCTTGCGGCTGATAGAATGCCCGCCCCAGCACACCACCATATTGGGAGTGGTCATCGGACGCAGGATTTTGGCGTTGCGCAAGATGTGAAACACGGCGCTGCTGATGCCGTCCGAGGTGTTCAGATCAAACATCGGATTATTATTGATCTCGTCACTGACGTAGATAATGTCGCGCAGCACCGCAAACAAATGCTCGTTGATGCCCTTGATCATTTTGCCGTCGACAAAGGCATGGGCGGGGGCGGACTTGACGTCCAACTTAATACCGCGCTGCTCCTGGACTACGCGTATCTCAAAATCGGGATAGCGTTCCAGCAATTCCTTGCCGTCATCCATGGTGCTGCCGCAATTCAACACCGCAAGCGAGCAATTGCGGAACAGCCGGTACAATCCGCCCTGACTGGTATCGAGCAACTTGGTTACTTCGGCTTTGGACAGCACATCCAGACGGCCTTCGGGGGTGATGCGAGCGTCAACGACTTGATGGTGTTTCATGATATTCCTTTTAGTTATGTCAGCGTGATTACCGGCTGTATTTAGCGGTAATCACAGCATGTCGATTCATTCGGCATTCAGCGATCTACAGATATTATGTAGCCTGGGTTAACTATCATGGGCTATAAAAATGAATTCGATCACTAAAAAAATGCTGCTCATCGGTTTTGCGCTGCTGCCCAGCGCCTGTGCCCATTATCCACAGCACTATTCGTATAGTCCCGGCAACGCTGCTTATAGCAGCGGATATACCATTATGCATAGAAACTATTACGGCGAAAGACCGGATCACTATGATAATGGCTATCGCCAAGGCCACGACTATTTTCCACATCATGACCGTCATGATCAATACAGTGTTCAGCGCCAATGGGGCAATAACCGTCCGGAACCCCAGCATCAACATGACAGAGGCCATGATCGTTCTTTTAGCGACGGAAATAATCGCCAACATGACGGTGACGGCGATAGTCATCACAACAACTTCGAGCGTAGAAACTATCGTTAACAGGTTATCGGTCAATAAACGTCCCCTTTAAATTTAGGGCCTTTATCCCTCATGGAAACACGACCTTCTAAATTATCAATGGCTATACTGGGCATTAGCCTCTATAATGCAACGCTTAGTAGGCAGCACTCCGTATAAACGCGAGGCTTCTACTTAAGTTTTGCATGTTATTCAGCACTTTTCAGAAATTCCATTCGCTTTTCTCCTTAAAATTGCCCGGCATGATTTGCAATCAAACATTTTTCATTGATTTATATAGGTAATTTTATGGCAACAGGTACTGTTAAGTGGTTTAACGAAGCTAAAGGTTTTGGTTTTATCTCGCCTAGCGACGGTAGTGCAGACGTATTCGTACACTTTTCTGCAATCGCAAGCGACGGCGGTTACCGCACATTGGCTGAAGGCCAAGCGGTTAAGTACGATGTAGAATCAGGCCCTAAAGGACCACAAGCGTCACAAGTAAGCGCAGCTTAAACCGCCTTACTGTCCAACACCCAACCCCGCCTTCGATAATTAGCGGGGTTGTGGCATAACCGGATCATCCGGCCAATCAACTCACCCCCTAATTTAGGACATGTCTTTTGAAACGAATTTTTGTAGGAAACTTACCTAGCGAAGCCACTGAAGAAACTGTACAGGCTTTATTTTCTGAATACGGCAAAGTCCGCTCCATTCAGCTTGTTTCCGATATCTTTAGCGGAAAATGCCGGGGCTTCGGCTTTATCGGAATGGAAGGTCACGAAGCAAGAGCCGCGATAGCCGCGCTAGACGGCAACCTGTATTGCGGAAAACCATTAAAAGTTAAATTTGAAGATACGACTGCCGGTAAAAATGGCAGACGCCATTAAAATATTAACCGCTCAGCTCCACTATCCCCTTATTATTCAACTGCCTTAGCCGCACCACGGCAACAGGGCGTTGTCACAAACTGATTATCTAAATCATTCCGTCCAACGGATTGATTTGAATGGATTTATACCCTCCGAAAAGATAGACAGCAGCAAGGCGCGTGAATATAGCCGAGCTATCTGGGCGACCTGCTTACCGGTCGCCCCCAATTCCGGGCAACAGCAGCATCCATTTCTCCACGTATTTTCCGGATTCTTTAAAAGCTCTTGACGCGAATATCCGTTTCAAGCGGCCGATAAATTCAACCGATTGGTTGAGTGATCAAAGCCCCACCTATTTCCACAAATAAAGCTTGACAACGAATCTCGTGAATCAGCCTTTTCCACAAGCGCACTCAATACACTTTTGTTTCAATCGCATCACTGAAAAGCTCAGTCCGACGCTGGAAAAACACCGCCAAAATTATCTTTATGCAACCTAAGTAATTGATATTTTATGCTATATTCATAGCGAACTGCACACTGGTTACAATCTAAACAATCTAACAAAAAAGCTTAAGAAGTGAATAGTTAGGGCGTTTATTTCCAGTTTACCCACAGAGTTATCCACAGAAAATGTGGATAACCTTGAGCTGCAAAAGAACGTCCATTTTTATCGGTTTAGCCGCCAATAACTGTTGAAAAATATTGGCTACCCGACTGGTTGGATCTGCCGAGGCATCTTACTCCTGCTTGTCATTCACCAAATCGTAAGTGATGTCAGGATTGAACCCCATAGGCCAGTAAATAGCTGCAAACGGCGGCCAGAATAGTGAAACGGTGCGGAATTTTGTCCTCAACCTGCCCTCTTTGACAACCTTGCCCCCTTTTTCCAGACTGTAAGGAATGCCTCCTTCCGGCGGTATTCCTGCGGCCGTCCAGAAAAACGGCTTGGTGGTCACCTTGCCGTCGGCCTTGATGTCTACCGGTTCCGGCCTTTTGTAAACATGCAGATCAGTACCGGGCGGCACTTTGAACGTACCTGTCGTGGTACAGCCTGAAACCAAAACCAGCAAAGCCAGGGCTAAACATATTTTTCTTATCATTGTTGTTCTCCAGGTTGAGTGGGATATTAGCTATCCCAGCGCTTAAAAATCAATGAAGTATTGATACCCCCAAAAGCAAAATTATTACTCATCACATAATCGCAATCGAGCTTGCGGGCATCCTCTTTAATATAGTCCAACTGCGCGCATTCGGGGTCAATATTGTCAAGATTGGCCGTGGCATGAAACCAGCCTTCATTCATCATATTGACCGCCACCCAGGCTTCCAGCGCGCCGCAAGCACCCAGAGTGTGGCCGGTAAAGCTTTTCAGCGCACTGATCGGGGTTTTATCGCCGAATATCGCCGCAGTCGCATGGCTTTCGGCGACATCGCCGTGACTTGTTGCGGTGCCATGCGCACTGATGTAGCCGATGGCGGAGGCCTCCAGCTTGGCATCCTGCAGGGCCAGGCGCATCGCAACCTGCATACTGTCACTGTTAGGCTGAGTGACATGCAGGCCGTCCGAATTGGTGCCGAATCCCACCAATTCGGCATGAATATGAGCGCCACGCGCCAGTGCATGCTCCATCTCTTCCAATATCAAGGTGCCTGCGCCCTCGCCGATGACCAAGCCATCCCGGTCGCGGTCAAAAGGCCGGGGGCTTTTATCCGGCGTGTCATTGCGTAGACTGGTTGCAAACAAAGTGTCGAATACTGCGGACTGGATGGCCGATAATTCTTCAGCGCCGCCTGCAACCATCAGCTTTTGCTGGCCGAACTTTATCGCCTCATAACCGTAGCCAATGCCCTGACTGCCCGAGGTGCAGGCGCTTGAGGTTGTGTAAATCCTGCCGTTTATGCCGAAAAACAGGCTGATATTGACCGGGGCGGTATGGCTCATCATCCTGATATACGAAGTGGCATTCAAACCGCCGGTGGCGTGATTAAGGAGCATGTTGCCGAACTCGGCGATAGCATCGGGGCTGCCTGATGAACTACCGTAAGCGATGCCCATCTGCCCGCTGTTAAGACAATCGTCACCCAGCAAACCGGCATCAGTCAGCGCCAGTTCGGTTGCGTATGTCGCCATTAAAGCGATACGCCCCATGCCGCGAACTTGCTTGCGCGAATAATGCTCAGGCTTGGTGAAATCGACGGGCGCACCCAAGCGGGTATTCAAGCCTTGGTACTTATCCCAGTCCTGCATTGTTTGAATGCCGGTAGACTTGTTTTTAAGGCGTTCGGCAACTTGCCGCCAATCGTTGCCTATCGGCGAAATCCCCGCCATACCGGTCACTACCACGCGTTTTAACATAAGCCACCATTGACTGAAATAACCTGCCGGGTCACGTAAGCGGCATCTTCGGACATTAAAAAAGCCACGACCGCCGCCACTTCTTTAGGGCTGCCTACCCTGCGCGCCGGAATCATTTTCTTGATTTCTTCCAGCGGCAATTCGTTGACCATCTCCGTATCGATAAGGCCCGGCGCCACGCAATTGACGGTAATATCGCGTTTTGCCAGTTCCAAAGCCAGCGCTTTGGTCGCACCGATAATACCGGCTTTTGCCGCACTGTAATTGACCTGACCGCGATTGCCCATCAAACCGGAAACCGACGATAAAGTGACAATGCGCCCCGGTTTTCGCCGCCTGACCATCGGCATGACCACCGGCTGCAAGACATTGTAAAAACCGTCGAGATTGCTGTGGATCACGCTGTCCCATTGTTCGCCGGTCAGCGACGGAAAGGCGTTATCGGCAGTGATCCCGGCGTTGCATACCACGCCGTAATAAGCGCCGTGGCTTTCAATATCCTGATTGAGCTGTTCGCTGCATTGCGCGCGGTCGGCAATGTCGAATTGCAATATCCTGGCGTGTCGGCCTAGCAGCCCGATTTCGGCAACAACCTCCTCGGCCTGAGTACGTTGACTGCGACAATGGATAACCAAATCAAAGCCCTGTTTAGCCAGATATAATGCAATCGCTTTACCAATGCCCCGACTGGAACCGGTCACTAAAACAGTTTTATTCATATTGTGCTCATGTGTTGTTTCAATACTTCATCGCGTTCCCACGCGTTGCGTTCATCTTTAATTCCGGCAGTCCTTTACCTGGCGTCAGGCGGAAAACAGGCCACTATCCAGACCTTCCAGGTTTTAAAAACCTGGAAGGTCTAACTCGCAACGTTTTCGACAGACGAAACAGACTGTCTCATGTGTTGTTCAACGGAGGTCGATAAACATTGAGGTTAGCCGCAACGTCCACGCCTTCCCCCAGAATTCGGCATTCAAAAACCCCCAAGCCGTCATCCTGCATGACTTTATTCACCCGTATCGTCAACGTTGCGCCGACCTTAAACGCAGCAACATTACTGTTGTAACGACGGGTTCCGAGCAGAAAGCCCATGCGTATCGGCTCATTGGCCTGCCTCGCCTTCACGCCGACATACGCGGCTATCGCTTGGGCCATATATTCAATACCGGCCCAGGCAGGAACGGTCTGATCATCGCCAAACAAACCATCGCCGCGCACCACCAGTTCGGCCGTCAAGCCCTGCTCGTCATAGTCAATAATACGCTCCAGCAACACCATGTCGCCGGTATGCGGAATCAGCTCGGTAACGGCTGATCGCTGTTCCAGACGCGATTCTACCTTCCCCATCCGTGGAGTCGTACCTCCTGCATCCATGCAGTTGTCGGCAATATCGTTCATGCCCGCTCCACCACAATAGACAAGTTATTGCCGCCAAAGGCAAACGAGTTACTTTGACAAATATTGATTCTACGCCCCAACGTTCCGCCTTTTTTGACCAGATTTAACACAGACAATGCCGTATCCGGCTCATCATTGTTGATATTGGGAATCAACGCGCCCTGCTCATCGTCATGGGTCAGCAACAACCAACAAAAAGCCAATTCCAATGCGGCGGCAGCGCCCAGGGTATGCCCGGTCATGCCCTTGCTGGAACTCGCCGCCAACTTTGATCCGAACACCGCATTAACGGCTTTGCTTTCCATCACATCGTTCAATACCGTGGCCGTTCCGTGCAGATTCAGATAATCGATCTCACCCGGTGTTTTGCCCGCATCATCCAGCGCATTTTGCATGGCCCTGATCACATCGGTCGCGTCCGGATCGGGTGCGGCAAAATGATAGGCATCGCTGGTTGCGCCTATGCCTCGCAATACCACCGGCCCCGGTTCCTCACTCAACACAAAAAGGCTGACCGCTTCGCCGATATTGATGCCGTCGCGATGCAGCCCGAACGGTTTGCACAAGCCGCTGCTGATCGATTCCAGCGCTGCAAATCCGTTAACGGTCAAGCCGCATAAACTATCCGCCCCACCCACGATAACCGCATCGCATAGACCCTGCCTGATTAATCGCCGCGCCGAAGCAAACGCCTTGCCGCTGGAAGAACAGGCCGTGGAAATCGTGTAGGCCGGGCCTTGAACGCCCAGAAAATCCGCCAAAAAATCGGCCCCCGCGCCCATTTGCTGCTGCTTGTAATGAAACTGATCCGGCAATACGCCGTTTTCAGCCCAATAATCCAACGCAAGTTCGGTATTGCGTACGCCCGAAGTGCTGGTGCCCAGCACAATGCCGATACGATCGGCGCCGAACCGGGCCATCATGTCAGTCACAGTCGGTTCGATCTGGCTTAATGCCGCCAGCAGCAGGCGATTATTCCGGCAGTTGTAAATCCCCCCCTTACCCCCCTTTTTCAAAGGGGGGAGAGTCCTGCTTGATAATAAAGGGGAGTCCGCGGAAAATTGCTCACGTCCTCCCCCCTTTGAAAAAGGGGGGCCGGGGGGGATTTCCGGCAGATCGGCAGCAACAGCGCCGACAATACAGCGAGTCCCGAACTCATCGCTTGCTACCAATCCCGACCGGTCACCGGCCAGCAAGCGCTTTAGTACCTCGGCTTTACTATTACCTAACGCACACAACAGGCCTAAATCATTCAGGTATAAGGTCATAACTTATCGTTTTAATGTTCAGGCGGTAATTGTACTGAAAATTGACCAGTTCAACGGCTTTCGGCCAAACCGGATCGGGGGATAAATAGTTAACTTCAACTTGTTTTTTACCACGGATCGTTAAAAAGCGTTTTTTATCGGCTTCTTCCAAACGCCATCCGGCAGGGAGTTTTTTTTGCAACTCGGCAATCGGCCAGTAAACCAGTTGCAGATCGGAAATGATAAATTCCGGGTTGAGCGACTCCGGTAATAACGGGCTTTTATCGGACACGACAGTGTTACCGTCGTAAGCCAAGTTGAACAGGCTCAAGCCGTCGTTACTGAGCCCGGCCATTGCGATATGCTTTGCATCCAGTTCCAGAACCGCCAACAGGGATTCCTGCCGATCCGTCCAAACCGCGTTTATTTGCTGCACTATTCGTCTGGCCGGGCCTAAAGGTTGCGCGATCGGCATCAATTCCGGCTTGGCGGCAACTTGCTCCGGCTGTATCAGCGCACAGCCGGACAGCCAGAGTAAAAACATGGCGCTGAAAATCCTTATCGGCATAACTCAACCAGAGCATCCAACCTCGAACATCCATTGTTAACATAAGAGTGCGCTAGTTCCCAAGCTCCAGCTTGGGAACTCAGTGAGGGAAGCTCCAGCTTCCCGTCTCGCGAAGCTACGACTTCACCTCGTTCCCAATCGTTATACACAAATGCCTGCGCAACACAGTCATCCGTAACTCGCGGCGCAACGCGCCTTGACTGCATTCCCACGCCTGTCCTGGGCTTTGTCAAAGGGCGGCGCGTGGGAATGCGCGACAACACGCTTATCGGCATAACTCAACCAAAGTATCCAACCTCGAGCGTGCATTTTTGACGTAAGGATTATTTTCATCCCAAGCATAACCGGCCAGTATTGAACTGATCATCGCCTTAACTTCAGGCTGCTGCTGCGGATGAAAGATGACGTCCTGAAAACGGCCGTCATACCACGCATCGACAAACACCCGAAAAGTATCGACACCGCGCTGCAAGGGCTCGGCGTAATCCTGCTGCCAATCCACAGCCTCATTGTTAAATTGCCTGACCAACACATCCGCAGCCAAGCTGGCCGATTTCATCGCAATGGTAACGCCGGATGAAAACACCGGGTCCAGGAACTCGCCGGCATTGCCGAGCAACGCATAGCCTTTGCCGTACAGGCTTTTTACATTGGCAGAATAACCGACGATGGTGTTGATTTTTTCATCGAACACAGCGTTCTGAAGCAAGCCGGTCAAGCTGGGGTCTTGATGGATGATGTCTTTCAATGCCTGGTCGTTACTGTCCCAGCCTTGAAGAAATTCAGGTTCCGCAACCACGCCCACGCTGCTGCGGCCGTTGCTGAACGGGATCAGCCAATACCAGACATCCTTGTGCTCGGGGTGGACCGTGATCCTGATTTTGTTCCGGTCGAATTGGCCCTCTCCGATCCGGTCTTCAATATGCCCGAACAAGGCTTGCCTGACCGGAAATCCGGACGGCGATTCCAGATCCAGCAACCTGGGCAGGATGCGCCCGAAACCGCTGGCATCGAGCACAAAATCGGCATGGTAAGTCTTGATCTCGCCTTGGTTGTTGCGCACCGTAAGTTCCGGGCGGTCGACGGAAAAATCGGCCGCCATCACCTCCATCTGCCACTGGATGTCGACGCCCATGCGCACGGCTTCATCGGCAAGCAGCTTGTCAAACCGGCCGCGCTGCACCTGAAACGTGGTGCCCATGCCGGGGCTGAATTTATCCTCGAAGGAAAACTCGGTTTGCATATCCCGGCATACGAAAGATGCGCCGTTTTTATACTGGAACCCGGCATTCATCAGCGCATCCATCATCCCGGCCTGCTTGATGAATTCCATGCACTGCGGCAACAGGCTTTCACCGATGCTGAATCGCGGAAACAGCAAGCGCTCCAGAATGGTCACTTTAAAGCCCTGGTTTTGCAGCAAGGCACCGGCGATACTGCCGGACGGACCGGCGCCGATGATGATAATTTCGCCTTTGTTATTCTTATTACTTGTCATGTTTTTTTATATTCCTTAAGCGATGCCCGATAAAAATTTACCCTACATATCGGGTTCTGTTATTTACCACGAAGACAAGAAGTTTGTGTTTTTTCTTCGTGTCTTCGTGGTGAGTAAATCACCTTAAGCCCAATCAATGGCGCGCACAGCAGCGCCGTTACAATACCCGCCGTTACCGTAAACCCGAACGCATGCACGATCTCGGTGGAACTGGTCGCCAACAAACCGAACGCCAGCAAGGTCGTCAATGCCGAAAGCGTAACCCCCAGCGAAGTGCTGGCCCGCCTGTCGCCCGCCATGAAAAAAAACAGCCCGTAATCGACGCCGATGCCCAAAACCAGCAACAACGCAAACAGGTTGAACAGGCTGAACAGCTGGTCGAACCAGCCCAGCATCGCTAACGAAACCGCCAGCGCAACAACCGGCACCGACATGATGGTTGCGCCGTTGCGCCAACCGAACTTGTAGCCCAAGCCCAGTGTAGCCAGACAAAAAGCAACCAGCAACAAGCCGCTGGCCCTGATCCGATAACGCGCAAACAATGCCGATACCGACTCGACCTGATCCACCCAGACTACGCCCGGCAAATCCTGTAGCGCCGCCAATGCGCCTGCATCGCTGATGCCGATTAACGTGACCGTGCTTTGACAGCAGCCGGAATCACAGCCCATCCACAACTGCCGCTTGCTTTCATCGGCAGTCGCCAGCCAGTCCGGCAAGGCCAGCGTATTGCGCTCTGCCTCGGCAAACTGTTTGAGTTCGGCTTGCACTGCCCTCTCGTCAAATCCAAGTTCAGTCATGTAGCGTTCAAGCAAGCCTGAATCGTACAGCTGATGCTTTAACAGTTGGTAATTTTGTTGCTGCTGATTTACAGCGGGCCAATAGTCGCTCAAGCCCTCATAAGCTATCAGCGCTTTTTGCTGTTTTACCGCATCCAGGCGTTTAAGCAGTGTTTGTTCATTTTGGTGCCAGTCGGTTTGATCCTTCCCCGACACTAGAAAAAACTGGTTATCAGGACTCATCGGAAACAAAGACCGGATTTTATCGGCGGTGCGGAGTAACTCGGCCGGCGGCGATTGCAGCAGGCGCACATCATCCTGCGGTGCCAGCCTCCACAGGCCGCCAGCGACAAAAACAGCCAATATCAAACCCAGCCAGCGCCGGTTTTTGCTTACCCACAGCGGCCAGCGTTCCTCCCAATAGGTTGTCAGTTTAAGTATGCCCGGCTGATGATCGAATGTGAACCCCGTTAGCAGCAACGGAAACAGCAGCACCACCGTCAACCAGGCGACCAGCAAACCGATAGCGGAAAACAACGCCACTTCCTGCAAGCCTGGAAACGGCGAAAAACCCAAGCCCGCATAACTCAGCAGATTGCTTGCGAGCCCCAAGGTCAGTCCCGGCAGGATAAACTTTAGGCCCTTCCGGGGATTCCAATCCTTCTCGCCGAAACTGTCGCACAAAAAATGTTGCGCATAGTCATCGGCAACACCGATTAGACTGGCCCCGAAAACCAAGGTCAGGATATGTATTTTACCGAAAAACAGCACGCAGATAACCAACGCGGCAAGCAAGCCGCTGCCGATTGCGAGGCTCGATAACAGCAAAGGCCTGACGCTTCGGAAAGTCGCCCACAGCAACACGATAATGCCGATGCTCGAACCTATACCGACCGTGGAAATTTCCTGTTTGGCCGACTCGGCGCCATGCGCGGTAAACAACGCCATGCCGGAAACCAGCAACTCGCCGCCTGCCGCTTTGACTTGTTCGGTGGCGCTGTCAACCAGGCTAGCCAAGGTTTCCAGCTTATCCAGCTGCAACTTTTCATCCTGCAAATCGGTCAACAGCAATGCCCAAAACCGATGCTGATCGGACAACACGACGATGCCCTGCTCCAGATTTAACTTGATCGGGTTTTGCGCGTTGAAATAACGGCTGAATATCAACGACGGATCGCGCTCCAGGTCGGCCGCCTGCATCTGCCCGATTGGGCTGTTGAGTATCTCCAGATTTTGCTGGATTAAATCTTCCGGTTTTTTAACCAGCACCTCTTGGGTTTGCGCATCCAACAGCTGATAGCGGTAAGGAAAAAGTTGCTGATACTGTCTGATATATTGCTGCTGGGAAAACTCCAGCACCACTTTGTTAAACAGCTTGCTCTGCTCCAGCTGCTGTTTAAGCTTTTGTGCATGAGCAATGGCTTCCCCGGACGTCGCCGCCGCGCCCGCCAGCCAGATCACTTTCCGGTTCGACAGCTGATTATGTTGCCGGGTGGCTTTGGCGATTTCCGGCTGCTGTTCGCCGGTTGGCAATAACGCTAAAAAACCTGTTTCCAGCCAATCTTTAGTCAACGCCTGGCCGCCGAGAATGCAGATGACCAGCATTCCGGCCAGCCAAAGCCCCGCGGTCAATTTAGGGTGATAAACGTTCAAAATCGGCTTGTTGCTCATCGGTTAATTGTGCAGGATGCGTGATGTGATCGAAGCTAATGCGGGTGATGTTTCCGCCGGTTTCGCGTATTTCCAGATCACGCAGCTCGGTGTCGCCGGACAGCACCATCGTGCTGATGATTTTTTTCAGCATCTCATCCTTGGGGGTTAACTCCAGCTGCCAGGATGTTTTTTGATCGGTCCCGGTTACGCTAAAACCATCGGTCAGCGCCGCTAAATCACCACCCAGCATCGCCTTGAACACCTTGCCGAAAGCCGCCGGCACCGCTTGCTCGCCCTGCCCTGTCAACAGCTTCGACTCATTGACCAGCAGCAACGAAATGACCGGCGTCAGGGTTTTCCAGATAACGCCCTTGTTTTGATCGTAGGTAAACGTGCCTGTGGAAATCAAAGGCTTGCGTAAAACCTTCAGCTGTTTTTGCTGGTGAAAGTCGCCTTGGGTGATCGGCGTTTTTGCCAATCGCGCGGCGATCTCAGTCAATACCGCTTCGCCTGCGACACCTTGGCTAAACGCCAAACAATACAGCAGCAGCGCTTTTATTAAAATCAAGAAACCTCCAGGCCGAGCTTTTCAAACAACACCGCAGGCGATGCAAAGCACATTTCCCGAGTTGCCAACTTTACAGCCACTTGAACGCTATGGCCTTTGGTCAGCCTTAAGCCTGAGCTTTTATCGGTGATCAGATAATTTATTTTCAGGCGGTTTTCCCATTCGACGATTTGGGCTCTTACCGTAATGGTCTGCCCGAATACCACCGGTTGCGCATAACGGATGGCAAGATCGATGACCGGCCACGCATAGCCCGAGTCGCGCATTTGCGGATAGTTGTAATCGATTTTGTCCAGCAGGGCGCAACGCGCGATTTCAAAATACTTGGCGTAATGCCCGTGCCAGACCACTTCCATCATGTCGACATCATGGAAGGGGATTTGCAGGTCGATTGAAGTTTGATGAATCATTATATTCTCCGAGCCTCGGGGCGCAGCGCGCCCGGACTGCATTCCCACGCGGCGCGTAGGAACGAGGAGAAAGTGACGCAGAGGACAATTTCCAAATACTTGGCGTAATGAATGTCTCTAATCATATCTCTCTCGTTCCCACGCGCTGCGTGGGAATGCTGTGTAAGGCGCGCTGCGCCGCGAATCACAGCCAATCCTTAAAAACAGGAATCAACCCGGCAACGCCCGCATAATCCCTGGCGCTGGAATACCGCCAATGCGTAGCTTCATCGACATAGCCCCGTTTCACCGGATTTTGATGGATATACTCCAGCTTTTGCCGAAGCACCTGTTCGTTTTCGATTAACTGCGGATGCGATCCCTCTTCCCAACATTGATAATCCCGATCCTCGCGTTTGTAATCTTTGCGGAAAAACGCCAACTGCTGCAATAACCGCTCGGCGCGACATTCCTTCAAGTGGTCGATCAGTTTACGGGCAGTGTAGGATTTGAAGCGCGGCAATTCCAACGTTAGATTCTCTGCTTGTACAATCATATGAAGGTGATTTTCCAGGATGACATAGCCGTATATTTTCCAGCCGTGTTCTTCTTGCCGGTATCGTAGTGCGTCGAGAACAATGCCTGCGGTTTGCGGACGGGTAAACAGCGGTATCCAGTTCAGCACCGTGCAGGTTAGAAAGTGCGGGGCTTGTTCATGGCAGATTCGATAGCGGCTACGGCCCATGGCGTTTAATCCTCGGGGCGCAGCGCGCCCTGAACTGCATTCCCTCACGGCGAGTGGGAACGAGGAATCTTACTTCCCCTTTTATCTCGTTATTCATACAAATCCCAATACTGCTTGCGACTCAACTCCAGAGACAACCGCAGCTCTTGTTCCAACGCCCGATCGGCACTTAAAAACGGGCTATGCTCCCGCAATTGCCTGACGGTGTTTTGCAAAGCCGGGCTTAACGCATCCACATTACCCCGCAGCTCAACGCCCTGAACAACCGCAAACAATACGGCCACGGCAACCTGCTCGGTCAACTCCAAAATGCGGATGCAATCTCTGGCAGCAATGGTCCCCATGCTGACTTTGTCCTGATTGTGGCATTCGGTGGAACGGGAAAATACGCTGGCGGGCATGGTCAGCTTAAGGGCTTCCGCCGTCCAGGCGGATACGGCGATTTGCAAGGCCTTGAAACCGTGGCTCAACAAGGCTTGCTCGCCAACAGCGCCGGAAAGATTGGCCGGCAGGCCGTTATTGAATTTAGGGTCCATCAACTGCGCCATTTGCCGGTCCATTAAATCGGCCAAGTTAGCTACGGCGGTTTTAAGAGAGTCCATCGCAAAGGCGATATGTCCGCCGTAAAAATGGCCGCCATGCAAAACGTGTTCGCCTTCCGCATCGATGATCGGGTTGTCGTTGGCGCTGTTTAATTCGGTTTCGATAAACTGCCTCAGCCAGGGCAATGAATCTTCCAGCACGCCGATGATATGCGGCGCGCAGCGTAGCGAATAGCGATCCTGCAGGCGGGTATCGTGGCGCGGCGCACTGCGTCGCAACTGCAAATCCGCACGTATCCGCTCGGCGACGCGATTCTGGCCGGGGTGCGGTTTGACCGAAAACAACTTTTCGTCAAAGTGATAGGCATTGCCTTTTAAGGCGACCGAAGCCAAGCTGGTGATGCGCGTACTCAGTCTGGATAAATACTCGGCTCGCTGGAAGGCAAGACAGGCAATGCCGGTCATGGCCGCCGTGCCGTTCATAATCGCCAAGCCCTCTTTGGGTTTTAAGGTCAGCGCTTCGATATTGAGCCCGGCAAAAACCGCTTGCGTGGGTTGACGCTGCCCCTGATAAAGCACGTCCCGCTCACCGGCCAGCACGGCCGCGACATAAGATAACGGCGTTAAATCGCCGCTGGCCCCGACCGAGCCTTCCTGCGGGATCATCGGCAGAATGTCCTGCTTTAATAATTCAGTCAGCTGCTGCAATAGCTTGTAACGGACGCCCGAGTAACCGCGAGCCAGACTGGTCAGGCGCGCCGCCAGTATGGCCCGTGTTTGCCGGGCATCAAAATGATCGCCCAGCCCGCAACCATGGAAAGTGTAAAGCTGCCTGGGCAGTTGCTCGACCAGATTGAGCGGAATGGACACCGTGCAGGACTCGCCGTAGCCGGTGGTTACGCCGTAGACGAAGCCTTCTTCCTTTAACAAGGTATCGATAAACCGGGCGCCTTTGTTGATGCGCTCAATAAATTTCGGCTGCCTGCCTAACTTCGCCTGCGCTTGTTGGTTGGCAATTTGGCAAATCGCCTCAATCGTCAACGGCTGACCATCAAAAACTACGGTATTCTTACTGTTCATCGCTGTCTTTATCAACCAAGTGCCAAAAATCGAAAAAGTTAAACCACTGTAACGGTTCCATTAAACAATAGCGCTCCAATCGCCGGGCATAGTTTTGTATAGTTTGCTGCATGGCTTGCTCTCGGTTTTTTCTGGGGAACGTTAAGCTATCGCTGAAATGCTCAAAATAGATCACCTGCTTGTCCTGTTGTTTCAAGCAAAACAGCGTGTAAACCGGACATTTAAGCAGTGAGGCCAGGATAAACGGGCCTTGCGGAAACAACGCATCCGCG
>Ga0265297_10004348_pt1 | contig 23377 bp, 26 predicted proteins | sample Munlanlwell13791_FD_192502 | JGI IMG/M metagenome (GOLD analysis project Ga0265297, IMG submission 192502) | Leachate microbial communities from a municipal landfill in Southern Ontario, Canada - Leachate well 137-91 | ecosystem: Engineered > Solid waste > Landfill > Unclassified | place... | reverse complement strand
CATAAGCAATCTTTATGGAATAAAGATGAAGCGGCCGGGGAGATCGCGGTCCAAATAGCTAACCCCGCCTCGGTTAATTGCTCAAAATTAGGAGGGAATTTAGTTATTCAGAAAAACAGTAATGGCGGAGAGTATGGAGTTTGTTTTTTTGAAGATAATAGGCAATGTGAGGAGTGGGCACTTTTTCGCGGCGCTTGTCCAGTTGGCGGATTAAAAATAACCGGCTATGAAAATAACGCTGAGATTTTTTGTGTAATCACTGGAGGGGAAATTGAGGGATTAGATACGGATACTCCAATGTGCAAACGAACAGATGGAACGATTTGTACGGCGCAGGCAAATTTTAATGGTGAGTGCCCTGATCCGAGTAATCCTACTCCTAATGCCGGAAATATGGAAACGCAATAAAATATGGAAAATATAAATTTTAAATGGCTGGAATTATTATGAATAAAGCACAAAAAATTGGAATTAGTTTTGGATTAACTTCGGCAACGATTACCACTCTAGGTTTGATTATTGGTTTAGGAGTTAGTACTGGCTCTAAGATGGCAGTTACCGCTGGTGTTTTGACAATTGCTATTGCTGATGCTTTTTCTGATTCCTTTGGCGTGCACCTAGCTAAAGAATCAGAGGGTAATTTTAATAATAAAGAATTACGTCAGGTGACTATTTCAACTTTTTTGTATAAATTCTTTTTCGCCTTAACATTCTTAGCTCCTGTTCTTTTACTCTCTATGCCTTGGGATATTTATGCGGCCATTATTTGGGGCGGAATTGTTTTTATAGCTTTAAATTACTATATTGCTAAATCTAATAATAAAAAACCATGGCCGATTATTTTAGAGCATGGTTTAATTGCAGTTTTTGTTATTTTTCTTAGTTGGGGCGTCGGACTCTTGATCGCTAGTTTATTTAGCTAGAGCTAAAATGATTTTATTCTAAGCCCCCAAGTCAACATACATAAAGCGAGGTTAAAGCCTCGTTTTTCGATAATTCGGGATTTGCAAAAGACAATATCAACATTAATTTTATATTTTTTTCTTAATATTAGAAAAATTTTACTGGTAAGAAACTACTATTTATTCGAGGCAGCCAGTCTGTTAAAAATTCGTGTTTGTTTTAGTTTGAATAATTAGATTCGGCGCCTTGATCTTCAAGATTAAAGCTTAGTAAATTTATTGGATATTTGCTAAGATTTTGTTTTTAAGATAAAATATAATTATTATCACTCTTTATTCAAAAATATGCTTATACAAATTACCATTCTTGTAGTCTCATTGGTTGTTTTAAGCTTTGCTGCCAATTATTTGGTAAACTCTAGTATTAAAATTGCTCGTAAATGGAAAGTTTCTGAAATGTTTATCGGGCTTACCATTGTTGCAATGGGAACATCGGCGCCTGAAATTGCTGTTTCAGTTTTTGCTGCCCTAAAAGGACAAGGCGACTTATCAGTGGGGAACGTTATTGGTTCCAATATTTTCAATTTTGGCTTTATTCTCGGACTAGTGGCCATCATTACACCTCAAATCATTACCAAAAAAACGGTGTATCGCGATGGCATGGTTCTTTTGGCATCAACCGGCATGATTTTACTCTTTATGTCTGATATGAAGATTGCGATGTGGGAAGGTTTTATGTTGTTGGCAACTTTTGTAGGATATCTTACTTTTTTGGTTATCAAGAAGGATGTAACAACGGAAGAGGATGATGGCGCAAAAGCAGCCGCCAAAGATTACTGGATTTTTTTCATCAGTTTAATATTCCTAATTAAATCGTCTGATTTTACAGTTTCTTCGGCCGTATATATTGCCGAGTACTTTCAAATTTCAGCTTGGGCAATTGGTGCCACCATTGTAGCTGCTGGAACCAGTTTACCGGAAGTGGCGACCTCAGTTATTGCTACCTTGAAAAAGAAATTTGGCCTTTCGGTCGGCAATGTTATCGGTTCCGATATCTTCAACACCTTTGGCATTATTGGTATTAGTAGTATTATTGCTCCAATTACTCTACAATCTAAGGGGCAAATTTTTGGAATAGCAGATTCACTTTTTTCAGTCGGTTTATTAATTGCTACTATATTATTGATCTTATACTTCATGCGTACGGGATGGAAGATAAGTCGCAAGGAAGGAATCATTATTTTTGTGATTGCAATCCTTCGTATGGGTTTTGAGATTTATGTCGGCAAGTTTTAAATAATCACAAGAAAATTTATTATATAAAGTTGACCCAAGAACAAAAGTTCTTGGGTTTCTTATTCAAGCATTTAAGTTCGAACTTCGTCACCCCATTCCAAGTAAAAAACAAAATCAAGCTTTTAAGGCCTTTTTTTGTTTTAATATTAAACATATTGTAATTTTTAAATGGTTCGAATATTTTTGGGATATTTTAGATTAGTTATGCTCTTTCGAACTTTGTCCGCGACCTTGAATTAAATAAAAATACACCTAGTTTGGTGTATTTTTTTTGATTTTCTTACAGAACCTCCCGGTTATTTACTACGCCCCAGGGTTTTGACCATCCAAATAAGAATTACGGCTCCGAGTAAGGCTACTAGGAAGCTATAAAGATTAAAACCGTCGGTACCGCTTTTGCCGAGTAGACTCATTACCCAGCCGCCAATAACGGCGCCGATGATACCGACAACAATATTAAGAAAAATACCTTGTTGGGCGTTGGTCTTCATAATCAAAGAAGCGATCCAACCGACTATTCCACCAAAGATTATCCAAAGAAGTATTCCCATATATTTTTATTGAATAAATAAACTATTTATTATCTTCGTTTAATTTAGCGGCCGCTTCTGGCGTGGAGATGGTTTTACTCATGAAGAATATTCTGACGATGCCCCAGGCGATGAGCCAATAGACTGACATGGCGAGGAGCGTGGTCCACTCAAAGATACTGCCTTCAACTTTTGAGACGCGGAAGACATTGAGGAAGGGCACGGCGAAGGGATGGCTAACGCTGTAAATAAAGTTGCTAAAACCGGCTGTCGGATTGGCGGCTAGGAGCTTTAAGACAAACCGAAAGGCGAGAAACGCCTCCAGAAGTCCTAAAATATACCAAACGATCTGCGTGCCACGATAGAGCGGTCTAGTGGAAGCCGAGGTGAAAGATGATCCCATAAGATTGTTGATTACTTATGATTAATAAACCTGTTTATTTACGAGCTTTATTGAGCCGATTGATTTCTTTTTCTAATTTCGCGATATGAATTTCCAGCTTGCGCGTCTGCTCCCCTAATTTAGATTCGAGCTTCTGTGAGTGGCCGGATATAGTTTCGGCAATCTCTATCATGCCTGTAATATCTTCAATGGCCAGAAGAATGATGGAGGGGAAGCGCTCCGCCACCGCTGTTTCTTTCTCAAAATGGATCTGGCGGGCGTTTAAGAGCATTATCTTCCGACCGATGAAGGGGAAATCATGAGTGACTTCAAAACCCTTGAAGAAGGTATTTTTAGGTAAGATGCCCTCTAAGAGTCGTCGCAAGGCGGGGATATTCCACTGTCCGTCGCCGAGGTCGTAGACAATCTTGTTTTCGGTGTCTTCTATTGGCACCTGGAACATTTGATAGAAGGCCTCGTTAGCCACCAAGACCCGGAAATCTTTGTCCAGGATCAGAACCGGTTCGCGCACGACGTCCACCACGGTTTTGATATAGGTCCAGCTTTCTTCCCATAAGCGGTCAAAGAAGTGCTCGTGCCAGATGGGTTTATTGGTTATTTTGTTGTTATTTGTCATTTTCATACAAATTGTTTTGTCGGGGCCAACGCGATGATACTTATCGGCCGCATAATTATCATCGCGTGGCTCCTTGCTACTTTAATATACCGTTGGTGGCGGGAAACTATTACAGCTAGCCATATATCGAGAAACAAGGTATAATAGTAATCCTGCTTTATAGCCCCTGGCGTCCAGATATTACATGTGTAATGTGTCGCCAACGAATCATTGTAATATTACCTTTAAAATATGGGCTGGTTGCCGATATATTGGCTAGCCCTGTAATAATTCGTAATACAAGCTCGTCGTTTCCGGCTTTATTTATAGACTATTTCCGATATGACGCCGAAACAAGAGATTAAATAACAAGCGATATTGGCTGCTGCCCGTCAGGATTACGGTGCGAAACTAAATTTGTACGCGTTTTATAGAGTCAGTAATAGTTCCACCGGCGAAGACTTGGTTCAAGATACGTTTAAAAAGACCTGGGCTTATTTGGTCCGGGGCGGGAAGATAGACATCATGAAGAGTTTTCTCTATCATATCTTGAAGGGTTTGATCATTGATGAATATCGGAAACATAAGACCAGCTCCCTTGATGTCATGATGGAAAAGGGCTTTGAGCCGAGCGAAGACTATTCTGAGCGTTTGATTAATTTTATGGACGGCAAGCGGGCTATCGAGCTGATTTCAAAATTACCGGATAAATATCAAAAAATAATGCGTATGCGCTTTATTCAGGAATTGACGCTTAAGGAAATATCCTTGATCAGCGGTCAGTCAAAAGCGACGGTGGCGGTGCAAGTGCATCGTGGCCTAGAGAAACTTAAAGTATTATATAATTGTATTTAAATAATTTAAGCCGTTCAGAATAAGAATACTGACCTTTGTGTCAGTTTTTTGTATACTTTATGGAGATAATCCGAAGTTTTTTGTTGATTGATGATTAAGTGTTTATTTTATAAGAGATGTTTGATTTCTATTGATTTCATGATATTGTAAAATCTAATATTAAATATATGCGTATATGGGATATCAATCCAAAATATCTGTGTCGCAAACATCTACTCGCTGAGCATAGAGAACTTCATGGATTATGGAATATTTTGACAAAACATAAAGGGAAAGGCGGATATTCTCGTCATCCCGAGACTTTACGTTGGGTGGGTAAACAAAAAGCGTTGTATTTAAGGCACGAAGCATTAGTAAAGGAATTTTCTCATCGTGGTTATAAACATCACACCCTGCTTGATAAACGTCAGGCTATTGGTTTAGAGGTTCAGTTTATATTTATTAATAATATTAAAGAACAAAAAATAATCTTAAAGAATAAGAGTTGTGACTGTTTAATTTAAGGAAGGGGCGATAATTTTAGGCTCAGGGTGAAGCAGCCGAATCGCTTGGTAAACAGATTGATTTTATTTCAAAGTAGCGCTAGACTTAGTATTATTCATTAATCATCTATATGGCCAAAAGAACTACTGGTGTCGGTAAGCGTAAGAAATCGCACTCCGATAAGACCAAGAAGCGGCTGGAGATCAAGCGCTTGATGCTTGAAGCTAAAGCTAAGAAAAGAAGCAAACACAATCTTTAAGGAAAAAACAGCCGTCTAGAACGGTTGTTTTTTATTAACGCTGTCTTTCTATCAGACTATGTTATAATGCCATCGGTAATTATTTAATCTTTTTAAGCCTATGTCTCAGCAGTTACCCGATGTCTTTAAACGTATTCAAGATAAGAAAAAGGAGCAGCGCGAACTCAGGGTCTTGTACCGCAACGCGCTGTCCGTAAATGGTGGGTATCAGAAGATCCTGGAAGATCTGTCCGACTTGAAGATTAAAAAGAAAAAGATTGAGGCGGCCGTCCAGTCGGATTTCAAGGCGGAGTTTGATAAGCTCGAAGGACTAAAACTTAATATCGCCGGCGATAATCAGTTGCTTAGCGATTTAGCCGTGAACAAGTTGACCAGCGGGGAAGCGGTCAAGATAATCGATGAAAACAAGGTGGAATATATCCCGGTTTTCACCGTTCGTTTCAAGAAGGTCGTTTAGGGGTAGATATAATGTTGATTTAAATATAAAAAAGGCTATCTTTTGAGACAGCCTTTTTTTCGATGAAGTTTTAAAAATGTGCGATCAACTCAGACATTATATGATTGTCTGCGTTTCATTGAGCTTGGGGATAATCACGTTTATTTTCTTTTTTTGATTAGTAGAGAAAATATCGTAGAGATCTTCCCGTAAGTCTTCGGCGCTCCTAAGATCGCCGTGAACTAAAAACACTTGTTTACGTTCGGTCCGGTTCCGGCCCAGCACCCTTTTGGCGTATGAAGCGAGAAACTGGCCGTCGGCGTGGGCGCTGAAGCTATCAAAACTGATAATCTCGGCGTTAACTTTGATTTCTTCCTTGTTCATCCGGACGCTGTAGTGGCCGTCTTTTAAGCGCCGTCCCAAACTGTTTTCGGCCATATAACCGATTAAACAGACGACGGTATCACTTTTAGACAGGTTGGCGCGCAGATGGCCGCGTACTCGACCGGCATCGCACATGCCTGATCCAGCGATTACGACGTAAGGGCCTCTAGTGGCAATCAGATCGTCTGATTCGGGCTGGCTCGTCACTATCTTGAAGTATCTATTATTATCAGGATTGAAGGGATTAAAACCCAGGCGATCCTGATCGGAGAACATCCCCTTTTCCCAACCATCACTGAAGACTGAAGTTATCCGCCTTCCTAGCGGTGAATCTAAGTAGATGGGAATGGTCGGGATGTCACCTCTATTCATATAATACGACAAAAGATAGATAACCTCCTGCGAGCGTTCGAGCGCAAAAGACGGGATGATCACCCGCTCACGGCGTTTGGCCGCTCGTCGGATGAGATCCAATAGCTTGGCAATTTCCTCATCGCGGGCCGGGTGGGTCCGTCCGCCGTAGGTTGATTCAAGGACTAGATGGTTTAGCGGTTCCTTGACTAACTCAGGAGGAGGTAGGATTATGCCGTCTTCGCGGCCTAAGTCACCGCTGTAGCAAAGATAGGTAGGTTTGGGTCTTCCGTCGATACGGAAGACAACGATTCCTCCGCCCATCACATGGCCGGAGGGATAGAATTTCAGACTCACGCCGTGTGATAACCTAATCCAGACACCATATTCGTAGCCGCCATTTTTAATAAGACCTTCCACGGTATTCACGTCTCGGTTGGTATAAAGTGGCTGACAGACATTTTTCTTGATCTTACGTTTCCGTTTGAGGCGATCTCGATTGCCGAGTTTTAAGCGGGAATTATCTTTGTTTTGAGAACGAAAATTCTCTTTCTGTAGTCGGGAGCTGAGATATCCAGCCTCAGACATCTGGATCTTCGCGCTGTCTTCCAGCATCGTCATGAGAAGACTCTTTGTGCCGTCCGTACAGATTACCCGGCCGGTAAAGCCGGTTTTTGCTAATAGAGGTAGACGACCGATGTGGTCGATATGGGCGTGGCTCAAGACGACATAATCGATATCTCTTGGCCGAATATGGTTCAAAATTTCTTGGTTTTTTTCCAGAGAGTCCCTGAAGCCTCCTTGGACTAAACCAGCATCAAACAGAACTTTCAGAGTTCTCTTGCCCTGTTTGATAGTTAATAGTGAGCATGATCCAGTCAGATTACTGCCGGCGATTCCGCCGAGAAATTTGATTTGAATAGGCATGACGCCTCCTTTTATTGAGAAGTAGGTGAATTATTTTGTTAAAGATCGCGACTCTATCGCTTGATTATATTATTATCCGGGACGGGATATAATACAAGTTGATAACTCGTTTCCGGCTTGTAATTTGCCGGTAAATCAGTTATGCTTCGATAGAATTGATTCATATCTAAGCAATCTAACCATGGCTGAGGAAGTTATCTTGCGCTTTGACGGGGTGAAGTTTGAATATATCCATAAAAAGCCGATCCTAGATGAGGCTTTTTTCAGTTTGCGCCGAGGCGCCAAGGTGACCCTGATGGGTCAGAATGGTGCTGGTAAGAGCACTATTTTCGGCTTGATCAAAAAAGAACTGACCCCGCAAGCGGGCCGTATTTCGGTAACGGCCGGCGTAACGATCGGCACGGCTCGCCAGACGATTGCCCGCGACGATCATTCTTTGAGCGTCGAGCAGTATTTTTCGCGGAGTTTTACCGTTGTTCCGGGAAACATCCGGAGCCGCATCGCCAAAGTGCTCGAAGCTGTCAACCTGGAAGTACCACTCGACAGGGAAGTCGGTAAGCTGTCGGGCGGGCAACAGGCCCGCGTCCTTTTGGCTGGTTCCCTGATAGAGAACCCTGACATCCTACTTCTGGACGAACCGACTAACAACCTGGATAAGGCTGGGATTGACCATTTAACCGCCTTTTTACTTTCTTATGACAAGACGGTCATGGTCATCTCTCATGATGCTGATTTTCTGAATTGTTTTACCGAAGGAGTAATCTATCTGGACAGCTTTACGCATAAGACGGAGGTGTATGTCGGCGATTATTACTCAGTGGTTGAAGAGATAACGCGGCGCGTGGAAAGGGAACAGCGGGAGAATGCCCAGTTGGAAAAACAGATCAAGGATCGTAAAGAAAAGGTTAATTTTTTTGCCCATAAGGGCGGTAAAATGCGGAAGCTGGCCAAGAAACTGAAGGATGAAACGGAGGATCTCGAGGAGAATATGGTCGATGTCCGCCGCGAAGATAAGACAATCAGAGATTTTATTATCCCTGTTCAAGAGATAAGCGGTGATCTGGTCCGGCTGGAAAAGGTCAAGATCCTCAAGAACCATGAGCCGATAACCAAGGACACGGGACTCCGGCTCCGGAAAGGCGATCGTCTGCTCGTGACTGGCCCGAACGGCATCGGTAAGAGCACCTTGCTCCGATCTCTCGTCCGTGGCCCCGAAGAAGGACGCGAGATCGTGGCCGGGGTCCGAGTCGGCTATTACAGCCAGGATTTTTCCGCCTTGAATTTTGACCAAACTGTCTTTGAATCACTCCGTAGCTGTTTAGCAGACGGCTTGGGAGAGCAAGAACTGCGGTCTACCGCCGCTGGTTTCCTCATTACGGGAGAACTTATGGGTTACAGAGTAGGCGACTTGTCAGAAGGGCAGAAAGGCCTATTGTCTTTTACGCGACTGGTGCTTTTTAAACCCGGTTTGCTAATTTTAGATGAGCCAACTAATCATATCAATTTCCGCCATCTGCCAGTATTAGCTGAGGCAATAAACAGTTTTGAAGGTGCGATAATCATGGTCAGCCATATGCCCGAGTTCGTCTCCCAGATCAATTTTACCGATGAGCTCGACCTTTCAACGCTATAATTCGCCGCTGTAACGTGTTTCAGATAGCCCATATTATTTGACTTAAATATGATATCGTGCTATCCTGATATTATTAATCTAGATTCGAATTCAGTCATGTAAGTGGCCTAAGAAATCGGGTCACTTATTTTTATTATGACACAGCATTTTCGCGGACTGGGTATCAGCCAGTCAATCTTAGACATCCTTAAAGATCTAAAACTAGATAATCCCACGCCCATCCAGGTGAAAACCATTCCGGTGGCAATCACTGGTCAGGATCTTATCGGCATCGCGCAGACCGGAACAGGGAAGACTTTTGCCTTCGGCATCCCGATGCTCCAGCGGCTTGGCCTCACTAAGGGCCAGGGTCTTATTATTGCGCCCACGCGCGAATTAGCTATGCAAGTCGAAGAAAGCTTAAATCGCCTCGGCAAGCCACTGGGCCTCAGGACAGCACTCCTTATTGGTGGAGAAGCTCTGGGCAAACAGTTGTTTTCATTACGTAAGAAGCCGCATATTGTTGTGGCCACTCCCGGACGCCTGATCGATCATCTTAAGCGCCGGACATTCAAGCTGGATCAGGTAAATATTTTGGTTCTTGATGAAGCGGATATGATGCTTGATATGGGGTTTGCTCCGCAGATTCAAGAGATACTCAAACAGGCGCCGACTGAGCGCCAGACCATGTTGTTTTCGGCCACTATGCCGGCGACGATCGTCAAGATCGCTGCTCAATATATGAAACTGCCGCTCAGTATTGAAGTGGCGCCGCCAGGAACGACCGCCTCCCAGGTTGATCAAGAGATATTTATCATTAAAGGAGAGGATCGCCTTGAGCATCTGGAAAAAATACTCTTACGTTACACCGGTTCCGTCCTAGTTTTTGTCCGCACTAAACACGGTGCGCGGGCGCTGGCGCGCAAGTTGGCGTCTTCAGGACATCGGGCCGTGGAAATCCATTCCAATTTAAGTCTTAATCAGCGCCGAGCCGCTTTAAACGCTTTTAAATCCAAAAAAGAGCGTATTCTGGTCGCGACCGATGTCGCCGCCCGCGGTTTAGATGTTAGCGGCATCGAATTGGTAGTAAACTATAATTTACCCGATAACTCCGATGACTACGTCCATCGCATCGGCCGGACGGCCCGGGCTGGAAAAGAAGGTAAAGCGATTACGTTTGCTACTCCCGACCAGCAGAACGAGATTCGCGCGATCGAGAAATTGATAAACAAGAGCATTAAACGGACGGAGTTTGTCCGCTTTGCGGCCGAACCCGTCCGCAGTGAGGCATCTTCTAAGCGGCGACCTTTCCGTCGCGGTTTTCGGCAAAATATTCCGTCGCGCCGCCATTTACCGGTCCGGGCGGTATCATCGCGGCGCAGCTTCGGCCGCTAATTTGCTTTTGTCATATTTAAAAACCGTCTTTAAGGCGGTTTTTTTGTGTTTTCTGCCGTCTTTTTGCGACTTTATCCGTAAGTTAATCGTCGTTTTTTTGATGAATCACGACCATCGGTGAATAGATTTTTTATCGTCGGTCTGCTAAAATCTGATTATAGTTTTATAATAATATTTATGCGTATCAATATGACCAGGAACAAGCTAGCTATCTTTTTGATTGCGGTTTTCTTGATCGGTTTGGCGGTCATCATCTATCAGGGAAGGCCGGTCAAGCAGATGGAGCCGGGAGGACTCGAGGGTGATATCAGTGCGGTAGCAGTAGATGAGATCTCGCCAATAGGAGATTTTTATACCTTGAATCAGGTCGCGTCTCATGATCGGTCGGAAGACTGCTGGTCGGCCGTAGGCGGAGCGGTTTATGACTTGACTACCTGGATCGCCCGGCATCCCGGCGGTGCCCGCCCCATCATCAATATGTGCGGCAAAGACAGCACGGAAGCCTTCAATCGGCAGCATGGCGGGTCAGCCATAGCTCAGTCGTCCCTCATCCTCCTTAAGATCGGGGAAATAGATTAAATAATATGAGTAATACTTCAAGACAGATATTACGCTATAGTCTAGCTTTATTATTTATCTGGTTTGGCTGTCAGCAGATTTTTGAACCGGCTGTCTGGCTTGGTTTTCTGCCGGAATGGACCGGGTATTTACTGGTTCCGAGAGAGATGCTAGTGCGGGCCAATGGTTGGTTCGAGATAATGGCGGCCATTTTTTTGGCGGTCGGCGTCTTTACGCGCCCGACAGCCCTGATCCTGAGCCTTCACTTATTTAGTATTGCCGCTGAAACCGGTGGCGCCATCGGCGTTCGTGATAGCGTCCTAGCTATGGCCAGTCTGGCTCTAGCCGCCTCCGAACCCGACTCTTGGACGGTTGATTCTCGGTGCCGCCGGCTGGAGCGCCCGGTTGACGCCGCATAAGATGAGGATCGGGCTCGTGTTTTACTATTTTTGATAAATATGATATATTTATCTTAGTAGGCACCCTGATTGACCCGCTCGTACTTGCTCAACCAGAATTACATTTAATCCTCTTTAAATCAAATAAAGGTCGAGATTTATTTTATTATGTTTCCCCAATCCGGGGAACGCAGCGGCCGGAGCTGAAGGTTCGCCTGACGCTCATCGGTCTATACTAAAATATGAATAAATTGACGGCTTTTGACTGGGTAGCGCTTATCCTGGTCGTAATCGGTGGTTTGAATTGGCTCTTGGTCGGGCTCTTCGACTGGAATCTGGTAACGGTAATTTTCGGCGATATGTCGATTATCACCCGCATCATTTATGTCCTGGTCGGCCTGGCAGCCATCTGGTTGCTCGCCATCAGTGGCAAGCTAGCCAAAAAATAAAAATTGTACAAAAAACCTTGTCTTTTGGGACAAGGTTTTTTTGTTGTAATTCCAGTTGGTGTTTTTGTCAAACAGTTTAAAAAGTGATAAAGTAACACCGGATAAGACAAGCTCACAATATAAGCAGTATGACTCTAAATTCCGCCGAACTTCGAAAGATTGATGCTCATGAGGCGCAAGCGATTGGAAAGACCGTAAGAAGACACCCCATATATATTATTTTGGAAAATGTTCTCGATACCTACAATATCGGCGGCTTTTTCCGTCTGGCGGACGCGGTGGCGGCGGAAAAAATCTACCTCTGCGGCGATTGCGCTATTCCGCCGGATCATAAGATTGTCAAAGCCTCGGTCGGCACCTATAAGTTCGTACCCTGGGAGCATAAAACTAGCGTCCGGGCCGCTCTAGCTGATCTCCGTTCTGTGCGCGGCTTGCAGGTAGTGGCGATTGAACAGCATCCCGATTCAACCAATTATCGGAAAGCTGATTATGATTTTCCGCTGGCTTTTGTTTTTGGACACGAAACCAACGGCATCACGTCGGAAACCCTGGAATTGGTTGATGAGATTATTGAGATCCCTATGTATGGCATCAATAAGTCGCTTAACGTCATGGTGGCGGCCGGAATAGCCGTCTATTGGGCTTTAGAGAAGTGTCGGCGCGATAAGTTTAAGCTACTAAGAGGGCTCAGGAAAGGATCAGGCCACTAGATATCGGATCGTTCGGGCGGCAATCTTGGCAATCTTTCTTCGACCGCGGTCGTCGAGAGTGCGCGTCGAGCCGAAACGGAAACCACGAGTGGACATGCCGCAAAAGCGGAGCACGTCGTGACTCAGGGCGCGCAGGGAGCGCTCGTGAGTCCAAAGCAGGGAATACCAGCGGGGGGCACCTCTGGCCGTGAAGATGGCTGCCTTCTTGCCGTGCAACTGACCGACCGGGATCCCTAGTTTATAAATGAAGCCGAAACGGCTGACAAACACCCGATCTAGCCAACCCTTCAAGATGGCCGGCAAGTTGTTCCACCAGGTCGGATAGATAAAGAGTAAGCGGTCCGCCTCTATGACCTGTTTCTGGAATGCTTGGTTCTGTTCCGAGATCGCTCGGCGCCCGGCGCTATAGAGTTCGTCATTTTTTAAGACCGGATCATAATTAATCGCATATAGGTCGATCAGCTGATAGGCAATACCGCGCCGCTCTAAATCGGCGATCGCCTGATTTAAAAAATAGGCGTGGTAGCCGTCATGGTTAGGATGAGCGTAGATGATTAAAAATCTGGCCATAGTGATGCTTTATTTCCTAAAATTATAACTCGCCTCAGCGATCCGGTCAAACCAGGCTAGGCGCCTATCGGCTAGCGACGCCTTGCCCTTTAACGCCCGCTAGATTATAATTACATTTCCACCCGTTTAGGGAAATATCGTCAAATATGGATATTTTAGAGATAGAAAACTTAAAAGTTCGTGCCGGTGATAAGCTGATACTCGATGATGTGAGTTTGAAGGTGGCACTCGGCCAGGTCTGCGTTATTATGGGACCAAATGGATCAGGTAAGAGTACACTGGCTTCGACACTTATGGGTCATCCGGCTTATACGGTTGAATCTGGCCGGATTAGCTTTTCTGGTAAGGATATCACCCGGGCCAAACCGGAAGAGCGGGCCGCACTGGGCCTTTTTCTCAGCTTCCAACAACCGCGTGAGATAGCCGGCGTCGATTATTACCCTTTTCTGTTTGAAGCCTATAAATCTCTCGCCCTTAGTCGGCGGGAGGAAGCTATGGATGTCTTCGCCTTCAAGCAGATGCTCGATGAACAAGCGACCCGGCTGGATATCAAGGATGACTGGGGGCGCCGTTATCTTAATAGTGGCTTTTCTGGTGGTGAAAAGAAAAAATCGGAGATGCTCCAGCTGGCCTTACTCCAACCCCGCTTGGCAATCTTTGATGAAGTTGACTCTGGATTAGATGTAGATGCCCTCGAAGTGGTTGGACAGGCGATTGCTGATTATATAAAACCTGAGACTAGCGCCCTGATAGTTACTCATTATCAGCGTATCCTCAAGTATGTCCGCGCCGATCAGGTCGTGGTCATGTCTGGGGGCAGGATCGCCGCCGTCGGCGGTCCCGACTTAGCGGCGCGCCTGGAAAAGGAAGGTTTTGAGAATCTCGCCTCCTAAGCGCTGACTTTACCAAAAAAACCAATATCCGTATGCCGATGCCTCTTGCCGCTTTGAACCAAGGAAAGACAAAAGCCCATGATTCGATGTGGGATAATCATGATCCCTCCGGATATATGTCTAAGACAAGGCCCGGTCTTGATGAAGATGTGGTGCGGTTCATTTCTCAGGAGAAGGACGAGCCTGATTGGATGCTCGAAAAGCGTCTGGAGTCTCTCGCCCTATATAAGACGGCGTCGCTTCCGAACTGGGGACCGGATCTTTCTCGCCTGGATCTGAATCGGATAACTTATTATGCTCGGGCGGTTGATAAACAAGCCCAGGATTGGAAGGACGTGCCGCCGGATATCAAGAATACTTTTGACCGCCTAGGCATACCACAAGCCGAACAAGAAGTTCTGGCTGGAGTCGGTGCCCAATACGAATCGACTGTTATTTATCACAGTCTGCGTGAACAATTCAAGGAGCAGGGGGTAATTTTTGAAGATCTTGATGTCGCCTTGAAAAATCATGAGGCGCTTGTTCGAAAATATTTTATGAAGTGCATTCCACCTACGCTTCATAAGTTCGCTGCGCTGCATGGCGCCGCCTGGAGTGGCGGGACTTTCCTTTATATACCTCGTGGCGTCAGAGTCGACATGCCGCTTCAGGCTTACTTTCGCATGAATGCCAAAGGTATGGGCCAGTTTGAGCATACGCTTATAATCGTGGAAGAAGACGCGCAGGCCCATTATATTGAAGGCTGTAGCGCCCCCCGTTATGGGGTTGATTCCTTGCACGCTGGGGCGGTCGAGATATTTGTTGCCGCCAGGGCCCGTTTCCGTTATAGTAGCGTCGAGAGCTGGAGCAAAGATGCTTATAATCTGAACACTAAACGGGCGTTAGTCGAAACCGGCGCCCATATGGAGTGGGTGGGCGGCAATTTCGGTAGCCACGTGACGATGCTTTACCCCTGTTCGGTCCTCAAGGGCCGGGGGGCGACGGCTGATCATCTGGGGGTGGCTTTTTCCGGTGCCGGCCAGACTCAGGATACTGGAGCTAAGGCCATCCATTTAGCGCCTGATACCAGCTCGAATATCGTTATGAAAAGTATTTCGCGAGACGGGGGGCGCTCCATCTACCGTGGACTCATCGATATCGCGCCGGAAGCTGATAACGCTGCTTCTAGCGTTAAATGCGACGCTCTTATTCTGGACGAGAAATCAGAATCGGACACCATACCGCTTATCAGGACAAAAAATCAGAGCGCCGTTTTAGCCCATGAGGCGACCGCCGGCCGGCTTAACGAGGAGGACTTATTTTATCTCCAATCTCGAGGGCTGAGCGAGGCACAAGCCAGCGCAATGATCGTGAACGGCTTTATCGAGCCGATCGTTAAGGAACTGCCGCTTGAGTACGCTGTTGAGATGAATCGAATGGTCGAACTTGAAATGGAGGGTAGCGTCGGTTAAGATAAGATCAACCATGGAAATAAGGAAAATACAACCGGGAGAGGAACTGATCACCATTTTAGACGGAGCGGACATCTTTTTACTCGATGAAATGGGTTCGCCGGATAATCCCAAAGTGCTGAGCATCAAGGTCGGCCACGGCTGCCGCTTGCGTTATCTGTTATTTTTTAATCCTGGTATCCCGTCGCCTTATGAGGGCCGCCGCGAGCTGACGGTCGGCGATGGTTCAGAGGTCGATACCTGGCAGGCCTATTTTGGGGCTGGGGACTGCAGTTTGAACATCGATAGCCGGCTGGGCGAGAAAGTAATCTTTCGGCAGCAGGCTTTTTTCTTCCAAAACAGGGATCAGTCGCTCAGGATAACTGATAATAATATTTTTGAGCGGCCCGGTTCAACGGGACGCTTCCGTACGGATGGGCTGATAGACAATCGGGCCCGAGCGGAATATTTTTCCGAATTAGCAATCGTCGCCGGCGCCCAGGAAACGGACTCCCGGATCGACCTTAAGCTATATCTCCTGAGTCCTGAGGCGCGCGGGACCATGCGACCTGGCTTGAAGATAAAAGCTAATCGCGTAAAAGCCGAGCACGGCGCCAGTACTTTCCATCTGGCGGAAGAAGATCTTTTCTATCTGCGCTCGCGCGGTCTAAGCCCCAGTCAGGCAAAATCGCTGGCCGTCCGCTCGGTCGCGGAGAGGTTCGCGGCGTCTGTCGGTCAGCCCGAGTATCGTGAGATGATAATGGCGGCTGTTAAACTACGATTATGAACAGGCAGGATTTTCCCATTTTAAAAAAAAGGATCGGCGGACGGCCGCACGTCTATTTTGATAACGCGGCGACCGCTCATAAACCCCTAGCGGTCTTAAAAGCGATCGACGACTATTATCGGCGGCACAATGCTAATGTCCATAGAGCGCTCAATCCGCTTGCTGAAGAAGCCACCGGCCTATACGAGAGCGGCCGCGATACCGTCGCGGCGTTCATCTCTGCTCATCGAGAAGAAATTATTTTCACGCGCGGCGCCACCGAGGGAATCAATCTAGTGGCGCGGACCTGGGGGGAAGTTAATTTGAAACGTAACGACATCATCCTGCTGAGCCAAGCTGAACATCACGCTAATATAGTACCTTGGCTGCAGCTTAAAGAGAGACGAGGTGTTAAAATAGCCTATATCCCCCTGGCTAAGGATGGTTCCTTGGACGGGTCGGCTGCCCGCCGGTTGCTCGCCAAGCCCCGAGTCAAGTTGTTAGCCCTCACTCAGGCCTCAAACGTCTTAGGCATCATCAATCCGGTTAAGGAGCTAATCGGCTACTCCCGGGCGCGGGGTATCGTCACTTTGCTCGATTCCAGCCAGATGATCGCGCACCGGAAGGTCGACGTACGCTCCTTGGGCTGCGATTTTTTGGTATTTAGCGGCCATAAGCTGGGCGGCCCCACTGGGATCGGTGTCCTTTACGGCCGCCGTAAGTTATTGGAAAAGATGCCGCCATTTATGGGTGGCGGGGATATGATTAATCAAGTAAGGGAGGATTATTATACAATGGCCCCGTTACCGTGGAAGTTTGAGGCAGGAACGCCGCATATTGCCGGAGTTATCGGACTGGCCGCCGCCTGCGCTTATTTGAACGGACTAGGCTGGCCGCGGATAGCTAAAGCGGAAAACGATCTTATCGCCGCGTTTATGAAAGGATTGCGTCGCCAGCCTTTTATTAGGCTGGTCGGTACGGCCCGGCCGCGTTTGCCGATTTTTTCTCTAACAGTCGACCAGATTCATCCGCATGATCTGGCAGATTTCCTCGGCCAGGCAGGAATCATCCTGCGGGCCGGCCGCCACTGCGCCGAGCCTCTACATGAGTATCTCGGTCTCGGAGCGACACTGCGGGCGAGTTTGAGTTTTTATAATACCAAAGAAGAGATCAGCTATTTTTTTAAGAAGCTGGCTGCTCTCTACCGGGCTTTCTCTGAATAATATGGATATTTACGCCGCTCACATCCTTGATCATTATCGGCATCCGCGCAACCAAGGAACCTGTTCTCAGCCCGATGCTGTCGCCCAGGAAGCGAACAGTGCCTGCGGCGATAATATTTCTGTCTCCCTCAAGCTGGACGGAGACAAAATAATGGCCGTCAGATTTACGGGCCAGGGTTGCGCCATCTCCCAAGCCGCCATGTCTCTACTTTCCGAGACTTTAATCGGTCAGACTGCCGAGGCGGTTAGCGGTTATAGCTTGAAAGAAGTTAAAAAGACGTTGGGTATCGATCTTAGTCCGCGGCGGCAAGACTGCGCGCTACTAGGCCTGCGTACCGTTCAGAAGGCCTTAAAAACCTATAAAAAGAGGCGATAATCAGATTTATTTCTGTCTGCCGTCTCTTTTGCAATCAAGGCCAAAATGTGATAGAATCTTTTGGCGTCTTTCAGGTAAAATACAGAAAGATATTAACTCCATATTACAAGCTATGGCCGGAATTTTTAAGTTACATTCAGATTTTCAGCCGGCCGGAGATCAGCCGGAGGCGATCGCTAAGCTCCGCCGGGGGCTGGAGCGAGGTTTGCGTTATCAAACGCTCCTGGGCGTGACCGGTTCCGGCAAAACGTTCACCGTCGCTAATTTGATAAGTGAATTTAACCGGCCCGTCTTGGTCATGGCACCAAATAAGGCGCTGGCGGCCCAGTTGTATCGCGAATATAAGAATTTTTTTCCCGAAAATGCCGTTCATTATTTCGTCTCATATTATGATTATTATCAGCCGGAAGCCTATTTACCGATCACTGACACCTATATCGATAAGGAAGCGATGATTAATCAGGAAATAGATCGACTGCGCCACGGCGCCACCTCGGCGCTGGCAACGCGGCGCGACGTGATTGTGGTTGCCTCCGTCTCCTGTATTTATAATCTGGGCGTACCGATCAGCTACTTAGAGGCTCGGTTGGTGCTCGAGAAGGGTAAGCCGATGGTCCGGGGCGATCTCATCAAACAACTTGTTAAGATCCAATTTAAACGGACTGGCGGCGAGATCAGCCGCGGCGAATTTCGCGTGCGCGGCGATATCTTTGAGATCCGTCCGATGTCCGAAAACGTGATTTACCGCCTAGAGTTGGCTGGACAGACGATATCCGACCTAATGATGGTCGATAATGTTTCTAAAAATATATTAGGCCATTTGGAAGAGATTGCCATTTTTCCGCCCAAGCACTTTGTTTCCACCGCTCCGCAGATTGAAGCGGCAATCAAGAATATCCAAGCCGAGCTTCGGGACCGCCTGGCTTATTTCCGCCGCGAGGGTCTACTTCTGGAGGCGGAGCGCCTGGAACGGCGGACGCGTTATGATATAGAAATGCTTCGGTCCCTCGGCTATTGCCATGGCATTGAGAATTATTCCCGGCATCTGACCGGAAAACTGGCCGGCGAAGCGCCCGATTCCTTATTAGCTTATTTCCCTTGGCAGGAGGGAAAGCCGGATTTTTTGACAGTCATCGACGAATCGCATATCGCCGTTCCTCAGGTCAGGGGCATGTACAACGGCGATCAGGCCCGCAAGAAGACGCTTGTCCAATATGGCTGGCGTCTGCCCTCCGCCCTGGATAACCGCCCGCTTAAATTTAGCGAATTTGAAAAGCGCATCGGCCCGGTCATCTTTACGACGGCGACTCCTGCTGATTTTGAAAAGAAGAACTCCCAACAGACCGTCGAACAGGTTATCCGGCCAACTGGTCTTGTCGACCCGGAGATCGAGATCCGCCCTGTGTTCGATAAAATCAATAATCACAGCCAGATAAACGACGTGATGGCTGAGGTTAAAGATATCGCGGCGCGCGGTGAACGCGCCATTATCAATACGCTTACGAAAAAACAGGCGGAGGATCTGCACGCTTTTTTCAGTGAGCAAGGTTTTCGGAGCAACTATTTACATTCCGGCATTCAAACTTTCGAGCGCACCAAAATCCTGATGAATTTCCGGGAAGGGAAGTTCGACGTTTTAATAGGCGTCAATCTCCTGCGCGAAGGACTCGACTTGCCGGAAGTCACGCTGGTTGCCATTTTAGACGCTGACCGCGAGGGTTTTTTGCGCAGCCAGACATCTCTTATGCAGACGATGGGTCGGGCGGCGCGAAACGTTCGTGGTCGGATCATCCTTTACGCCGATCAGACAACCGATTCGATGCGTCGGGCTATAAATGAGGCGGCGCGACGAAGACGTAAGCAGCTGGCGTATAATAAAAAGCAAGGTATCACGCCCCAAACGATCTATAAGAAGATTGAGGAGTTTCTTGTTACGGCTGAAGAATAATAACTTAATTATGTCTGAAAAACTTATCATCCGCGGCGCGCGCATGCACAATTTGAAAAATATTGACCTTGAGATACCTCATAACAAGCTGACGGTAATCACTGGCGTATCGGGAAGCGGTAAATCATCCCTGGCTTTCGATACTATCTTTGCCGAGGGGCAGCGCCAGTATGTAGAATCACTCTCCCCCTACATGCGTCAATTCCTTGGTCAGAAGAAACCGGCCGATGTCGATGAAATCATCGGTCTGGCGCCGGCCATCTCGATTGATCAAAAGGCCCTGTCGCACAATCCGCGTTCGACTGTGGGTACCTTGACCGATATTTATGATTATCTGCGTGTGCTCTATGCCCGGGTAGGTGAAGTTTATTGCCCGCTGTGCGGGACGAAGATCGAGAAGCTTAGCGCTGAGGAGATGGTCGACATTTTAATTACCCGGGGACGCGATTTGGGCGAAGAATACGCCACGATCCTGGCGCCGGTTGTCCGGGGACGCAAGGGCGAATACTACCAGCTCCTCTATAATTATCTTTCCTTGGGTTACACCGAAGCCAGGATTGACGGACGGATCCATCCGCTTCGCGAACAGATCAAACTTGAACCTAAGAAGCAGCACGATATCGAGATCGTGATAGATCAGGTGCTCTTGACCGACCAGTCACGTTTGTTTGAGGCCGTTGAAAATTCTTTAGAATACAGCAAGGGGCTGATGATCGCCAAGTTCAAGAAACAGGAATTCTTGCTCTCGGCTAATTGGACTTGTCCGAATGACAGTTTTTCTTTTCCGGAAGTAGAACCGCGGTTGTTTTCGTTCAATTCTCCCCACGGCGCCTGTCCGGAGTGTTCGGGGTTGGGGCGGAAAGATTTTTTTTCGAGCGCGCCTTGCCTAGTTTGTCAGGGGAGGCGTCTCCGGCCCGAGTCTTTGTCGGTTCGTGTTAGTGGCAAGAATATCGCCGAAGTGGCCGGTCTGTCTATCCTAAGAGCGCTTGAGTTCTTCAATCGTTATTATGAGAAGATGACCCGGCGGGAACGGACAATTGCGGAAAATGTTATCATCCAGGTGATCAGCCGCCTAGAATTTCTGCTCAAAGTCGGGCTTAACTATCTGTCCCTGGAACGCGAAGCGCACACCTTATCCGGCGGTGAAGCCCAGCGCATCCGTCTGTCCTCCCAGATCGGTTCGCATCTTTCCCGTACCCTGTACGTTTTAGACGAACCAACTATTGGCTTGCACGAGCGGGACACTGAGCGTTTGATCGAGACCCTTAAAAAGCTGCGCGACAAGGATAATACGGTGATAATTGTGGAGCATGACGAACGGACGATCCGGGAATCTGATTACCTGGTCGATCTCGGCCCCCTCGCCGGCGTCCATGGCGGCGAACTCATGGCCAGCGGCCCGACTAAAGAACTCCTAGCCAGCAAGAAGTCTAAATCAGCCAAGCGATCCCTGACTCTGCAATATTTGAATAATGAACGCTCGATCAGTCTGCCACTCAAGCGTCGCGAACAGAATCATGGTTCCCTTAAGATTATCGGGGCCCGCGCCAATAATTTAAAGAATATTAAGTTGGAAATCCCTCTGGGCCGATTGGTTGGGATAAGCGGTGTCTCCGGAAGTGGCAAATCATCTTTGCTTTACGATATTATCTATCGCAACGTGACTAGGATCAAGAACCAACCAGGACGACCCAAACTGGAACACGTGAAGGAGCTTAAAGGTACGGAGTATATTAATCGCGTGGTCGTAATTGATCAGTCGCCTATTGGCCGTACGCCTCGTTCCAACCCCGCAACCTATACCGGCATATTTACGCCAATCCGTGACTTCTTCGCTTCGCTGCCGGAGGCGCGGGAACGCGGCTATACGATCTCTCGCTTCTCCTTCAATCGTCCCGGCGGCCGCTGCGAAGCCTGCCAAGGTGCCGGCGCGAACCTGATCGAAATGCATTTTCTTCCGCCGGTACTGGTGGAGTGTGAGGTCTGTCGCGGCAAGAGATTTAATCGCGAGACCCTGCAAGTTAAATATAAGGGGCGAAGCATTGCCGATATCCTTGATCTGACTATCGATGAGGCGGTCGAGCATTTTAAAGGGAATTATTATATTACTGATAAGCTCCAGGTCCTCCAGTCGGTCGGTCTGGGTTATATTAAGATTGGTCAGAGCGCGACCACCTTATCTGGCGGTGAAGCCCAGCGCGTCAAGATCGCTAAGGAACTCACCCATACCCTAGGTAAGCGCACCCTTTACTTGTTGGATGAACCGACGACTGGTCTGCATTATTATGATATTGATATGCTGCTGGCCGTCCTTAATAAACTGGTCGAAAAAGGAAATTCCGTCCTAGTCATTGAACACAATATGCATATGCTCAAGTCGATGGATTATATAATTGATCTCGGTCCAAACGGCGGGGAAGAAGGTGGCCGTTTGGTGGCGGCCGGTGCACCGGAAGATATTGTGCGCGAGCCGGGTAGCGTAACCGGAAAATACTTGAAGGATTATTTAAAGTAAACCTCATGACATTTGCGCAAAAAGTATATAAGTTTACGGCTCTGATACCGCGCGGTAAAGTAGCGACCTACCACTCGCTGGCAGTGGCGATCGGCCGTCCCAGCGCCAGCCGGTCGGTCGGTAATGCTCTTAATAAGAATCCGTTCGCGCCCCAGGTTCCTTGTCACCGCGTTGTCCGTTCTAGCGGTGAAGTGGGTGGTTTTGCCGGCGGGAACGCCAAGAAGATCCGTCTGCTCCGGCGGGAAGGAGTAGTTATTAAGAAAAGCCGGGTCGCCTCTCAGGCATGCTTCTATGAATTCCCAGCTCAAGGATAAGCTTAAGGATATACCGCGCCGGCCGGGCGTGTATTTTTGGCTGGATAAGGCGGGCGCGGTGCTTTATGTGGGGCGGGCGACGAATCTCCGGGCCAGACTCAGCCAATATTTTCAGAAAGACCGTGAACGGCGGATTGCCGAAATGGTCGAAACGGCCGCTGATATCAGTTATGAAGCGACCGATACCGTCCTCGAGGCGATAATCTTGGAGGCCAAATACATCAAGCGTCATTGGCCGAAGTATAACATCATGGACCGCGATGATCGGTCCTTTATCTATCTGGTCATCCCGAAAGGGGATTTCTCAAAGCTGATCATCATCCGCGGCAAAGATTTACAGCGTTTTCCCCCTAGTCGGGCGAAGATTTTCGGTCCATATCAAAGTTTTTATCTGCTCAAAATAGCGCTCAGATTGATCCGGCGTATCTTTCCCTATGGTAATTGCCTGCCGCACAGCGGTCGCCCCTGTTTCGATTATCAGATCGGTATCTGTCCGGGTGCTTGCATTGATGCGATAACGGCCGAAGAGTATCGGAAGAACATCGATAATATCTGTTTGCTCCTTAGCGGTGAAAAGAAGCGCCTCGTTAGAAAGTTAGCTAAGGAGAATCCGGAGCAACTTAAAGCGCTCAAGCAGCTCCAAGAGGTCGCGCTTCTCAGCCGCGAGGAGGATCTGGGCGAAACACGCGTCAATCGTCTCGAGGGCTACGATATCTCCCACCATCACGGAAAAGAAGGTTATGGCTCTATGGTCGTCTTCCAGAACGGGGAAGCAGCTCGCGACGAGTATCGTCTGCTC
>Ga0265297_10004347_pt1 | contig 23379 bp, 17 predicted proteins | sample Munlanlwell13791_FD_192502 | JGI IMG/M metagenome (GOLD analysis project Ga0265297, IMG submission 192502) | Leachate microbial communities from a municipal landfill in Southern Ontario, Canada - Leachate well 137-91 | ecosystem: Engineered > Solid waste > Landfill > Unclassified | place... | reverse complement strand
TGAGAACTGAAGACATATGAGAGGATTTGCCAGGCTGGGAAGTGAATGTATAGTTCAAGCAGTAGTGGAGGTTTTATGATGAAGAAAACGTTATTGCAGTGGTTGTGCCCGGCGCTGTTGGCGGCCGGGTTGGTGTTGGGAACGGGGACGACGCCAGTAGCGGCCCAAGACCGGGAACGTGCCGCGCTGGATGAGCGCTTGAACCGACTGGAACGGCGCATCAATGAGATGACCGAACAGCAACAGAGGGTGCTGCAGCGTCTGGTGCCGGGATTGAATCGCCCGGATGCAAAGCCTGCGCCGGGACCCTGCGCGGTATGCCCATTGGCACCTCAAAAGGCAGCGCCGGCGGCGATGGGCCCGAAGTGTCCGGTCAGGTGCTGCGGCTTCGTTTGCGCGGGGTTGTTGGCATTGGTGATAACGATCAACATCCTCCTCGCGGTCTGGATATTCACGGACATCCGCAAACGCGGCGAAGGGCATGGCATCTTTGTCGCACTGGCGCTGGTGGCAGGAATCCCGACGGCGATCATTTACGCACTGGTGCGAATAGGCGACAAGAAGTCCTGAACGAACCGGCCATTGCGGCGCAGAGTGAGGTCCGTGTCGGGCGGGCGGAGGCGACGGCGGCGCACGCCTTCCCCCACGCGCTACGGCACCGGCACGAACTGAATGGCGTCGGCGATGACGTGGCCGTTGGTGCCGTCGTTGAGAATTTCCACCCAGCCGGCCGCACCGGCGTCGAACTGGAAGACGCCGAGCTTCAGCGACTGGCCGTTCTTGAGCGGTTGGCGCTGGTTGACGACGACGGTCTTCTCGCCATCGGCGGCATGAATGACGACGGGGACGTTGGTGGCGCGATTGTTGAGCGGCGAGTGGATGATGCGCACCTCGTAGCGACCAGCCTTGGGCAGCTTCGGCGTGAAACGAACGCGCATCCGGCCTTTGTCGGTATTGCCATCGTGGATGTAGCCGTCGCCGACGAACGGACCGGCACTTGCGCCGCCAGCCCACTCACCCGTAATCACTGCCTGCGTGTCGTCCACAACAATGCCGGCGAGCTTGCCGGCGTCGAGCACCACGACCTTGCGCGGCTGATGGGCGGGGAAACCTTCGTTGGAGATAATCTGGCCCTGCGCCTTGAGTTTCGCGGCGAGTTTCTCGTAGGAGACCTTCTGTGCCGTCACGCCGTCATCCATTGCCATCGCCGCCGCGACCGCGCTGGACTGGCCGAGGATCATGAACACCGGCTCCATGCGGATGGAGCCGTAGGCGATGTGCGTCGCGGAGAGGCAGACCGGCACGAAGAGGTTGTCGCACTCGCTGGCCTTCGGCACGATGGAGCGATAAGAGATCGGATACGGCCCGCGGCAACCAACCTCCACGTCGCCCTCGTTCTCGACGTGGCCGTTCTTGACGAGGCGCTGGCAGTTATGGCTGTCCATGCCGTAGGCACCGAGACCGACGCCATCCGTGGCCTTCCGCTCCCAACGGCAATCGTGCTCGGTCATGACGTAGTCGGAAATCATCCGCCGCGCCTCGCGAACATACATCTGCGACGGCCAGCCGCCCGTCGCGGCAAACTCATCCTTCGCCAGACCCCACGAGTTCATCTCGTCGCGCAGCACCTGCGGCACGCGTTTGTTGGTCGCGAGGAAATAGAGGAAGCCGCGCGTGTAGTTCTCGTGTTCCTTCCAGATGCGTTCGCGCGTGGCGTAATCGCCATCGGGATAATCGTAATTGCAGCCGATGAAGTCGGTGGAGAATGGCCCGTTGTTGTTGGTGTCGGTCTTGCCGTTGGGCATTCGCACGGGGTTCATCAGCTTGCCAACGGGCGGCAGCTTGTTGGCAGCGACGCTCGCTTCGAGGTAACGCGCGAGCAGCTCGTATTTCTTTTCGTTGTAGCCCGGCGGCGCGATCCACGGGAGCTTGTTCCCCTCCACCTGTGTCATGCAGAGGCGAAAGTTGTAAGCCTGCACGCAGCGGTCGCCATCGCCCGGCTTGCCGCCGTCACCCGGCTGGATGAATGGCAGCAATCCGCTCGACGGGTCGCCCGGCTTCACGTAGGGGTCCACCACCACCTTGAACTGGTGATACGGCGTCTCGGCGCGGACGCCGTTGAGGGTCTCTCCATATTTTACGTTCGCCTCGCGACCGACATGGTAGGCGACGCCGGCCTTGACCATCAAGTCGCCCTCGTAGCTGGCGTCAATGAACATCTTGCCGGCAAACACGCGGCCGTTCTTCATCGCAATCTCGACGATGCGCGCACCGTCCTTCTTCACGGACGCGAGACGCTGCCCGAACTGAACGTCCACCTTCGCCTCACGCATCATCTGCTTGTAAATGTCCATCGCCACGTGCGGCTCGAACGTCCACTTCGTGGGCCGGCCGGTCTTCTCAACGAGCGGGTCTTTGCCGCGCTCCTGGCCTGCGGCGTTCTTCGCGACCTCCTGCGGCTTCTCCCACGTCCACGACTCCGGCTTCGCATAATGCTGGTGGATGCGTTCATAGAATTCCCGCGCGATGCCGCCGATGGCCGCCTTGTTGCCGATGTCGGTCGCTCCGAGGCCGCCGGTGGTCAGACCGCCCAGATGCCGCTCCGGCTCCAGCAAAAACACGCTCTTGCCTTCGCGCGCCGCGGCGATGGCCGCCGCCACGCCGCCGGAAGTGCCGCCATAAATCACAATATCGGCGCGAGCCGGCTCGGCAGCGTTTGCCGGGAACCACGCCGTTTGTGCCAACACCACGATCGCTGCCATCAACCATTTTTTCATCGCAAGCTCCATGAGTTAGAAATGAGTTCCACGCCGGAACAATTCAATTACCGTTCGCAACCATCAACGTAAGAGGCGGCCACGTCTTCGCGAAATACTGCAAGCATCAGCCGAGGACTCTACTTCGCCAGAATCTCTTCGCGCACCTTGCCGTCAGTGCCGGTCATGTCAATGCCGAGCAGGCGTGCAACCGTCGGCGCCAGATCAGTGGCATCCATGTCGGTCAGCTTCGCACCGGGCCGGATGCCCGCGCCCCACGCGACGAACGTCGCGTGCATTTTCGGCTGCTCCGAGTTATAGCCATGAGTGCCCCTCACGCCGCCGCTCACCGGCACAACCACCGCGGAGCCAGCCGCGCTGTCGGAGAACGTGTAGTCTTCCTTCGCGCAGAGCACCAGATCACCCATGCGCGGATCCTTGTCGGGCGTGACCAGTCCGAATCTCGCGTAGTCCTTCTGTTCGACGACCATCTCAATGCCTTCGACGCTGCGAAACTCCCCGGCGAGTTTGGCGAGGATTTCTGCGCGGCGTTCCTTGTCGAGCACGTAGACGAAGGTGCTGCCGCCCTGCCCCAACGCGTTCGCCTGGCGCGAGACGACTTTGTTGCCTTCCATCTTGATCAAGCCGTCCTGCTTCAGTTTCACGTTCGGCCGGATCTCTTTCGTGAAGGGGTTGAAGCCGTGGTCGGAGGCGACAATGAACGTGACGCGGCCGGGGAAGGCCGCCACCGCCGCCTCGTAGATGTCGCGCACGCGGTCATCCTCGTGGTTGCAGATCCAATACGCCTCTTCAGACTGCGGCCCATGGGCGTGCTGCACATGATCGGTATCCATCAGATGCACCATCAGCAGGTTTGGGTGGTGCGTGCGTATCACATGGCCCGCCATGCGCGCATACATCCAGTCGCGCGCCGGACCGCCGGCTGGAGCCTTGCACCACGCCTCCTGCATCCAGAATGGGATGTTCGCCGCGCGCAGTTCGACGAGCCATGACGGGGTCGAGTATTTCTGGAACAAGTCGTTGGGGAAGATGTCCGGCACAGTCCAGTCGAGTGTCTTGGCGTTGCGGCTCGCGGGCCAGCAAACCGCCGCTGTCTTCAGCCCGGCGCGATGCGCCACGTCGTAAATCGTCGGCACCTTCACAATCTCGTCCTTGTCGAACAACGGGTCAGGAATGAACGGCACGCTCTTGCCGGCCTCGCGGTCCCAATAGGAGTTGCCAATCACGCCGTGACGGCCGGCCCAGCAACCGGTGGCCAGCGTTGTGTGCGTCGGCCACGTCACTGACGGCATCGCGCATTTCATGCCAGTGGCGTGCGCGCCTTCGCGGGCCAACCGCCGGATGGTGGGCATGTCGGCCTTCGGATCGTCGAGGTAATAGGCCGCCAATCCATCCACGCTGATGACCACCACGAGACGCTCAGCGGCAGGCGCGAGCGTGCCGGAAGAAGAGCTCCCGGTCGGAGCGGTCGCGCAGCCGGCCAGCAGAGCGATGCAGAGCGTGGTGAACAGGGATTTCAGAAGCCGGGACCGAGTCATGTTAGGTTTTCCTTTTGATGAGAATTCGTGACACACATCCTTGCTGTTACGCGTGGCAGATTAACGAAGACCGGCGTGATTACAAGAGTTCAGTTGAGCGATGAAAAATGACGTTGACAGCGGCGGCTGTTCGCGGCGTTATTCATTTATGGCTGCCATCGTTCCCCATCATTCAAGCCGGCGGTCGTTTCTGAGATCGCTTGCGTCCCTTCCGCTGGCCGGCTTCGCATTGGCCCGCGCCGCGGAAGAAAAACTGCCGCCCTGCCGCGCCATCACCCGAGGCCCGAAGTTCCACTGGCGCGCCTACTACGACAAGCTGCTGTTCGACCCCGCCAACCGGCTCGTGGTCTGCAACGAAGTGGACTTCGAGGGCCGTTCACCGACGGCGGACGACGTGATCCGCGTCGGCATGGTGGATACGAAGGACGGCGACAAGTGGACCGAACTCGGCAGTTCTCGCGCCTGGAACTGGCAGCAAGGCTGCATGCTTCAGTGGGTGCCGGGCAGCAAGAGCGAGGTGGCTTGGAACGATCGCGAGGGCGACCGTTTTGTCTGCCACGTCCTCGATGTGAAAAGCGGCAAGAAGCGCTCGCTGCCAAACCCGTTCTATTGCCTCAGTCCCGACGGCCGCTGGGCGGTCGCACCGGACTTCCGCCGGCTCAACGACACCCGGCCTGGCTACGGCTACACGGGCATTCCCGACCCGAATTTCAATGTGCTCGCGCCCGACAACGCCGGCATCTGGCGCATGGACATGCGCACCGGCAAACAGACGTTGATCCTCCCGTTCTCCGAGGTGGTGAAAATCCCGTTCGCCGGCCCGCCGGAGTTGGCGTTCAAGCCGGAGTCGAAGCACTGGTTCAACCACCTGCTCATCAACACCAATGGCACGCGGTTCTTCTTCCTGCATCGCTGGACCCTGCCGGGAAGGAGAGGTTTCTTCACGCGCGCCTTCACAGCCAAGCCGGATGGCACTGACTTGTATCAACTCATCCCGAACGGCAAGGTCTCGCACTTCGTCTGGCGCGACGCGAAACACATCACCGCCTTCGCCGGTCATCCGCCAACCAACGAGTGGAAGTTCTGCATCTTCGAGGACAAGACGCACAACGTCGAGGTCATCGGTGAGGGTGTGCTCAACCGCGGCGACGGCCACATCACCCACGTGCCCTGCACGCACAACCAGTGGGTGCTCAACGATACTTATCCCGACAAGCAGCGGAACCAGAATGTCCACATGTTCCACATCCCGACCCGGCGCCGCGTCGAACTCGGCCACTTCCTCTCGCCGAAGGAATACAGCGGCGAGTGGCGCTGCGACACACATCCATGTTGCAGCCGTGACGGGAAGAAGGTCATCCTCGACTCGCCGCACAATGGCGGCCGCCAGGTTTACATGATCGATATCGCCGAAATCGTTGGTTGAAGACTGCGGAGAAACAATTCCATGAATCCTAGAAACTTCGTCAAACTCATGGTGGTGGTTTGCACAGCCATCGCCGTCACGTTCAGCCCGGCCAGCGCCCAACAGAAAGCGCCCGCGCCGAAGTCGCCCGTCTTCAAGGCCGGCTTCGCCGAGCGCGACATCACGCCCGACATCGGCATGGAAGCGCCCGGCGGTTACGGCAAGAGCTATCACCGGATTTTCCACGACCCGTGCAAGGTCCGCGCCGTCGTGTTCGACGACGGCAAGAAGCGTGTCGCGCTCGTCGCGATGGATATGCTGTTCGTGACGCGCCACTTCGTGAAGGAAGTGCGCGCCGAAATCGAGAAACGCTGCGGCATCAAGCCGGAGTGTGTGCTCATCGGCGCGTCGCACTCGCATTCATCGGGGCCCATGGGCATGAGCGAGCCGGGCGATTTCGACAACGCCTCTCCACTGGTCAAGGAATTGGTCAACGACAAGTCCATCGTGTCCAATCCCGGTTACACGCAACTGCTCAAGCGGCAGGCCGTCGAGGCCGTTGTGTACGCCAACGAACTGCGCACTGACGCGAAGGTCGCCGTCGGCTTCGGCCACGAGGACAAGGTCGCTTTCAACCGCCGCATGCGCATGAAGAACGGCTTGAGCTACACGCATCCCGGCGCGGGCTATCCCGACATCGTCGGCTACGCGGGGCCGACCGACCCGCAGGTCGGCGTCGTGGGTGTGTGGGACTTGAAGGGCAACCTGCTCGGCGTGGTGGTGAACTTCTCCTGCCATGCAACGACCGCGCCCGGCGGCATCTCGGCGAACTGGATTTGGGCGATGGAGCAGACGCTGCGCGGCGCGACCGGCAACGCCTCGCTGCCCGTGGTCTTCATGCAAGGCGCGTGCGGCGACGTCACACAAGTGGATAACCTCACCAAGACACAAAACCCCGCGGCTGAGGAATGGTGCCAGCTCGTCGGCGGTCGCGTCGGCGCGGAGGCGTTCAAGACGCTGCTGCTGATCCGGCGCGGCGCGGGCAGCGACATCCCGCTCGATGTGCGACAGAAGGTCTGGAACATCAAGCGGCGTCCACCCTCTCCCGAGAAAGTGAAGAAGGCGCTGGAGCTGGTCCAGAAAACCCCGAAGGAAGTCGGCGCGACTGAATGGACCTTCGCAAAGGAGACGGTGGTGCTCGACGCGCTCATGAAGTCGCGACCGCAGGTAGAGGTGGAGGTGCAGGCTGTGCAGGTCGGCCCGGCGGTGTTCGTGACGAACATGGCGGAGTATTTCGTGCAGTTCGGCCTCGACATCAAGAAGGGCAGCAAGTTCCCGTTTACGTTTCCCGTCGAGTTAGCCAATGGCATCTGCGGTTACGTGCCAACCGAGGAGGCGTTCGGCCCGCACGGCGGCGGCTATGAAACGCGCCTGAGCGGTTACAGCAACCTCGAGATCACCGCCGGCCGTCAAATGGCGAACACCGGCATCGCGCTGGCTAATGAGATGACGCCCGGCCCCGTACCGCAACCGCCCCCGCCCCCGGTGTCCAAGGCGCCTTGGGGTTACGGTGCTGTGCCACCCGAACTGGAATAGATCCCATGCCCATTTACATCCCGCCGATCACACGCCGGCAATTTCTAAGAGGCTCGCTTGCCGCAAGCGCGAGTCTGTTGTTTCCCCGCCATCTGTGGGCTGAGGAAAAGACCGCCGACCTGAACACGTGGGCGCTGCTCTCCGACACGCACATCGCCGCCGATCGTGCGAAGGTTGCGCGGGAGGTGAACCTGGCCGAGCATTTCGAAACCGCAGTTCGCGAGATCATCGAGTTGCCGCAACGGCCCGGCGCAGCGCTCATCACTGGTGATTGCGCATTCGACAGAGGTGAGGTGGGCGACTACGCAACGTTTGCCAGATTGGCACAGCCAATTCGCGCGGCGCAGATCCCGCTCCACCTCGCTCCCGGCAATCACGATGTTCGCAACCGTCTGCGCGCAGCGTTCGCCGAGGCGAAAGCCACGCGCCGGCCGAGTGCCGACCGCTGCATCTCCCTGGTCCGCTCGCCGCTGGCAAACTGGTTCCTGCTCGACTCGCTCGACCGAACCAACAGCACGCCCGGTGTGCTTGGCGAAACCCAGTTGGCGTGGCTCGCGCAGACACTGGATGCCAACACCGACAAGCCGGCCATCCTCGCCGCACACCACTATCCCGACGATTGCAAGAGTGAGAAGCCGAGCGGCCTGCTCGACACCGCGCAGTTGCTGGAAGTGATCGTGCCGCGCAAGCAGGTGAAAGCCTATGTCTTCGGCCACTCTCACGTCTGGAAGGTCACGCGCCACGAGAGCGGCATCCACTTCATCAACCTGCCGGCAGTCGCCTACGTGTTCAGCAAGAGCGTGCCGTCCGGCTGGGTGCTCGCGACGTTGAAACCCGACGGCGCGCGGCTCCGGCTCAATTGCACGGACCGCGCCCACGCTCAACACGGGCAGACTCTGGAACTGAAGTGGCGGGCGTCGTAAGCCGCAAGAACTTGTAGCTGAATCGATCAGCGCTGGCTCATATCAACGTCCAACCCTTCCGGTATGGCCGGCGGATGAGGGCATCGGCTTCGGGGCAGTTCTTCGCCTTGAGCGCAACGGTATCCCACTCAAGCTTCTTGCCGAGGCGGTAGGCGACGTTGCCGAGGTGGTTGGCTTCGGTGAGCGCACCGGAGTATTCGAAGTTGCACGTGGTCGGCTTGCCCGTCTTGCACGCGTCAATCCACTCAGCGTGGTGGCCGAGCGACTTCGTGATAAAGGGGTCGGGTCGCTTGAAGTCCTTGAACTTGTCTTCCGGCAGCAACACGTGCTTCCCGTAGTCGGAGAGCAGCATGCCTTTATCGCCGACGAACAGCGCCGCACTCTTCCACGGCGGGATTTTGCCTTCGGTGTACTGCGGCGGCTTCATCTGACCCTGATACCACGTGAGTTTCACCGGCGGCAGTTCTCCGCGCGCGCCATACGTGTAGGTCGCGCTCATGGTCGCGGGCGCAATCTCCGGGTGCGACGGCGGGCCGGCGCCCTCGATGGTGAGTGGTGCATCGAGCTTGAGCGCCCAGAACGGCAGGTCGTTCCAGTGGCTGCCGAGGTCGGACATGGTGCCGTTGCCAAAGTCCCACCAGCGATACCACTTCGAGCCGGGCCAGTAGATTGAATTGAACGACCGGAATGGCGCAGGACCGATCCAAAGGTCCCAGTTCAGACCCGCTGGCACTGGTTCCTCTTCCTTCGGCCGCTCCTGGCTGCTCACGCGGTCGCCGTGGGTTTTCGCATCCTCCGGACTCTGCCGGCCCCACGTGCGGTCCACCCAGACATGCGCCTCGCGCACCGGGCCGATCGCGCCGCTCTGAATCAACTCGACCACGCGGCGGTAGTTGTCGCCGGCATGGATTTGTGTGCCCATCTGCGTAGCGACCTTGAGGCCGCGCAGCGTCTCGCGAATCTGGCGGCACTCATAGACGTCGTGCGTGAGCGGCTTCTCGCAATAGACATGCTTCTTGTGCTTCAGCGCCCGCATGACAACCAGCGCGTGCGTGTGCTCGGTGGTGCTGACCACGACAGCGTCGAAACTCTTCGCGTCGTCGAACAGCTTGCGAAAGTCGGTGAATTTCTTCGCCTGCGAGAACTTCTGCGCCGCCTTCTCGATGTTCGTCTCAAACACATCGCAGAGTGCAACGATGTTCTCGGTCTTGCCGACCTCGCCCATGTTGCTGCCGCCGCGTCCACCAGCGCCGACGACGGCGACGTTGAGTTTGTTATTGAGATTCTGGCCGCGCAGAAACGCCGGCGCGCCAAGCACGGTTGCTCCCGCAGCGAGTGCAGAAGACTGCAGGAAGCGACGTCGGTTCATACGGTGGGGGACAAGGGCGGAAGCGAGAGGCATTTTCATAACGCCTCTCTACGCCGGCCAAGCCGCGGTGACAAGCAGATTCCGTCCAACGCCAAACGCCAGCATGCCGCCGGGTTTCTACGCGCTACACTTTCGGTTCCCAACCCTTGCGATACTGCGGGCGGCGCCAGAGGGCCATGGCCTTCAGGTCACCGATGATCTTGCCGGTCTTCTGGTCCACGTTGATGGTGCGGCCAGTGCGGTAGGCGATGTTGGCGTAGTGGCAAAGCATCGTGCTCTTCTGGCATTCGCCGATTTCGGAATTCGGGCGCTTGTCCTGCCGGACGCATTCCACAAAGTTGGCGAAGTGCTCATTCTCGCCACCGGGACCGCGCACGGTGTCGCCTTCGCCGCTGGTCTTGTAGCCGCCAATCTCCTTGCCCTTTACGTCGTAGAGTTTGTAGCCGGTGCCGACCATGGCCAGCATGCCGTCCTCGCCGTAGAAGTTCACCGTGCTCTGCTGATCGGCCTTGCGGTTGTGGCTGCTGCTCTGCTCCCACGTGATGAGCTTGTCGCCATAGTCGAAAGTCGCGACGCCGGTGTCGGGCGTTTCCTGGTCATCCTGGAAACGATAGCGGCCACCGCCGAAGGTGACGCGGCGTGGCGCGTCGACGCCCAGGCCCCAGCGCGCCAAGTCCACGGAATGGATGGCGTTGTTGCCGAGTTCACCGTTGCCCCAGTGCCAGAACCAGTGCCAGTTATAGTGGACGACGTTGTCCACGAAAGGCCGGTCGGGCGCGGCACCCTGCCACAGTGTCCAATCGAGCCACGGCGGCACGGGCGCGGGCTTGCCGTGGCCGATGGTGTCGCGGTTGCGCGTGTAGTAGCAGCGCACCGTCAACACCTTGCCGATGACACCGCTGCGGACCTTCTCGATCGCTTCGATGACGCCAGCCATGCTGCGGCGCTGGTTGCCCATCTGGACGACGCGCTTGTTCTCGCGCGCCGCAGCGACCATCAACTCGGACTCATTCGGATCGTGGCTGCCGGGTTTCTCAACGTAGACGTGTTTGCCTGCGCTGCACGCCATGATGGTGGCAATCGCGTGCCAGTGGTTCGGCGTGGCAACGGAAAGCGCGTCCACGGATTTGTCTTCGAGGATGCGGCGGAAATCCTTGACGCCCTTGGGCTCCTTGCCCTGCTTCTTGGCGACGGCCTTGATGCCTTTCTCAAGGGCGCGTTCGTCCACGTCGCAGATGTAGGCGATCTCGACGTTCGGCGCGGCGAGCAGGCCGGCGATATGGACCATGCCGCGGCCATTGCAGCCCATGACGGCGACAACGAGCTTGTCGTTCGGCGATGCAGCCGTGGCGGGTGAAGCGAAGCGCCACGCGGCCAGGCTGGCTCCAAGGGTGGCGGACTGTTGGAGGAAAACTCTACGGTTGATTGATTGGTTCATAACGGTATGATTCTACCCAAGACTTCAGATTATGAAAACCATAACTTCACTGCTCGTCGCAACCCTCGTCCTCGCCACCGCAACTTGTTTCAGCGCCGATCTCCGCATCGGCCTGATCGGACTGGATACTTCGCACGTCATCGCGTTCACCAAAACGTTGAATGACCCGAAAGACAAGAATCATGTCGCCGGCGCCAAAGTGGTCGCCGCGTTCAAAGGCGGCAGCAAGGACATCGACTCGAGCTGGTCTCGGGTGGACAAGTACACCGAACAGTTGCAGAAAGATTTCGGCGTCAAGATCGTGGATTCCATCGAGGAACTCTGCAGCCAGGTGGATGCAGTAATGCTGGAGAGTGTGGATGGACGACCGCACCTGGCGCAGGCGCGACCGGTCATCAAGGCCGGCAAGCCGCTGTTCATAGACAAGCCGATGGCCGGGTCGCTAAGCGATGCGCTGGAGATTTTCCGGCTCGCAAAAGAGAATAATGTACCGGTGTTCAGTGCGTCGTCGCTGAGATTCGGCAAGAACACGCAAGCCGTCCGCAACGGTTCTGTCGGCAAAGTGCTCAGCGCATGGACATCCAGTCCTGTCAGTCTGGAGCCGCATCATCCGGATTTGTTCTGGTATGGCATCCATGGCGTCGAGTCGCTGTTCACCGTAATGGGCGCGGGCTGCGAAACGGTCAAGCGCGGCACGACCAGCGACGGCCGGATCGAGGTGACCGGCACCTGGAGCGGCGGGCGGACGGGCATCTTCCGTGAAGGCGCCAAAACCAAGGGAAGCAAGCCCTACGGTGGCACCGCCAAGGGCGAAAAAGGCGAAGCCGACATCGGCACTTACGACGGCTATGCGCCGCTGCTGGTCGAGGTGATCAAGTTTTTCCAAACCCGCGTCTCTCCCGTCCCAGAGCGCGAGACGATCGAGATCCTCGCGTTCATGACCGCCTACGACGAAAGCAAGAAGCTCGGCGGCCAACCCGTAAACATCTGCGACGTGTTGAAGAAATGCGGAGCCAAGTGAGGATGATATGATCCGGCGATGTCTGGTGGCTCAAGTGTGGCTCGCGCTGTTGCTCGGCGCGACTGCGGCGACGGCGGCGGCGGCGAATGATAATGACTACACCAAGACAGTCAGGAGACTGATTGTCCACATCAACACCGACAACCAGGACAAGATTCACCAGATGCTCGCCTCAACGCTGCGTGGAGCGTTACCGGAAGCGAAAGCGCGGTCGTATTTTCACAACATCATCGCTCAACGCGGCAAACTGCTCGGGATCAAAGACTCGGCGGTCAACAACTTCGGCGCCGGCGTGTTGGTGGAAGCCGAACAGGGTCTCTGGAACTTCGCGTTGACCCTCGACCGCAAAGGCTTGATCGCCACCCTCAACATAACGCCGGTCGGGCCGCTCATTGCGTTGCTCGAACGCAACAAGACTTCCCTGCGGCTGCCGTTCAACGGCGAGTGGTATGTGAGATGGGGCGGTATCACACCGGAACTGAATCGCCACATCAACGCGCGCAGTCAGCGGCGCGCGCTGGATATGGTGATCCGTGACCCGCAGAACAAAAGCTACAAGAACGAGGGCAAAGCCAACGAGGATTACTATGCCTACGGCGTCGAGATCTTCGCCCCTGCCGACGGCATCATCAGTATGGTGATTGACGGGGTGCCTGACAACGAACCTGGCTCGCCAAACGGCTTCTGCGCCGTCGGCAACTGCATTATGATCAAGCACTCCGACAGCGAATTCAGCGTGCTTGCGCACTTGATGCCCGGCTCGTTACGCGTGAAAGTCGGCGATACCGTGAAAGCCGGCCAACCGATCGGCAAGTGCGGCAACAGCGGCGACTCCAACGAACCGCATCTGCACTTCCATCTGCAAAACCTCCCCGTGATGCAGGACGCTTCCGGTTTTGAGCCTTACTTTCAGGACGTCCGAGTCACGCGCAACCAGAAGACGCGTGTCGAGAAAGATTACTCACCCATCCGCGGCGACACCATCGCGCCACAACCGGTTGGAGTTGCGCCCCAAGCGACGAAGTAAAAGCCGCGCCGGCAGCTCACGCGCGCAGACGCAGAATCGCCGCCGCGGCGTCCGGGCCGATGTCGCCATGTTCGCCGAAGGCCGCCTTGCGCTCTGCGAATCTCGCCTTGACCTTTTCCGCCGCTTCGTCGGCGGAGATCTTGTAAGCGCTCAAGCGCGTCGGCATGCCGATGAAGTTGAAAAACGCTTCTGTGCTCTCGATGGCCGCCTCGGCAGACGTCACGTTCCAAACACGCTGGCCATACTGCTCCAGCTTCGCCTTCTTCTGTGCGAGTTTGTGTTGCCAGACACCGGGCATGACGATGGCCAGCGTCTCGGCGTGGTCCAGACCGTAGAAGGCCGTCAGTTCGTGGCCGATCATGTGCGTGGCCCAGTCCTGCGGCACGCCGCAACTGATGAGCGTGTTTAACGCCAGCGTCGCGCTCCACATGAAAGACGCACGAGCCTCGTAGTTTCGCGGCTCGGCCAATGTCACTGGCCCGACCTCGGTGAGCGTCTGGAGCACGGATTCCGCCAGCCGATCCTGCAACGGCGCGGCAGCCGGATAGGTCATATACTGCTCCATCACGTGTGCAAACGCGTCCACAACACCGTTGCGCACTTGCTTCTGTGGCAGTGTAAAGGTTGTCTCCGGGTCCAGCACCGAGAAGACCGGGAACGAGCGGCTGGAGGTGAAAGGCAGTTTCTCCTGCGTCGCGCGACGCGAGATGACGGAATTGCCATTGGCTTCGGACCCGGTGGCAGACAGCGTCAACACCGCGCCAACAGGCAGCGCGGCTTTGACGGCGCCGCCGCCGGTGCGCAGGATATCCCACGGGTCCGCGCCGGTGAAGCAGGTTGCTGCTGCGATGAACTTGCCCGCGTCCAATACCGAGCCGCCACCGACCGCAAGGACGAAACCGATCCGCTCGCGTTTGACCACATCCACTGCCGTGAGACAGGTTTCATAGAGGGGATTGGCCTCGACGCCGCCAAACTCCACGACACGATGAGGCTTCAAGGCAGCCTTCACCTGATCATAAACGCCATTGCGCTTGATGGAGCCGCCGCCGTAAAGGAAAAGCACCGGCGCACTCGCCGGCACACGTGTGGTGATCTCTGCAATCATGCCGCGGCCAAAGAGGATCTCAGTCGGGTTCCTGTAAACGAAGTTGTTCATCGTTGCTTTCTCCGTGGATATCGTCAGGTAAACTCTACCGCCAGACACGCTGGATTTCCACTACCATCAAGCGTGCGGCCAGAACACCAGAATCGAAGCGCCGATGGCCAGCACGACGGCAAAGAGGATGGCGATTCTTGCCAACAGCCGGCGCGTGCCTAGCGCCGCCACGGTCAAACCCTTGAAGACCAGGTTCGCCAGCGAAGCGATGAGGATCAACCGCCAGCCGGTGTCGGCATCCAAACGGTTGTCCTGAATCATTTGCGCGGTGGACAATGAAATCGCATCCACATCAACGAAACCCGACAACACCGCCACGCCGTAGAGACCTTCTTCTCCAAAACGCGCCTTGCCGGCAGCGGTGGCGAACAGCACGCCCGCGAAGAGCAGTCCAAACACGATCGCCGGCTTCAACTCGGTCGGGTTGGTTTGCGGCGGCATTTGCACCGGGTCGTGGCGTTCCTTGAGCCACAGGCCAACGCAGAGCACGGCCAGTGCGCCCAGCATTGCGCCAATCGGCGGCGCCACCACGCTCCAAGACGGCGAGGCGATGGCAGCAAGAATCACCAGCACACGGCAGTACAAAACCGTCGAGGCGACCAAAATAACGAACGCAGCGAGATTCTCACTGTTCACAACCGCCCGCGTCCGCCGCGCGTAGCTGACCGTCGTCGCCGTGCTGGAGATCAGTCCCCCCAACACACCGCCGATCACCGCTCCGGCACTCTGGCTGAGGAACTTGTAGGCAACATAGCCAGCGAGGCTGATGCCGACGATGAACACGACAAACAACCAGATGCGATGAGGATTGAGCACCTGATAGGGACCGAAAGACTGATTGGGCAGCACCGGCAGAATCACCAGCGTGATCAGCACAAACTGCATGATGGCCTTGAAGTCTCCCTCGCCCATCTTCGCCGCCAACGCATGCAACTGCGGCTTCAAATAGAGCAGCACGGCCACACCGCCGCCGATGGCCACCGCCACCGCCGTTTGGCCATTCACCAGGTAGGCGCCAACGCCAAACATCAACAGAATGGACATCTGCGTGGTCAGGCCCGGATCGTTCTCGCCCATTTTCATCCGGGCCATGTTGCCCGAATACACCATCATCGCGAGCGCGAGAAACCCCGCCGCGACCACCCAGCCGCCATACTCCCCTGCGAGCATCGCACAGACCGTCCCGAAGACGGTGATGATCGGAAACGTGCGGAACCCTGCCAGCCGTGTCTCGGATCGTTCCCGCTGCAAGCCGACCAGCAGTCCCAACCCCAGCGCGATGGCGAGCAGATAGAAAATTCTGTGCAGTTCCATGGCTGACTCCGTCCGTTGTTCACTTCACGCCCAACACGACAAGGACGATCAGGTCTATGATGAACAACGCAACAATAGATATTTCCAGCACCAACATCACGCGATTTGTGCTGTCCTGCTGCAACATCGTATAAAGGCCGTCGAGCGCGCGCAGTTTCTGGTTGACGTTGTCCTCCCACTCCGACAGATGGAATCGCGCCGCGCAGCCCATGTAAATCCGCGCCAGATGCCAGTCGCCGAAGAACTTCGTGATGTTCGACAACTCGTCCGCCACCTTCGCAAGGTCCATCTTGATCTCGCGCAATTCATCGAGCACGCGCTGGCGGGCGCGGAATGCGTGTGGCCGTGCCACCACCTCCACGTCGTCATACGCCTTGTCGAGCACCTGATCGAGCTTCGCGTCGTAAACCTTCAGCTCTTCCAGTTGCAGGTTGGCCACCTCCAGCACATAGAGCGTGTCGTGGCAGCCTTCCGGTGTGTCCACCAGCAACGCCGTGTCCCAATCCACCACGGCCAGATCGTTCTGGTAGTAGGAATACCGATACTTCAGCGTCTCCTGGACCTCCTGCTCGCTGAGGCGCAAAGGGTCGGACTCGCCAGTCAACAACGCAGCCATCTCACGCTCGTTGCGGTGCAGCCACCGCTCCATCGGTTCGCCGGCATCGGCATCCGTCACCGGTGTGTTGAGGCAAAAAATCGTGTAGACCTCCGCCTCTTCCAGTGCGGTCACCGGCGTGTCGAGCAGCGGTTTCCAGTTGTCAAACAGACGTTGCGCGATCTCCTGCACGCGGCCTTCGAGCGTGGTGCCATCCTTGAAACGCAGGTTACGGAATGCAAGGAGGTCCACAACGCGCTCGCAGGCAAACGGCACGCGCACCTTCACCGAGATGGCGCCGAGCGAGAATAGTTTGACGGAGGTGGTAAACGTCACCGGGCCGTTGGCCGTTTCGAGCCGCTCCTCCTCCATCTGAATCGAAAGCGGCCTGTAAACCGGAAAATCGCGAGGCGCGTCCCTGAGCCGCCCAAGCTGAAAACGTTCCGCCGCGCCGAGCATCTTCTTTTCGATCTCGGCCAGATTCGCCTCGTAGGCGATATCGTAGGCATAGAAGTAAATGACCTCGCCTTTCATGCTCGTCTTCTTGTCTCAGGTAACATGGGATGCCGCGCCTACCGGCTGCTGCTCAAGTCGCGCAGGAGGTTCTGTAGAAACCAGCCTTCGTTATCCTCAACCCAGTGGCCCTCCAACAACCCGACCTGTTTCCGGTCGGTGGCCGTGAGAATGAGCTTCACCTCGCCGTGATGCTTGCTGATGTAAATGATCGTTCCCGGCAACGGACGAATCCAACTCCCGATGCCGAACAACCCCTTTTCCCGGACCGCAACCGGCACCTGCCGTCCGCCATCGCCTCGCACTGAGAAGACCTTCGTCGCCGGATCAAACGTGACCTCTGGAAACTTGAAGAGGAAGGTCTCGTGTTTGGGCGGGTCTGTACTGTTGGCGTAATAGAAGTTGTCGAAAGTGATCTCCGCGCAGAACACGCCCTCCTTTTCCATCCACCAAAGCTTTTTCTTCGCGGCGTGACCGTAGGAAAACGTCTGCGCCGCGTCCGGGCTGACTATCTCCACCGGAGTCGCGTTCAATGGAGCCACCGCTCCCAACAGCAGCACCATCAACAAGATTCCCGGCACTCGTTTCATCAAAACCCTTCTTCCTTGCTGTCCGCAGTTCAACACACGCTATCACATCTCTCCCGGCGTCGCCACCTGCCGGAATGGCTCACGATTCTATCTTGAGTTTACGGCGGATGGATCGTTGGAAAGCAGGCCGGTTGAAGCGACGCCATGTTTTGTCGAGTTTGACCTGATGTTCGCGGCGGCGTTGCTTGAGCAGCGACACCAGCGAGTGCGGCGGTTCCAACCGGCCCGACGCCAGACGCAGCAGGCCCACGTCGATGTCGTGAATGCGCGCCAGCGACCGTTCGACGGCATGAACCCGCTCCTTAAGCGTTGCGACGGTCCCGCCCAGCACGGGCGGAAAAAACTCACCGAGGTAACGCACGCGGCGCAGGGCGATGCGAAAACGGTGCAAGTCGTCGGAGGACTTGGATCGACGCAGTCGCGCGAGGGCGTAGGTGCGGCAGAATTCCTTCCGAAGCCGCCGGCGCGCGAGTTTCTCCAGCGAAACCGACGACGCGTTCTTGATTAGCTGCGGCATTTCGATCCGCAACAGCCGGCCCATCTCGACCTTGAGCGCGACCAGTTTCCGATCAGCGAGGTGTCGCCGTACGACCCGAAGCAGTTGGCGGCGACAATATATCTGGTGGCGGATGAACGCCGGCCAGCCCGCTTTTTGCGCAAACTGCTGTCGTACATCGTCGCTGGTGAGAAACGTCACTGCCACATCCGCGTCGCGAGGGGGTCCCAAAGCCCGGTTCAGGCGCTGGAGGACACGGGAGATCTTTTCGGCGGAGGTTCCCACCAACGGCTTGCGGAACGCGCGCAGCACGGCGCATGCCCGGCGGATGGCCACGCGAATATCGTGCAGCGGCTTGGAGCTCTCGCCTTTCCGTGCGCCGTCCACGTTGATCAGAACGATCTTGAACTGCAACGAAAGCAGTCGTCTCGCTGCTTCGATGACATGCAGGTTTCGCCGCAGCAAAGTCGGGTCCGCGTCCCTGCCACCGACGGCGGGAACGATCTCGATGCCCAGCGGAAACACCGACCACCAGAGATCGGATTTCTGGTCGGCGCGTTCGATGTTGTAAGGAAACCGGCTGGAGCGAACGGTCACTCGAACCGCATCGGTGTTGAACTCCACACTCTTGATGGCTGCATCCTGTTGGTGACCGTAGTCAAGACCGTCGGCGATGCGCAGCAGAGCGCCGAGTCGAAGCGCGCGGCGCGGATCAGACAGTCGCCGGATCTGCCGATGCCGCCTCAGCGCGGGGACAGCACCCGAATGCAGCAGCATGACGGCGGCAATCAGGTCGCGGTCGGCATCCGAGTATCCGTCGAGCCCCTCGCTCAGAACGAGGTCGGCGCCGGTTTCGCGGTGGGCCAGTGTATTCACGCTGTAGCCGACGTCGTGCAGGCGACCGGCAGCTTTCAATAGGGCGCGGTCAGCGGCGGGAATCCTCAGTCGTTTATGCGTCGCATCGAACAACCGCAGCGCCAGCGCGGTGACGTGTTCCGTGTGGGCGTCCTCGTTCTGATATTTGCTGCAGAGCCTCCCGATCGTCAGTTTCATCATCCTCTGCGCGCCGCTCATGGATTACTTCCTCGTCGTCTTTGCCGGAAGCTGCGGTTCGAACATCATGTAGCGATTCTTCTGCGCCTGCTGGGCCAGCTCGCACGCTTGCCGGTAAAAGAGCTCCTGTGATCGCAGCGGTTTGCCCCGACGCGCCGGCTTCACGCGCTCATAGCTGCCGTCAGGGAGCAGCCGGCGCGCCTTGACCGTATCTTTCATGCAGGTCTTCAGGATCGAAATCAATGAGCTCCTGCACTCCGAATCCTCGACGGGCACCAACAGTTCCACGCGCCGATCGAGGTTGCGCGGCATCCAATCGGCGCTGGAGATAAACACCCGTTCCTCCCCGCCGTGGTGGAAGTAAACGATGCGGCTGTGCTCCAAAAACCGGTCGAGGATGCTGATGACGGTGATGTTCTCGCTCAGTCCGGCCACGCCAGGCCGCAGACAGCAGACACCGCGGATGTTCAGATCAATCTTCACGCCAGCCTGCGACGCACGGCAGAGAGCCTCGATCACGTCGCGGTGCACAAGCGCGTTGAGCTTGGCTATGATGTGCGCTTTCTGGCCTTGCTTGCTGCGCTCCGTCTCGCTCTCAATCATCTCGATGAGCTTCGCTCGCAGGCCGTGCGGCGCCGCCTCGATTTTGCGATACTGGATCGGCTGTGAGTAGCCGGTGATGGCGTTGAAGAATGCCGTGGCATCAGCGGCGAGGTCTTCGTCGCACGTCATCAGGCCAACGTCGCTGTAAATGCGCGCGGTGACTTCGTTGTAGTTGCCGGTGCCGAAGTGGACGTATCGCCGTATGCCGGTCGATTCACGGCGGACGACAATGCAGACTTTCGCGTGGACTTTCAGTCGCTTCAAACCGTAAATGACCTGCACGCCGGCGTGTTCGAGCGCCTCGGCCCATTCGATGTTGCGCGCCTCGTCGAATCGCGCTTTCAACTCCACCAGCGCCGTCACCAGCTTGCCGCGCCCGGCCGCGCGGGCCAGCGCCGCAACAATACGGCTGTTCTCATTGGTGCGGTAGAGGATTTGCTTGATGGCCAGCACATCAGGATCGTCCGCCGCCTGCTCGATGAAGCGTACCACCGGCTCGAAGCTCTGGAACGGATGGAACAACAACACGTCCTTGCGCGCGATGACGTCGAACATCGTCGCGTCGGGCGGCACTCCTGGCGAAGCTTGCGGCGGCCATGCCTTATCCTTGAACTTCTCGAAGCCCGGCAGTTTTACCACCGCCCAAAAGGCCGAAAGATCAATCGGGCCAGGCACCTTGTAGATTTGCTCGAAGGTGATCCTGAGCGCCTGCCTCAAGAACGCAAGCGCCACATCGGAAATCCGCTCATCCGTTTCCAGCCGCACACAATTGCTGCGTTTGCGCGCATCGAGCACTTCCCGCATGTGACCGAGCAGGTCACCGGCCTGATCCTCGCGAACACTGAGATCAGCATTGCGAGTGATGCGGAATGGCATGCACTCCACCACCGTTTCACCGGGGAAGAACCGCGCGACGAACGCCGCAACCATTTCCTCAACGGGGATGCAGGTGTATTTCGCCGGGTCGGGCACAGCAATGAACCGCGCCAGCGTCCGCGGCAAGTGCAGCACCGCGAACCGCGGAGTTTGCGGCGACTCCTTGTCCGGCTCCAGCCGCACCAGCAGGTTCAGCCTCAGCCCCGGCAACAACGGAAAAGCCGCCAGCATCTTGACCGCAATCGGCGAGATGAGCGGATACAAATCATGAGTGAAAATGCGCTCGACGTGCGCGAGTTGCTCCGGATTCAGCGATTCGATGCGAAGCCGTTGAATGCCCGCAACTGCCAGTTCCGGGTCCAGTTCCTTCAACAAGCATTGGTATTGGTCCGCAACCAACCGTTCCGTGCGCCGCCGTATCTCGGCCAGTTGCTGCTCCGTTGTCAGGCCGTCGGGATCGAACGCGCTTCGCCCCTCTTCCAGCAGTTGCTGCAAGCCGCCGACGCGCACCATGAAGAACTCGTCGAGGTTGGAACTGCTGATGGCGAGAAACTTCAGACGCTCCAGCAAAGGCACTGTCGCATCGCGAGCTTCCTCCAGCACGCGCGAGTTGAACTCCAGCCAGCTCAACTCGCGGTTCAACATTTGTGAATCGTTTCTAGCCATGCGTAATCGCCTCGTCCGCACTGAGGGCGGTGCGCAACTCCACCTTCGTTCCAAACACCTGCTCGAACATGCTGGCCTTGTCCCTCATCGCCAGTTGTTCCAGCGTCAGGTCGGCCACATCGTTCACGGTGACGATAAACCGGTCCTTCTCCCGCAAGAACGTGATGTTCTTCAAGTCCTGCAGGTGCTTGCGATCCAGACAATCGGCCAGCCGCAACATCGCGGCCAACTTGGCCACCACGAGCCGGTCGTCGCGATCCAGCGAAGTGTATTCGGTGTGATACGACCGCGGCGCCGCGCGGCGGTGGTAGCGCGCCACCAGCGCGATCAACGTGATCTCCTTCCGGCTCAGGCCAAAGAGGTCGCTGTTCAGGATGATATACATCGAATGCTTATGATGGCTGCGGTCGCTGATGAAGACACCCACTTCGTGCAGCAAGCCCGCGATGCGCAGCAGCAACTCGTAGCGTTCATCCAAGCCATGCTCCGACTGCAATTCGCGAAACAGTTTCACGCACTGCTCGCTCACGTATTGCGAGTGTCCGTCGTTGACACCGTATTTCTCGGCCAGCAACGTCGCCGAATGCACCGCCTGCTCCGCAAATTCCGCCGTCCACGCACCGCGCACCGCCATCTCTTTCAGCAGCCCGTCGCGCTGCGACGCGCCCGTCACGAGGATGTGCTTCACTTGGAACGCCCGCGCCAGGTGCTCGTACGCCAGCAGCGCCGGCCCGATGGTTTCCGCCTCCTGGTAGGGAATGTGATACTTGCGCACCAGTTCGTCCACAGAAACCGGCACGAGTTGGTCCGCCAGTTCGGAGAACGTCTTGCAGTCAATGCGCACCACGCCCTGCTTGTCCCACGACGGATGCACCAGCGAGGCCGCAAACCGCGCGTCGCCAGAGACGGCGATCAGATACGGCACCTTCCGCAACGACACGTTCCAGTGAAGCTGGTCCACCGTCCGCTGGATATGCTGTCCCAGCAACGCCCGGCTGCGCTCGGCCGGTGCGCGATAGGTTTCCAGCGTCTCGCGCATCCGCAGTGCGCCCAAGCGGTAGGTGTTGGAGAAGGTGACGCGCCCGTCGCGAACAAAAATCAGCTCCGTGCTGCCGCCTCCCACTTCGACGATGGCCACGTCTTTATTGCGCAGCTTGGCGTCCTTTTGAAACAGATCGTGCACAGCGATGTAGGTCAGCCGGTTTTCCTCCGCGCCCTCAATGGCCTCGACGTTGATCTGCGTCGTCATGTAGATGCGGTCGAGAAACGCTTCGCGGTTCTCCGCCTCGCGCACCGCGCTGGTGGCCACCGCGCGAATTTGCTCCGGCTGGGTGACGCCGTATTCCTTCATCGTCCGGCGAAACGATTGCAGGATGGCCACACACTCATCGGTCGTGGACGGCTGGATGACGCCGGAGGTGAATGTATCCTTGCCCAGATGCACCGCCCGCTGCAATGAATCCAGCGGACGCACCGTGCCGTCCGCGCCGATCTCCGCAACCTGCATCCGCACCGCTGTCGCGCCGATGTCAATGACCGCGACCGTCCGCGCGCTTGCCTTCGCCGGCTCTTTCGCTGTTGTTGAAATCTTCTTCTCCATTGCTTCCTTCCAATCACAACACTGCAAAGACCACATGTTCACCGAGAGCCAGCCGCCTCACCAGACAAAACCTGAAGACGCCCGCAGGTCGCTCCGCAATTTCACACCGCCGTAACTGTAGTGTAACCCATCTGTCACCGGCGACGGGCCTCGACCATCGCCCTCGCCACCAGCGCCGCGCCGATGATGTTCGCGTCGTCGCCGAGGCCTGAATCAACAATCTTCACCCGCTCCGGGCTGGCCCCGATGACGTGAGCCATCGCCGACTTGCGGATGCGAGGCAACATCTGTTTACCCAGTGCCTCAATCAACCCGCCGCCGAGAATAACAGCTTGCGGGTTGATGACGTTGATCAGATTGGCCGCGCCAATACCGATGTATTTGCACGCGTCGTCAATAATCCTGCGAACCAGCTTGTCACCCTCGCGATAAGCTTCCGCCAGTATCCGGCTGCGCACCCGTGACGTGTCACCGTCGCACAAGTCCCAAACCAGGCTCTTGCGCCCTTTCTCGATCGCCGTCACCACGCGGCGCACGATGGCACCACGGCTGGCGACGGATTCCAGACAACCGCGGTTGCCGCAGCCGCACTTCGGACCGCCCTCCGGCACGACGACCATGTGGCCGATCTCGCCGCTCATGCCGCCCGCCCCGCGATAGAGCTCGCCGTTCAAGACAATCCCGCCACCGATGCCGGTGCCGATGAACATGCACACAAAATTCTGCAACTTTCGGCCCGATCCCAGGTGCTTTACCCCCAGCGTGCCGGCCTGCACATCGTTGATCAACGCCGCCGGCAAATGTAACTGCCGTTCCAACA
>Ga0265297_10004346_pt1 | contig 23379 bp, 22 predicted proteins | sample Munlanlwell13791_FD_192502 | JGI IMG/M metagenome (GOLD analysis project Ga0265297, IMG submission 192502) | Leachate microbial communities from a municipal landfill in Southern Ontario, Canada - Leachate well 137-91 | ecosystem: Engineered > Solid waste > Landfill > Unclassified | place... | reverse complement strand
CTGCCATATCACACACGGCACCCATGTCGCGCTCTCTTCCGTCACAACTCCTTAAGAATCAGCCCGTGTGTGAAAAGCCTCAACGAAAACCTAATGAAGGACACCATGTCTACCGCGTAAAACGGAGTAAAGTTATACCCTACGCATTCTGGGGTGCAATGCTTGGATTGATTGCGGGACTGTATGCAATAGTAACGAGCTTAGACTTTCAGATATTTTTTACAGCAATTCTCATTGGCGCAGGCATTAGTGGTTTAGTTGGGCGCTCAAAGCAATGGGACTATTGCTCAGATAATGCATGCGGAGCGGAGATTAAAACAGGCGCGACCGAATGCTTGCGATGCGGTGGATTCATACGCGGTACCATCAAGCATAGAAATGAGCGGCTGGATCGAGACGAGGGTCATTAGACATGGCACAACTCTAAAGCCGATGGTAAAATAGTTTGCTGTCATGTACGCCTTGGAGAATAGATATGGCTTATTACCCAGACTTAACTCCGTAGGTATATTTAAATGAAAACAAATATTGGCTGGCTTGATGCAGCACATTCTTTTCCAACAGGCAGAGTCACGTAAAAATTTCTGGATCGTCTCTTTGATGTATGACACTCACCTGTGAATCAATTCCGCGGCTACCACCTCTGCAGTCTATGTTCTGCTTCAGTTTTTGGATGCAACGTACTTCGCACCGGAAAAGAATTGACATTGGGGAGCACCGAAATTCGGGTAACAGGTTTGAATGACATTAAATACGCTGCTCCGGACCTCATATATCACTATATTGTTGAGCATGGATATGTGCCACCGACGGAGTTTATGGAAGCAGTTTTTCTCATGAAATGACAAAAGGAAGATTGCCATGAAAAAACCAAAATTTGGCTATGTTCTCTTATTCTTCATATTCATTTCTATAACTTATATGTCTTTCAAACAAAATTTGCCCAAGTCCCTTGGCGAAGATTGGATTTTGACATCCGGAGTCCTTAGTATCGTAATTTTTTGGTTTTGGATGATCACAAATTTTATTTGTAATAGAAAGAAATTGAAGCATCCTATTGTATGGGGGCTTTTTCTTCTCTTTGGAAATTGGGCGGCTGCTGCTATTTATTTTATCGCCAAATATAATGATCCGAATGGTAAATGCAACTATTCGCGTTTGCATGAATGGTTTTTCCATTGCGAGAATAAAATACAATTTTACGGTAAAGTTGCCGTAATCTGCTTTATCGTAACTATCGTTCATCATCATTTAATGAAAAACCTTTACATGGTTTTCTCTATACAGAATTACGCGGCATATCAAGTATTGACAGATATAATTTATTTTCCGTTTTTCTTATTCATGAAGGGAGTTTTTAGCCTCCTGTTAATCTCTCCTGGCGGACCAACAGAGACTCCTTTTTTGTTTGTAAGAATAATGAGATTTGTGTACACCTACATTCTTTTTTACTGTCTTATGCTTTTTGCTCTGAATCTTGATAAGCGCAGAGTTATAAATGCAAATTAGCCTCCATCGAGCGACTTAGATTGTAGAGCAAGCAGTAAGTGTTTTTTTTACTGAATTTTTGTGCATTGGTTGGATAGCGAGTTGCAATATCGCCTTAATCTTTAAGTTGAGAGGTAAAAAATTTTATGATTTGCTCGCCCCTGTGACAGGATGATTAATTAAAAAAAGGAGTCATTATGTTGATAAAAATTTTAATGTGCTGGATAATATCATTATTAATTCCTAACTTTGCATTGGCAGATAAATGTGACTCCCATAAATATCAACGAGAGTCCACGAGCAAGCAAAATATCATTGAAATATGCGTTAACCGAGATATGATAACAAAAAGCTATGTTTACGCTGTCAGGATTGATGGAAATGCAGTGGCGATTATGGAAGACGACTCTGTTCTCATGATTAAGGAAAAAAGCGAAAATGATGCCATTACAATTGAATGTAAACCGCTTACTGTTAAGGAAAAACATGACGTCCCAATTTTTATTCCGTACGAATGTTCAATTTCTATTAAGAAAAATAAAGCAACATCATTTCAAGCTCTTCTTCTAAATAAAATTATTCAAAAAAATGTGAATGAGTATAAAATGCTTATGGCTAAAGCTTTCGAGACTGCGGATAGCAAAACGCTTAATCTTCTAGAAATTGCGCATACTTCTTATGGGCTCAGTCTGTTCATTCCTGAGAGATGGGAACTTGTCAAAAAACAGCTGGATATAGTGAAGTGAAAAAGCGAGGAGAGGATTATGTTTATTTTTCTTTCGACGAATAATCTAAAAAAACTGTTATGCCAAATAGTGCTATTTACTTTCTCTCTTTTTTCTCAAAACGTGACCGCCGCAGCTGATTCAGGCTTTTATTTTCTTGAATTAGGACATACAGACACTGTAAATTCAGTTACTTTTACTCCTGATGGAAAATATGTCCTTTCAGGAAGCAGCGATCACACATTAAGGCTATGGGATGTCAACACGGGAAAAACAGTCAGGACGTTCATAGGTCATTCATCTGCTGTAAAGTCAGTCGCTGTAAGTCATAATGGGCTGTATGCACTTTCCGGGAGCTATGATAAAACGCTTAAGCTTTGGGATATAAAGACTGGTAACAATTTAAAAACATTTCAAGGGCACGCAGCTGGCATTATTTCAGTCGCGTTCAGTTTCGATGATAAATATGCCCTTTCAGCAAGCTATGATAAGTCATTAAAGCTTTGGAATGTAGCCGCAGGTACAGAGCTACGAACGTTTCAGGGGCACGAGCAGGAAATAAAGTCCGCATCTCTAAGTCAGGACGGGATGTACGCTCTCTCTACGAGCATTGATGGTGCAGTTAAAATTTGGGATATTACCACAGAAAAAGACCTTAGAAAATTTCCATGGCAATTTTTTGGCGTGGAGACCGCAGCTTTTACTAATGACAGTAAACATGTACTTTTAGGGGGCGTATTTCAAGAGCCATTAATACTTCTTGAAGTCGGTACGGGAAAGCAAACCCGGAGATTTTCAGGCGATTACGAGAGAATAAATGCACTAGCCTTAAGTCTGGATGGGAAATACGTGGTTACCGGCGGTGTTTGGATAAATGTCTGGGATTTGAATACTGGAAAAAATTTACAGGTGATTCGGGAGCATGAAAGTATTAATTCTGTGGCTTTTAACTTTGATGCAAAATACATCGTCTCCGGATCGGGCAATACGCTGAAACTCTGGGAAGTAACTACGGGCGCGCCTGTGAAGACTTTTCAGGGAGACGTGTCGTTCCCAACTTCAATAGCAATCAGCCCGGATGGGAAATATCTTCTTTCTGGCCTACGTGATGGCAATCTGAAATTTTGGAACATGATTTTGGGTAAAGAGGAAAGAACCATAAAAGCTCATAAGAGGCGGGTGTCTTCGGTCATTTTTAGTTTTGACGGTAAGTATGCTCTTTCAGCAGGTGAAGATAATATACTAAAACTCTGGAATGCAGATACGGGGAAAGTGATTAGAACTTTTGATGGTTTTTTTATGTGTAGACAATCGATTCGCTTCAGCCCGGATAATAAATATATCGTTGCTGGCTGTGACAGCAGAATAAAAATTTGGGACGTAAATACTGGAAAGGAAGAGAGAACGATCGGAAGACTGCCAAGTTTCGTCGAGTCAGTAGCATTTAGTCCTAACGGCAAGTATATCGTCTCAGCAGGCTTCATTGACAAAACACCTCAATTATGGGAAGTAACGACGGGCAAAAAAATCAGAGATTTTGACGGATCTTCAAAAGACTCTCGGGATAGAATTTATTCAGTAGATTTTAGCCCTATTGGCAAATACGCTATATCCGGAGGCTTTGATCATACCCTCAAGCTTTGGGATGTAGACACTGGTAAAAAAATCAAGACGTTTAAGGGGCATGGAAGTGGTATCAAAGCGGTTGCTTTTAGCGCCGATGGGAAATACCTGCTTTCCGGAAGTATGGACAAAACAGTGAGATTATGGGATGTAAGAACCGGTAAAGAAATTAAACGATTTGTGGGGCATACTGAAACTGTTAATTCCGTTCGATTCGCGCCTAATGGGAATTATATATTATCAGCGAGTGAAGATGGAACAATCCGGATGTGGAATCGTTCTTCCGGCACAGAAATAGCTCAATTGATAAGTTTTCTCGACGGCGAGTGGGCTGTTATAACCTATTCCGGTTATTTTAATGCTTCTCCAGGAGGCGCGAAGCTGGTTAATGTTCGCGCTGATAATAATACTGCTACGATAGATGACTTTAAAACAACTTTTTACCGTCCTGACTTTGTTGAATTAGCCTTTGCGGGAAAGAAGGTACCGCAAAAAGTTTCTTTTAAGGATATTTTAAAGAACGCGAAATAGAGATCACAGATTCCTTAAGCATATCGATTCTAGGTGCAGATATGCGCATTACCAAGAGGAGTATTAAGAACCTCTCAAAATTAGTTTTTTGTATGTAATCTAAGTTGCGTGTGCTATTATTGTGCATGGCATTGCGCATTACAGACGAACAATGGGAACGAATTCGGGAACACTTTCCGGAAGAAAATATTCCTGATGATCGCCCTGGGCGCAAACCAGTGCCTGCACGTCACGTTCTCGAAGGTGCTCTTTGGATCCTGAATACGGGAGCTCAGTGGCATATGCTCCCGCAATGCTATCCTAACTACAAGACGGTTCACCGTCGTTTCCAGCAGTGGTGCCGTAATAATGTACTGCGCGATGCACTGTGTCATTTGGCAAACGTGCTGCGTGAGTCTGGTGCGTTGGATGAAGCCGAGTGTTTCATCGATGCAACATTCTCTCCTGCCAAGGGCGGTGGAGATGGAATTGGCCCGACAAAGCGTGGAAAAGGTGTGAAAATCATGGGGATTGTGGATCGCAATGGTCTGCCTCTGGCTGTCACAACATGCGCTGCAAATCACCATGAAGTCACGCTTGTTCAACTGACCTTTGATTGCTACATGATCGAAGCAAAGCCGGAGAAGCTGATTGGCGACAAAGCGTACGATAGTGATCGCCTGGATACTGAGCTGGAAAACGACGTGGTGGAGATGATCGCGCCGCACAAAAAGAATCGAGTGCTCCAGAAGACGGTCGTGCATTGCGCCGTTACAAATGTCGTTGGCTCATTGAAAGATTCTGGTCGTGGCTTCATTGGCATCGTCGACTTGTCGTCCGTTGGGAATATTACCTTATGAATTTTCTCGGCTTTGTTCAGCTCGCTTCAATTTGCATCCTACTCAAACAATTTTGAGATAGGTTCTAATAAGATTAGTAGAGAATTTAAAGGGCAGTGATTATGGAGAAAAAGCGCCTTAGTAAGACGCATCACGAATTAAGGGTAACATGTCGAGTCAAGTAATGTGAAAGCAAGCGTGGAGTCCGACGGCGGAGTCTCCACATTTAATATCGGCAATAATGGTATTGATTCGTGTATAATTAAAAAAATTGCAAAGAGAGATGAAAACCAAAGATCATGAAAGTTGCCGGTATTCAAATAAGCGCTGGCCCTGAACTGGAACGAAACATCCAGCGCGCTCTTGATATGGCAGAGGCTGCTGTTGACAAGAACGCCCGGATAATCTGTTACCCTGAACTTTTTTTGACCTCCTGGTTTCCGCATCATCAGGAGGCGTCTTATTTCAGCTTTGCGCAGACAACGACGGGTGAAGTCCTGAAGCAGTTCGAGGCATTTTCAAAAAAAACCCAGACCATTCTCATTATCCCATTCTTTGAATCCGCAAAACAGAAATATTACAACAGCGCAGCTCTTTTCGATTCCGGCAAGCTCGCTGGAGTTTACCGTAAAGTCCATCTTCCAGACATTCCCTTGTATCGAGAGAAATATTATTTTGCTCCCGGTGATAGCGGCTTTCCTGTGTTCGAAACCAGCCAGGGCAAGATTGGAGTCCAAATCTGCTGGGACAATCTTTTTCCTGAAGGCTCCCGTATTCTTGCCTTGAAAGGGGCAGATATGATTTTTGCGCCGACCGCTGCTTCATTGAGCACGCATGTTCTTTGGGAGCGCGCCATCTGTGCGAATGCGTTTGCCAACAATGTCTTCGTTTTTCGTGTAAATCGCGTGGGACAGGATGAAGGGATTTCGTTCTACGGCCGTAGTTTTTGCGTTAATCCCTGGGGTGAGATGGCTTCTGAACTTGCAGGCGGCAAGGATGCTATTGTGATCGCAGATATTGATCAAACAGAGCGAGATGCTGCGAGCAAGACCTGGGGATTTTTAAATCATCGCCGGCCAGACGAATATGGAGAGCTGTTGAAGTAATTACTATTGGCACGTTATAAATGGAGGGAGCTCTCTTTTGTTTAAAGGAATCAATCCATGAAAATACATATCGGTACGAGCGGTTATGCGTATAAAGAGCTGTTGAAAAAGTTTTGAATCCAGTAAAATTCGTCGTGCCCACGAAAGGGAGCATCCAGCAATGCCCTGGAAAATCTGGATTCCCGTTCCCTGCTTTATGCCTGCGGGGACAAGTTTCACGGGAAAGACGGCAAGGGCGTAAAAAATACTTTTCCAGCGGTCTGTTAAGGAGTTATTAAGCTTGACCCTTTGGCCGTGACTGATACTGTATGTTGATCTCATAGGCAAGACTGGCGTGTCCAATGGTATGGTTCATGCCATGACAGTAGAGTGTTCCCTTTGCTGTTTTCTTATGAGACTTAGCCAGCATTGCAACAACAGGTGCCAGATCGAAACCGCCACCGGTACATCCATCTTCCATGCATTTTATGTGAAAACTGGCATAATCCGAGGATATGAAGCTTAGTGTCCGCTTCATTAAAATGACATTCGAACCCCGTCGAAAATATGTCATGCGAAATTCGATATTCGAAACTTCTGTATATCTATCGGAAACCAAACCAAGGGCAACCAAGGCGGTTTTCTCCAGTTTCTGTTGTTCTCTATAATTCTGTCTTTGATTCATGGTTTTCCCTTCTAAAAAAACACTACGCAAAAAAATACGGAATTTCTGAAATGATCCGGATGAAAAAGAAAAAAACAGGCCCTGACATGATCAGGGCTTGTTTAAGGGTTTAAGCGTTAGTTGTGCTTAGAGTTTTACAACATTGGCTGCTTTGGGGCCTTTGGGTGAGTCGACAACGTCGAATTGCACTGACTGGCCTTCGGCCAACGACTTGAAGCCGCTGTCCTGGATGTCGCCGAAATGAACGAATACATCGCCGCCGCCGTTTTCACGGGTAATGAATCCAAAGCCTTTGGAATCATTGAACCACTTTACGTTTCCTGTCTCCATTATGAAATACCTCCTTTTCGTGAAATTGAAGCGACGGAAAAGGACAAAAAAAATGCCGCAAAGCCAATGTGTCTTTGCGGTTTCCCTACAAGAACATCCGGAACTTCTTGCCAGTATAATGCCCTTTTTGGGAGGAATTGTCAATGATTAGTTTTGTTATCTAAATTATTAAGGTGAGATTAAAAAAGTTTTGAGAACTGAGAATAGTGAGTCACTTCTTAACAAAATTATAAGTATTAAGAAGTGACTCTATTGGTTTTATGCTAGTTTTTGCTTGCTTTATTTTTGTAACATACCACATTGCCGTCGTAAGGTGAATAAATGTTTATATAATAACCGGCGACTGCTCCTACCAATCCTTCAAGAGGGGTTAATCTTGTTTTGATGCTTGCTATATTTCCAGCACCGCCGCATATATCAGCAGCGTTTATGATTTTTTCACTTGGCACCCACCCATAAATAAAAAAGTGCTGCCAGTGGGTCTCATCAAAATCAGGGATTTTTTCGAGCTCCTCGATGGTCATTTTCTTTGGGCTTGCATCCCCTTGTACATTCATATAAACTGTTCGGTAGCAGCCGGAGATAAAGAGCATAATCATAAGAAATATTATTAAGTATCTCATAGTGATTTCTCCTTGAAGAGCAGTGCGGTCGGTTTCTTCTCCGAATTTTTCCCCGGTAGACAGTAATACCAGACTGACCTGGGCTCAACTATACCAATGGATATTAAAGAGATAACTCCATTAGCAAATGTTGTTTGTTCCTTAATTGCTGCAGCTCCAGAGGGACATTTCAATGACACATCAATTTCACGAGATGGAAACAATCCGAACACGAAAAACCAGTTGGTATCATCAATGACATTCTCATGTGGAACATTTTGAATCTCGAATTTCATAGTATGACAGGATTGCATTGTTGTGAACAATAAACCAAGAACTACAACGCATAACATCGTGTATTTCTTTATTTCAATCATATCCTCTCCTTTGGATATTAGCCCCCACTAAGTTCGATTAATTATCCGAGCGTACTATATTTCACTAAAAGGAGCAAGGAAATTTATAGATGAATATTCTCATAGCTTCTTCTTGCGCTCTTTTTTCAAGAAGGCTATACTTTATCCATGAATACAAAACAACCTGTCATGAAGGCAATGGTTCTAAAAGCAGTAACTGACCTTTCAAAGAATAAAACCCCTCTTGAATTCACAGAGCTTCCGGTTCCTGTTCCAAAGGGAAACGAAATCCTTATTAAAGTTTCCGTCTGTGGTGTATGTCATACGGAACTGGATGAAATTGAGGGAAGGACTCTGCCCTCGAAGTTCCCGATTATTCCCGGGCATCAGATTGTTGGCCGTGTTGCAGCATTGGGTGATAAGGCACGGAAGTTTAAAATCGGTGATCGTATTGGTGTCGGTTGGATTCATTCATCCTGCCAGACATGCACCTTCTGTGACCACGAGAACGAAAATCTTTGTGATGATTTTAAGGCAACAGGCAGAGATGCAGATGGCGGGTATGCGGAATATACGCTTGTTTCAGAAGAGTATGCGAGTATTATTCCGGCAGGTTTTTCTGATGCAGAGGCGGCTCCTCTCCTGTGTGCAGGGGCGGTTGGTTATCGTGCATTAAAGCTTACTCAAATGAGCGATGGTCAAAATATTGGTTTAACCGGTTTTGGAGCTTCGAATCATCTTGTGCTTAAGATGATTCAACACCAATATCCGAAGTCGAAAATTTTCGTTTTCTCTAGAACGGAATCGGAGCAGCGATTTGCAAAAGAACTCGGGGCAGACTGGTCAGGAAATACAGAAGAGTACAGTCCTGAAAAACTGCATGCGATTATTGATGCCACGCCGGTCTGGCGGCCTGTTGTGGAAGCGCTCAAAAACCTTGAGCGAGGAGGAAGGCTTGTGGTCAATGCGATTCGCAAAGAAGAAATGGATAAGAATGTTCTGCTCTCTCTTAATTACGAGCGCGACCTCTGGCTGGAAAAAGAAATTAAGTCAGTTGCAAATGTGACCCGCCAGGATATCCGGGAATTTCTGGCTCTTGCTGCTGAAATTCCGATCAAACCGGAAATTCAAGAATATCGTTTGGAGGATGCTAATAGTGCCCTTCTGGAACTCAAAGAGCGCAAAATCCGCGGCGCGAAGGTTCTACGCATTTCCGAGTAGTCAATCTTTTAAAATAATGGATTCCTACTTTCGTAGGAATGACGAAAGAATCAATAGCTCAATTCCGCTATTCGAAAATCGAATAGCACTCCCAGAATTCAGATACTCTCCTCTCTTCTCTTTTGTTTGCTCGTCGCATTAACTTCCTGATTAATAATTACTTCCTTATTTATTTTTGCATTGGCATGCCTCATGCAATACTTTCCCCTATTCGGAGGAAGACAGCATGGCGCTAATTGCTGATGCTTTGATTCAATCATGGAAATCATGGAAGTGCCTGATCCAGAGGATGATCCCTGTGAGCTTTCAATCAAAAAAATATTTAGGAGATGTTCAACGCATGAATAGTACTGCAAGCACAAGTTACTTTCCAAAAAAAGCGACTGCATTGACATGCGTGCTTCAACCTGCGCATACCATACGGCTCAGGCCCGAGCATGGCATAGTGAGTATGGGAAGTGACTATTCTTATGGAATAAAAAGGACACGGACTGCAACCCCTGCTGTTGCGTGGTACGGGCTGACTGATCCTGGCCAAGTACGACAGTCAAATGAAGACACATTCTCATGTCTTTCTCTGATTCAGGGAACGCTCTTTGTTATTGCTGATGGAATGGGAGGATACGAGGCAGGAGAACGAGCCAGCAAACTTGCTGTGGACACTGTCTGCCGGTTTATACAAGAGAACATTTCCAGAAACAGTGATCGGCTTCATCTACTCAAAAACGCGGTCCAAGCGGCAAATACGGCTGTCTATGAGGAAGCAATACTGCAGGAATCGAAAATGGGTACAACACTCAGCATGGTATTTCTGGAAAAGGGCACTGCCTTCATCGCCAACGTTGGTGATAGCAGAGTGTATCGAATTGAACAGGGATCGATTTTCCAACTCACAGAGGACCACTCACTGCCTGCAAAACTGGTTTCATTAGGTAAGCTCACAAAAGAGGAATCACGACATCATCCTCAGTCGAATCTTTTGTATCGTGCGCTCGGAACGGATGCCGAGGTTAAGATTGATTTGCTGCATCAGGAAATGGAGCCAAGGTCCTGTTTTCTGTTGTGCACTGACGGACTTTGGAATGAAGTTGATGATGACGATATACGAAGTGTTGTTATGCGTGAGCTGGATGTCAAAAAAATATGCACCACATTGGTTAATATGGCAAATGATCAGGGTGGTATGGACAACATTACGGTTCTGGTTGCGCGGGTGGTTTAGGAGTTTGACGAAAGGATTTTTGCTCCCTTGCCGTCTTTCCCGTGCAGCTTGTCCCAGCAGGCATGAAGCCAGGCATGAAGCAGGGAACGGGAATCCAGCTTTTAGAGCATTACCGGATGCCCGCTTTCGCGGGCATGACGAGCTTACACTAAAGCAGAATTTTTGAACGGGAACATGCAATTCATTCAGGAGGTTTATATGGAAAAGAAAGTATCAGTACGTTATCGGATGAGTAAAGATAGTATTCCGGTTACGGACAAAGAACAAGTAATTTATACGCTTGTCAATCTTCGTGCTGCGCGAAAGTCACTGGGCAATGGAAGGCCGGCAAATCTGGCTCTTATTCTGGACCGAAGCGGCTCCATGGATGGAGAGAAAATCGAACACCTGAAAGAAGCGGCGGAATATGTGATTGATCAGCTTACGGATGCGGATTATCTCTCACTCGTAATATTTGATGACCAAGTTGAAACACTGTTTTCCGGTCTAATTGCTCAGAATCGTGACCTGGTGAAGAACCAGCTCAGGAATGTCATTGCACGAGGGGGAACACAGATCTCGGACGCATTGAAGGCAGGAATGCAGGAGATTCAAAAAGGGTATGCTCGCGACCGCGTTAATCGCATGCTTATTATCACGGACGGACAGACATGGGACGATGAGCAGGCATGTTTCACGCTTGCTGAAGAGGCGAGCAAACAGGGCATAGCGATTACGACGATTGGGATTGGAACCGACTGGAATGAAAAACTGCTTCTTGAAATGGCCGAAAAATCCAATGGAAATTCTCACTGGATCCAGAATCCGGTTTCGATTCTTGAGGCTTTTCAGGAGGAAGTGGAAGGAATGCAGTCAGTTGCAGCAGTGAATGTGAAATTGACTGCCCGGATGAATGATGCAGTAAAGCCGGTCAAAGTATATACTGCGGTACCCCTGATTTCGGATATCAGCACACAAGCAGTCAAGGGAAATACGATTGTTTGCAATCTCGGCTCTCTTGACGGAAAGAAAGGCCAGACAATCCTGCTTGAATCCCGGATTACGGCGAAAAAAGAAGGGCAATTTAGGTTTGGCGAAGTGGAGATTATGTATGATATGCCGTCAGAATCCATTTCCAAGGAGACGGTGCCGGTGGAGCTGTTCCTTTCCTGTACCAAGGACAACAATGCCGCTGAAAAAGTGAACGCAGAAGTCATGAACCTTGTTGAAAAAATCCATGCATTCAAGCTCCAGACCCGTGGTTTCACGGAAGCCGAAGCAGGCAATCTTGTTGCCGCAACCCAGAAACTTCAATCGGCCGCTACAGTGCTGTTAAGCCTCGGCGAAGAAGGGCTTGCCAGGACAGCGCACCAGGAAATCAGTTCCTTGAAAAAAACCGGCCATTTAACTGCTGCAGGCACCAAAAAACTGATGTACGGAACGAGAAAATTAACCAGAATCATGACGGAGCACTTAAAGTAGTGCACTACAAAAATGAACGAAACGTTCATTTATTATCAAGGAGGCGTACCATGCAATGCAAAGAATGTCAGGCGGAAAATATTGATGGAGCGATTTTTTGTGAGGAATGTGGAGTCAGGCTGGAAGTTAATATGAATAGTTCGGCATGGAAGTCCAGCGATCCAATCAGCGAAACTGAACTGGTATTAATAACACCTGAGGGAAATATTGTGAAAATTCCTACCGGAGAAGAAATTGTGGTCGGCAGAGAGGACCCGATTAGTGACATCTTTCCGGACCTTGATTTGACTCAATTGGGGGGCATGGAAAAAGGAGTTTCGCGCAAACACGCAATCATTCATCGGACAGGCAGCGAGTATACGCTTGAAGATGCCGGTTCCACGAATGGCACGTTTCTGAACAAGAAAAAGATTGAACCTCATTCACCCCAGCTTATCAAAGAGGGAGATGAACTGAAGTTCGGGAAATTATCTGTTTTCGTAAAGGCGGCATAACCAGGAGGCTGATATGGCACGGTTCACGAACAAGACAATATGGTACGGCATCGCAGGTGGTCTCGGCGGAGTTGCGTCGTGGGCGGGTATTCTTTTTGTGCCGACCGTTTTGATGAACGGCCTGCTTACGGAAGCGCTTCTCGGCGCGTGTGCCGGTATGTTTATCGGTGCATGTATTTGGAGTCATGAACCGCTTCAGTCCAGACAATTCACGCTTGCGGTCAAACGAGCCATGTTGGGCGGATTATCGGGAATGATCGGTGGAGCAATTGGTGCTGTTCTTGGAACCCTGCTCTTTACGATGCTTGGCACAACCATAATCGAAGCGGGGAAAATGAATCCGTCGTTCGGGATCACATTATCGGTGACGCTTGGGTGGACCGTTCTGGGAGCAGCAGTTGGCTTGAGCGGGGGGCTTCTGATCCGTTCCCGGGAACGCGCATGGTACGGTTTTTTCGGAGGAGCACTCGGCGGATGTCTTGGCGGTTTTCTGTTCAATTATCTTTCCGCAACATCTCCGATATCATCCCTTGCAGGAGTGGCACTGGTTGGGATGATGATCGGTGCTTTTATTAGCCTTGTTGAAGAAGCATGCATTGCAGCGACACTGACCGTTATCAAGGGAAGGCATATTGGGAGAGAGTTTTCATTATTGAAAAACGCGAATCTGATTGGCAGAGATGATCGATCTGATATTTGTCTCTCAGGCGCTGAAGGTGTGGGAATGCAGCATGCATCCATTACCCGAAAAAACGGACACTTTGCCGTTGAACATGAAGAGGGAGGACCTGCTGTGTATGTGAACCAGAAGCTGGTTAAGAATACCAGGCTTGTAGACGGGGACATTATCCGGATCGGCAGCGTGCTGCTTATGTTTACCGCAGTAAAAAAAGCAGCTGTCGCAGCAATTCTTGTTTTGAGTGTCATGTTGTTTGCTCCAGGGAATATGGTAGCTGCTTCTGAACCGGCCTCTGTCCAGATCACCCAGTTCGATGTGAGCAATTTCCCGGTTGTGCGAGCTTTTGTATCAGTGCTTGATTCTGCAGGGAATCCGGTCAATGGCTTGAGTAAAGACAGTATTTCAATCCAGGAGAACAGCCGGTCTATTTCTATTGATCACATTCAAACGATCGGGGAAAAAGGAAAGCACGAGCCGCTTAGTCTTGCCATTGTCATTGATCGCAGCAAATCCATGCAGGGAGAAAAAATAGCGCGAGCAAAGGAGGCGGTGCTTCGGTTCATCTCTCTTCTTGAACCGGGAGATAGGGCGTCTCTTCTTGTGTTCGGTGATGAGGTTTCGATGCTTGAACCGTTGACAGAAAATCAGGCCCGCCTCAGAGCTTCTCTGCTTGAAATCAAGGCAGACGGTCATACGGCCTTATTCGATGCCATAGCACAGGGAGCAGAATCTCTTCAAACTATTTCAGGCAGAAAAGCGGTTATTGTGCTTACCGACGGAATGGCGAACCGCGGAGCGCTCTCGATGGAGCAGGCGATAGCATCAGCGGTTAATCAGTACACCTCTGTTTATGTTGTTGGGCTTGGAAACGACGTCCGGGCATCGCGGCTTGAGCGGATTGCTCATGAAACCGGAGGATCGTATTTCTTCACACCTTCTGCAGACGGTCTTGCAGGCGTTTATAATACGATAGCCAACCGGATTCGGAATGAATATGTCATAACCTTTCATACGGATAGAAAGGCTGATTATGTACGATCCGTGCAGGTTCTGCTCAAGACCGGCACGACTGGCATGCGTGCCTATTTTCAGCCGGAATCATCTCTGTTTGGCGTCGGTGGTCAGCCTGGGGCATGGTCCTTCGGCATTTCGCTCGTGAGCCTGGTGCTTCTTCTGATGATGTCGTTCAAGGCAGTGAATCGAAATTATGAGGAAGCTCATCTTACGGTCGTACGGGGCAAGGGAACCAAGAAAGAGATTGATCTTCGGTCTACGGTCATCATCGGGAGTGATACACAAAACGATCTGGGTCTTCGGGATCATGCTGTTGAACCGCAGCACGCAGAAATTCTAAAAAACAACGGTCATTATATTCTTCAAGACAAAGGCTCATCCACCGGAACGTTTGTGAACAAAACAAAGGTTCTTGGCACGCATGTGCTTGAAGACGGAGATGTTATCAATGTTGGTCAGGCAACGATTGTTTTTCAAGACCCGCGTACTGTGTTGAATCCCGAACGGATTTGTTCCGGGTGTGGAAAGATTCTTCGGACAGGAGTGAAATTTTGTACAAGCTGCGGTGTAAAAGCGGCATGAGGCATAGTGAACGGCAGCTGTCTCTTCGTATGAATCCTGTTCTTAAAAAGCGGTACGAGATTCTAGGGGTTCTCGGCAAAGGAGGAATGGGCAGGGTTTACAAGGTTACGGATCTGCGTTCGCGCAAACTTCTTGCAGCAAAGGAATTGCGTTTCCCTGTCAGGGCTGGCAAGGAACGAACAGATGCTTTGATTCAATTTAGGACCGAAGCAGGAATCCTTGCACGACTGACGCATCCTCATCTTCCGAAAGTATATGATTTTTTTTCATTCCAGAATCGGTGTTATACCATCATGGAATTTATAGACGGCAAGACCCTGAGCCAGATTTTTGCCAAACGAAAAGGTGAACCGCTTGACGAACAGCTTATTCTGGAATGGGCGATCCAGATTTGCAGGACCATGCATTTTTTAAGCGTTCAAAAACCGCATCCAATAGTATTTCGAGACCTCAAACCTTCTAACATTATGATTACGAAAAAAGGCGCGGTGAAACTGATCGATTTCGGCATTGCGCGATTTTACAAGGAAGACCGGAAGAAAGATACGTTTGTATACGGAACCCCGGGATATGCAGCGCCAGAACAATATGGATGCGGCCAGACGGACGTGCGATCGGATATTTTTTCTCTTGGCGCAACGTTATTTCACTGCTTAAGCGGACAGAATCCCTCGGGGAAGAAAATTGCATTGCATGATCTCCGGAAGCTGAATCCCCTGATAAGCAAAAAAACCGCTGCCATGATACAGAAGGCAATGGAACTGGATAGAAGCAAGCGGTTTCAGACGGCGAGTGAAATGAAACGTGCAATCGTAAACTGCCTGCCATCCGCAAACACAAGCTGGATCGAAAAACTTGTTTTTTTCAAGAATCGGCGTGAAACTGCATATATTTCATCGGACAGGAACGAGAGATGGGGCTGGTCATTCTTGAGAGCAGTTATGGTTGGAGGAGCTATTGCAAGCGTTATTTTTCAACCTTGAATTTCAGAAAACCGGCGAAGAAACCTGCTGCTGCTCCCAGTTTGTAGAGTGACTCGTTTTCCACGGCGACTCCGAGAATCTTAAGGCCATCCACGACCCAGGCTCCGATAAACGTGATCGAAAGCAGCCAGGAAGTAAAAGCGCCGACAATGACGCCGAATATAATATTCGTAAAGAGAAACGTGGTATAGACGCTCAGCGTCGTGAACCATATTCCGACAATTCCGCGCCAGCTTGTTTCGGTTTTCATTTAAAGGTCCTTTGCATGCATAAAGCTGCTGTTTCGTGCAGATATGCGAGCAGTATAATAAACGGTTTTCACCTTGTCAAGATATAGTATTCATGCAATAACAGCGAAGCTGTTTATTCCTTGATGCCGTATTTTTTGATCTTTTCATACAGGGTGGAATAGGCAATCCCGAGTCCTTTTGCTGCCTCGGTTTTGTTTCCGGAGACGGACTTGAGAGTGGCTTCGATGGCGGCTTTCTCGATCTCCTGTAATGTTTTTCCGCTTAATTCAGAAACAGCGCTCTTTCTCAGATGAGACAGGAAAAGATTTTTTGCTTCAATTTTTTTCCCGTCGCACAGGGCCGCGGCTCTTCCGAGCACATTCCGAAGTTCGCGTACGTTTCCTGGCCAGGAATAGGCCATGAGCGCTGCCAGAGCTTCGGGCGCAAACCCGGTAATTGTTTTATTGACCTCGGAGGATATTCCGGTCAGCATGCGGGTCGAGATCGTCTGGATATCTTCTTTTCTGCCGCGAAGCGGGGGCATGTGTACCCGGACAACGGAAAGCCGGTAATAAAGGTCTTCTCGAAACCTTCCGGCCTGGACTTCTTTTTCAAGGTTCTTGTTGGTGGCGGAAATGACGCGAGCATTAACGGTCATGGGCTTGTCAGCACCTACCCGTTTGGTTTCGCGCTGGTCAAGGGCCCGTAAAAGTTTCGGCTGGAGTTCCAGAGAGAGCTCGCCGATCTCATCCAGAAATATGGTTCCTTCATGCGCAAGCTCGAATGCTCCCTGGCGGCTTTTGACCGCATCGGTGAAGGCGCCTTTTTCATGTCCGAACAGTTCGCTCTCAATAAGATTCGGTGCAATAGCGCCGCAATCCACCACGATGAACGAGTTTGCGGCTCTGCGACTCTGGGTATGAATGGCACGTGCTGCAAGTTCCTTCCCGGTCCCCGTCTCGCCTTCAAGCAGCACCGTGACATCGGTGGGAGCGATGCGTTCAAGAATTCCATACACCTCGCGCATAGGCGCTGAAGAGCCGATCAGATCGCCAAAGCGGTCGCGCGTGCTGGCAAGGTTTTCGATCCGCTCTTCGTGCGGAAGGAAGGAAAGCTCTGAGTTTCCAAATCGGATCCGGGCTCCGGGCGCAAGATAGGCTTCACGCACCCGAACATCATCTAGAAACGTTCCATTTGTGCTGTTCAGGTCGCGAAGCACGTAGCCGTTTTTTTGTTCCTCGATCACTGCATGCCTGCGAGAAACGGTCGGATCGCTCAAAACAAAGTCATTTTCCGGCAGGGTGCCGATGGAAACAAGCGGTTTTTGAATCACCAGTTTCTTTCCTGCGTCCTGGCCGGTCGTAACAGTAAATCCGGCTGATTTGAGAACAAGCGGCTGCTGATGCATGGTGCTCAGGATTTCTGTTCTATCGCTTTTTTTCATACTCGTTATTGTATCACACAATGCTAAAAATGAAACTCTTAACTTTGAAGGGAGGATATCAGATGATATTTCGCGGATTAAAAAACAGGCTTTACCTTGACGTTTCGCCACGGTTATCCTATTATACAAACCGGGGATCAGCTGCATGCTTCATGATCAGACCGGACGAGCAGAACGATCAAACGAAAATTTTAAGACCTTTACCAGCAGTGAAAAAGAACTCCAGTCGGTTTCAGGGCTCACTCGTTATTTTAAAAGGATACGCAGAAGGCATGGAGTATCCGATCGAAAAAAATTATACGGTGATCGGAAGGGATACCCTGGCTGATATCGCTCTTCGAGACCCCCTGATATCTCGTCAGCATGTTGCCGTTATTATGCATGAAGGAGCGTATATCCTCAAAGACCTTGACAGCACGAACGGCACGTCCCTTAAAGGGGCGCTGATCCAACAGGCTGACCTGCACCACGCTGATGTTTTTGTCATTGGGAATACAACGCTCCAGTTTGTTTTGGAAGAAACGGGTGTTGCCAGAACCTACGAGATCACATAATGCAGATTATTTCTTTCGGCGGGACGGATCCCGGCAAAAAACGGAACAATAACGAAGACGCCTTTCTTGTCAATGACAGCCTGTATCTTTATGCAGCGGCTGACGGAATTGGTGGAAATGAAGGCGGCGAAGTGGCAAGCCGTATTGCAGTTGAAACTATTGCTGCGGTTCTGCCGGATCTCCTGAGTGAAAAGGACAGGACTCCTCCGGCAGGATTTGCTCCTGCTTCGGATCGGGTGCTGTCGGGGTTGCAGCAGGCGCTTGCTCTCGCAAATAAGCAAATCCGAATTCAAAGAGCTGACGATCCCGTGCTTGCGAGTATGGGGACAACGCTGACCGCGCTTCTCATACGCAAGGAACGCGCCTGCATCGCGAATATCGGGGACAGCAGGTGCTATCTCCTTCGCGAGGAGAAATTACAGCAGCTGACGCACGATCATTCCTTTGTTGCCGAATATGTTGCCACGGGGATTATGACCAAGGATGAAGCGAGAATGAGCCCGTACCGGCATGTGATTACCCGCGCCCTGGGCATCGATGATCCGGTCGAACCGGAATTCATTGAACATCAGATTCACCGTGATGACCGGTTTCTTCTTTGCACTGATGGCCTGACTGAAATGCTCAGCGATTCAGAAATTAAAACGATTATTTCAACATCGTCTCCTGAAGAGGCGGTAAAGAATCTTCTTCACGCGGCAAATGATCAAGGCGGAGTGGACAATATCACGGCCGTGGTTGTGTGGGTAAAGGAACTATAATGTATCGCAGAATGCATTCGAGGGAATTGTTCTCATGCCAAAGCACATAAAAGACGAGTACGAAATCGTGAATGAAATCGGTATCGGCGGGATGGCCATTGTGTACAAGGCTGTTCAGAAATCTCTTGACCGGTTGGTCGCAATTAAAGAACTGAAAAAATCATATCACGCTGATGGCCAGATTGTTCGCCGGTTCGAACGGGAAAGCAAGGTTGCCGCGTCCTTGCAGCATGAAAACATTGTGCATATCTACGATTACTGGAAAAAACCGACGTATTGCATTGTCATGGAATACGTTGATGGAACCGATCTCTGCCATATCATCGAGAAGACCGGGCCGTTGCCCGTTGAAATAGGGATCATGATCGCGCTCCAGATATGCAGTGCGCTTGAGTATGCGCATATGCGGGGCTTGATTCATCGGGATATTAAACCCGGTAATATCATGATCAAGCGGAACGGCGAGGTCAAGCTGATGGACTTCGGGATTGCGCATACGAGAAACCTTGAATCCCTGACCCTGCCCGGTACCTTGATCGGGACGCCTGCCTATATGTCTCCTGAACAGGTTCTCGGACAGCAGCTTGATGCCCGGTCGGATATTTTTTCACTCGGCATTGTGCTGTACGAAATGTTTACCGGTGTAAAACCATTCCAGGACGAAGAAACTCGCGCAGTAAGCGCAAAGATTGTGAAAGACCGGGTTTCGCCGCCCCGGCGGATTAATAAAAATGTACCCTGGACGCTCCAGCGGATCATTAAACGATGCTTGAAGAAAAAACCGAACCGTCGTTATGGATCCATGCTTGAAATTGAAAAGAAACTTGGCAGGCGGCTTGCCGGAAAAACGACCAAGGCATCTTCACTCAGGAGAATTTCTGATTACCTTGTGGAAGTGAACGTGTTTGAAGCCGTTTCTGACCATGATACGGTGGCTGTTCCGAATAATTATTCCAGAAAGCTATCCCTTAAAAAGGTTTTGATCGCTGCGAGTGCCATTATCATTCTTGCTGCGGCCGGTGCATGGCACTATTACCATTCAACGGCAGAAAACATACCGATGCGGAACGATTTCTCGTCTCCCACAGTCACCAAGCCTTCAACCACCCAGCAGGCACTATCCCAATCTACGTTGACGTTCTCCCAGATAACGACGACCATGCCAAGTCTTTCATTGGCTCCTGTCAAGGAAGTTGCTTCCCAGGCAACGAGCACACGTCCTTAAGAATGTGGATGAGGTATCCATTTTCCTATTCTTCCCGGAGCATCTCGGCGACACATTCGATGTGATAGGTGTACGGAAACATATCGATGGGTTGAAGACGATTCAGACGGAACCCGAAGAGATGAAAATATTTGAGGTCTCGAGCGAGGGTAGACGGATTGCATGAGACGTAGATGATTTTTTTCGGGACAAGGGCAAGAATGCGTTCAAGCGTTTTTAATGTCGCTCCTGCTCGCGGCGGATCAAGTACAATGAGGTCAGGCCTTATTTTTCTACTCAGAAGCACTTTCAATCCCTTCTGCATGTCGTCTGCGATAAATTCAACGTTCCGGATATTGTTCAACTCGGCATTTGCCTGCGCATCCTGTATTGCTGAGAAGCCTGACTCGATTCCGATAACGGTTGCTGCTCGCTGTGCAAGAGGCAGTGAAAAATTTCCGATTCCACAGTACAGATCGAGGATGGTTTCCGTTCCTGCAGGAGAAGTGAAATCCATGACCGTACTCACCATATTTTTATTCTGATCCCAGTTGACCTGATAGAAATTTCCTTCTGTTGCATGCAGTGTCAGATTGCCCAGCGAAAGAGTGAGTTGATTTTTGCCGAATGAAAATGCATATTTTTTTCGGACGAATCCGCTCAGCCCGATGACCTCTGGAACCGCATTCACCAGCCGGCAAAAAAAAGAATCCAGGGAGGCAATCGGCTCCTGTTCGCAGAAAAAAAGAATATGAACTTCGCCTGCGGGCGATGTATTGATATGAATCTCGCAGAGGAGCGGCAGTTCCGCTGTCAATGATCGAATGGCGCTGACTGTTTTATTGATAACAGGATGAAGCAGGAAGGCATCTTCCACTTCAATAAGATCATAAGAACCTTGACGAAAAAAACCGATTCGCTGTTTCCCATTCTGCATCCGAACATTGAACTGGGTTCGTAAACGGTAATGATCAACCCTCGGAGAAGGAATAATGGGAAGGATATTACGCGGTTCAAGTCCGCCGATTCGCTTGAGGGTATCGAGCAGAATTTCAGCCTTGAACCGAAGCTGTGCAGGATAGGCAATATGCGGCCAGGTGGCACCGGTGCACTGCTTTTCTCCTTCACAGGGCAGAGGAATGCGGTCTTCTGAAGGCTGGACTATCCTGACGGGATCAGCTTCCAGAAAACCTTTTCGTTTTCTTTTTATGAGAATCTCAACCTGTTCCCCGGGAAGTACTCCGTTCACAAAAACAGCCTGGCCGGTCGCAAGTCTTCCCAGCCCTTTTCCTCCGGAAACCAGTTTTTCTATGACAACGTTCGTGATGTCGTTCATGCCAGCAGTTTCTTGACGGTCTCGCGCAGGTGTGTCATGTCCGCTGATTTTACCACATACGCATCGGAGCTCCAGCTGCTGAAATCCTGTTTATATTCCTCGTAGGCTGTGCAAATAATCACTGGAATGGCCGGGTTCTTTTCCTTCATCCTGCGCAGGGCTTCAATGCCGTCCATTCCCGGCATGCGCATATCGAGCGTAACCAGATCAAACGATGTCGTATCCATGATTTCGAGCGCCCGGATGCCATCTGGTACGGTCGTTACCACGTAGCCCATTTCCTGAAATTCTTCCTTATATAATTCCCTGATATTTTCCTCGTCATCAACAACCAGTATTTTTTTCATTTATTCCTCCTTGTTCAGCCTGCAGAAGATTTCCCAGTTCGTCAACATCCTGAGAATTATTCTGCTGTTCAGTGGTAACGAGAGTGGCCGGATGCGGTAGTTTAATCACAAAAATTGCGCCCCCGGTTTCCTTGGTTTTTATTTCAATTTTTCCGCCATGCGCCCGGATGATCCTGTTCGCGATCGGCAATCCGAGGCCGGTGCCGCGCGGTTTCGTTGTATAGTAGGGATTAAAAATACTATGCATTGCCTTTGGTGATATTCCCGGGCCGGTATCTCCGATTTCTACCATCGCTTTTTTGAGTTCCGGCTCATAGAATGTTTTGATGCTCAGGGTCCCGCCTTTTTCCATGGCGTCCATTGCATTTTTTATAATATTGATGACGGCTTGTTTTATCTGCCGGGCGTCGACCAGCAGAAACGGAAGCTCAGGCGAAAAACCGGTTTCCACATGGATGTGCCGTTGGGCAAGCTCTTCCTCGTACAGAAACAGAATATCGGACAGAACGGAGTTCATATCCGTTTCGGAGAATTGAGGAGCTGCTTCCTTGATGTATCCAAGGTTGTCCTGAATGATTCCTTCAAGCCTCGACACTTCATTCAAAATAATGTCAATGTACTTCCGTTCTTCCCCCTCGGTTATTTTTTTTGCGAGCCTGCGGGCAAAACCACCGAGCGATACCAGCGGATTTCTGATTTCATGCGTTATTTCCGCGATCATGGAACCGAGCGCTGCCATTTTTTCAGACTGGACCAGCTGCTCATGCAGTGCACGGATATCCTTGTTCATGGTCTCAATGTTGGTATGAATGATGGCGTTTTCGATTGCCAGCGCTGCCTGGTGAGCGAACAACGTAAAGAAGCGAATATCCTTGTCCGTGATCGGACGCTGATTGAACTTGTTATCCACCACAATGATGCCGATAACTCGGTCCTTGGCAACGAGCGGTACCGTTGCAAAATTGTCGACCCCGAGTGTCTCTCGAAGTTCCTTTGGGACAATCGGGCTCGAAGTGGCATTTACGATGTTGTATGGTTTTTTTGTCAGCACGGTAAGAGCGAGGACGCCCTCCTGAGGATTGAGCGGAACCCTGATGCTGCGTGCCAGAGTATTCAGCAAGGGATCGCGGTGTTCGAAGAGTTCGCCGGTCTGTATCCATTCGACGAGGCTTTTATGTTTGGTTGCAACTTCGTTCCATGCCTGTCCCGCTTCTTCCCAGGTTGACGGACCGACTCCCATCATGCCCTGCAGGATATTCGTGCGTTCATTGATCAGGAAAAGAAGCGACCGGTTAAAGCCGAGCCCGCTTCCTCCCATAGTTGCCGCGGTTAAAATGATCCTGAGAAGCCGGTCAAGATTGAGGGTCATGCTCATGGCAGTGCCGATATCATATAGAATGGATAATTCCTGTGCCCGCGTCCGTGCTTCCGCAGCGAGATATTCCATGCGCTGATACATGGCGGCATTTTCAACGGCTGCGGCACCGCTGCTTGCAATTGTTGTCAGGAACATGAGCTCATCCTGGCGAAATGACTGGTTCTCGTGTTTTTTATAGAGGGTAATAACGCCGAGAACTCTATCCCTGAATGTCAGAGGAGCGCTT
>Ga0265297_10004345_pt1 | contig 23379 bp, 29 predicted proteins | sample Munlanlwell13791_FD_192502 | JGI IMG/M metagenome (GOLD analysis project Ga0265297, IMG submission 192502) | Leachate microbial communities from a municipal landfill in Southern Ontario, Canada - Leachate well 137-91 | ecosystem: Engineered > Solid waste > Landfill > Unclassified | place... | reverse complement strand
TGTGCTACCGCTACGCGCTCCAAGTCTTCCGCGCGCATCAACTCTCCGGCCTTGGCGAGCAGCCCATGAAGGGTCTGCGCTTCAGCAATCAACGACTCGCGGATAGCACCAAAGAACTCATCGTCCCCATCAAACACCAACGGACGGATTACGTCAATAATCTCTTCCATGACCTTCGCCAGGAGCCCCATCGACTCCCGCAGCTCAGGCTCGAATTCCGTCAGTCGGGTCTTCGGCAGCCGGGCGTACGCCGTCTTCGGAACGTGCGCCTCCAGCTCCCGGATCTGCCCCCACATGGCCGTGCGGATCTTCTCCTGGTTCGCCTCGTACAGCTTGAACCAGTGCTCGTCGCCCGTCGCGGCGCACGCCTCGTCCAGCTTCGCGATCACCTGGCTCACGCGGTAGACCTCCTCGGCCTTGACCAGGTTCGCCAAAGAGCGAACACGTGTTCGCTCGATCGCCTTCCCATGCATCAGGTCCGCCGTGAGGGCGCGCAGCTCGTCGCCCACCAGCCGCGGCAGCGCCGCCTCCTCGTGCACGGGAATGGTGCTGGGTTTCACTTCGACGTCCGCGACCGTAGGACCGTGGTCGCCAACACACGGGGTGAAGGTCGCCTCGTGCAGCTTGCCGTCCGGCGTACGGAACAGCGCGCTGCCCTCGCGCGTGGCCAGCAGATCCACGGCCACACCCACCTTCGCAGTCACGGCCGCTTCCACCAGGGAGATCCGCGCCTCCAGGCTGTCGCCCATCCACTTCTCCAGATCCTCACCGCGCACGTACATGGTTCACCTCGCTTGGCTCTCGTGTCTCGACTGGTTCGTCTGGCTGAGCGCCCGGAAGCGCTGCCCGATGCGGAACACGGCGGAGTCCGTGCGCTCCACCGACCGCGTCACTCGGTCGTTGCTCTCCTGCAATTGGTGCAGGGCCTTCTCGATCCTCTTGATGGACTCCTGCGGCACCTGCTCCTGCCCCGGCTGCCCCGGCTGTCCCATCAACCCGCTCTGCCCGGTCACCGGCGCACCAAGGGCCAGCGCGCCCTCGGGCCCCAGCTCGGGGAACTGCCGCATGATCTCGGCCTGCACCGACGCCTGTGCCAGAGCCTGTGCCTCGGCCTCGTGTGCCTTGGCCTCGGCCGCGAACAGCGCGTCCTCGTCGCTCATGTGGAAGATGTTGGCCATGATCCACGGCGCCGTGAAGAACGGCTGCAACGCCGCGGCCAGCCCCGCACGCGCGTTCCACACCTCCACCTGCTGCATCTCGAAGATGGAGCTGGGGGCGGGCATCTTGAGCGCCCACTTCACGGAGTCGGGGTCGATGTTCAGCGCGGCCAGGTGCACGCGCACCACCTGCCGCAGCCCCGTGATGAACTCGCGCTGGATGCGCATCTCCAGGCGCGCGAACTGCACGTCCTCCTGGGTGAGCGCCGCGCGGTTCGTGACCTCGGTGCCGCCGATGTACTGCGGCGGGATGCGCAGCGAGCTGAACAGCTTCTTCAGGAAGTAGCCCAGCACGCCCGTGTCGTCGTAGTCCGGTCCGCTCAGCACCTCCACCCGCGTGGCGTCCTTGCCCGCGCGCGTGGGGATGAAGATGTCCTCATCTTGAGAGAGCGGGTTGAAGCGGAAGTCCAGCTTGCCCGTCGCCGGGTCCATGATTCGCTTCTTCTTGTAGCGGCGCCGCACGTCGTCCACCACCGCGCGCGCCTCGCGCGGCGGGATCTCGCCCGTGTCGATGTAGAACGCGAACCGGGCCGGGGCCTTCGTGAGCTTGCAGACGAGGCTGCTGTCCTCCAGCATGAGCAGGCGCTTCCACACCCACCGCGAGCTGTCCAGCAGCGAGAACCCGTACAGGGCCCGCATCTGCTTCCCGCGCAGCCGCCAGTGCACGACCTCCCACGGCGAGAAGAACACCGCCCCATTGGTGCCCTGCTGCTGCCGCAGCCGATCCAGGTCCTCCTGCGTGGTCAGGTTGAACGCGAACGCCCCGCTCGGGTCCTGCACAAACCCCACGAGCGTGCCGCGCTGATCCACGATGCGGCGCATGGTGGGCGGCGGCAACCAGTTCAGGCCGAGCACGCCCTTCTCGTTGGCCACCACCTCGCAGTTGTGGACGACCACCCCCTCCGCCACGAAGTTGTGCGCCGAGTCCGCGATCTCCAAATCGTACACGTGCGCCGTCCCCGCCGGGGTGATCTCCACCAGCGACTCCGACACGAAGTCCTGCTGGAACTCATGCCGCGAGAACGTGAGCGTCGCCGCCTCACGCACGCGCTTCACTTGCTTGCCCTTGATGATGGGCTCGCGCCGCGTACGCATCCGCAGGTTCCCCGACCGGTAGCCAAGACCGTCGATCAGATTCTTCAGATCGCGCGCCAGCTCCACGTTGGCGATCTCGTAGTGGTACGCCTTGTCCTTCCACGTGGCGGGCTTCGAAACCCACCCGTCCGCATCCATGAATCCGTCCAGGAAGGCTTGCCTGTGCTCGCGCGGCAACTTGCCCAACCACCCCGGAAGCCGCTTGACACCCGCGCCATTGTGCCACCCCAGGGACAGCAGGAAGCACTTGAACAGGACCGAGTGCACCTGCGTTAGGGTGCCATCGTCGGTGGTGTTAGGATCGAGATGCAACCGCCGCAGCAGGTCGTCGTAGCAATCGTTCCGGTCCTGGTACACACCGCGCGCATACCACACCGTGGAGTTGCTGACATCCATGCGTTCGGTCCCGAGACCGCCGTCGCCCCACAAGAATCCCAACAACTGGCACAGCCACGGCTCCATGCGCTCGGGCAGCACGAACTCGTTGAAGACGTTACCACCCACGCTGCGCTGCTTGGGCCGTACCTCTTTCTCGTACAGGTCCGACCACACGGGCACATGCTTGGCATCGTGCGCAGCCGTGGCGATCACGAGGCGCGGCGTCTTAGACTGGTTGATGTTCCCCCGCTTCCGCTTGCCAGACGCGGGCCACCGCACCACGCGCAGATCGCCGACCCGCACCCACTCCGTCTTGCCGTCCCCACGATCCACCAGCACCGGGTGGTCAGCCGTGGCCAAGAACTCCCGGTGCCGCGTCCGCACGCGGAAGATCTCCCGCGTCCCGTTGTCCAAGCGCTTCGCCACGGGCACCAGCGCCTTGCGGCCGTTCCGATACCCGATCACCCGCGTGCCGGGCTCCACCGTCTCGATGGCGCGCGGGCCGTGCTCCGTCCACACGCGCGTCCCCTCGGGCATACAGTAGAGGTTGCCGTACTTGCACAGCGTGCGGATGGCCGTCCAGATCTCGTCCTCGATGTGGAGGCGCCGGTCCAGCAGGTCGTTGATGATGTCGCGGATGACCTTGTCCTTGGACGCGCCCCAGATCGTCGCCTCGTGCACGGTATCGGCCACCGTGGCGTCGTCGGCGTAGATGTCCAGGGCCGCGGACACCTCCGGGTAGTCGTCCATGTTCTCGTAGTCGGCAAACCGCAGCATGAGGTCGGTGTCGACCGACAGCATGGTGGCCAGCTGCATGTAGGCGCCGGACATGCCGGAGTCGGGCGTGGTCGGGATCTGGCGGGGCATCGTGGCCTCGCCGGACGCGCCCCGGGAGAGCGCCGCCACCTGCCCCGCGGCCTGCCGACGGAAGAGCTTCTGAACCGTGTCCCTCCAGCTCATCAATCATCTCCCATCAGGATCGGCGGCAACAGATCGCTGTCCTGCATGCTGCGCTGTGCGGCTCGAACATCCTCAAAGTCCACGTCCTCGGCCGGGATCAGCGGGCTGACCCATTGGTGCTCGTGGCCCACCTTGACCTTGGGTGTATCAGCATCCGCTGCCCACGGCAAGCGGGCTGCTCGTTGCCTCAACCCCCAGACCACCCCGGCCAAGGCGTCCGCCACGTCCTTCGTGTTATGCTTCGGGTGGTCGATCTTCCCCTTGACCCGGTCGTACTCCAGGGCCCTCAGCTCGCTCAGGAGCAACGGATAGTCGTACAGATCCAGGCGCCGCTCGTAGATCGCCGACTTCAGCTCCTCGTACGGCTGAACCGTCGTGTCCATGGAGATCAGCTCCGTGTGGATGCCGTGCCGCCGCACCTGCTGGTGCATCTCCACGTACTGGTACGTGTCCGTGCTGAACCCCGCGATCGGATAGCCGTGTGCCTGCAACTCGTACACCAGGCGCCGCACGTCCGGCATGTAGATCTGCTCCCCAGCCGGTGGCCGGATACACAGCATGACCTCGACCACGTAGTAGGGCGCCGAGTCCGTGTAGCGGTTCCCATCCCCGTCGCGCCGCACCACCTCCACCCAGCGGTCGATGTACCCCATGCAGAAGCCGGTGGAGTCGCCCGAGGTGGACGTGTCGATGTGAATCCACCGCGGCATCTGCGGGTTCTCGCGCGGCACCCACGCGTCCTCGATGAAGCCGCCGGGCAGGCGCCGCTCGATCTTGCGGCACATCTTGTCCCACTGAAAGGAGCCCGGGCCGCCCGCCACCCAGTGCTCCATGCTGAACGGGTGCGGCCGCGAGTGCACCACGCACTCGTCGATCGCGTCCACGCGCTGGAAGAACGCGCTGATGGCCTGCGTGCTCACGCCCGCGATGTCGCGCAGCGAGTCCTCCAGGTTGCCCTCGAAGTCGTCCCGGAACTCCACGGGCACCTCGACCATCCAGGCCTCGTGCTCGTCCAGGTACTCATTGGTGATCTCCTCGGCCTCCTCGGCATCCAGGATGCGGGACCGCAGGCTCGACTTGGAGCACAGCACGTAGAACACCTCGCCGCAGAAGTGCCCCTCGGGCATCGTCGACCACTGCGTGTGCTCAACCACGAACACGTCCGGGTCGTCCTTGTCCTCCCGCATCTTGCGCTCGGTGAAGGAGTCCAGGGTCGCCGCCGACGACGACAGGATGACCATGCCCGGGAAGTCCCCCCCCACGCCCAGGAAGCGCGACTTGATCCGGCGCACCAGGGCCCGGTACACCTTCTCCACGATGTCGAAGTGCGCCGCGGTCATGCGCTTCCCGAACGTCTGCTGGATCTGCTGGGCGTTGCGCTTGGGCGGGAAGTTCGTCTCGTCGCAGATCGCCGAGAAGATGGCCGTGCCCAGCGCGCGCTCCGCCCCGTACGAGCTGATCGTCATGCGGATGTTGTTGGGAAACAGGGTGTAGTCGGTAGAGATCTTCGGCGGGAACTTCGACATGAAGTACGGGCTCGCCTTGATCTTGTCGTCCACCGCGGTCTTCAGCACCTCCCGGCACAGCACCAATGACCTGGACATGAGCATCAGGACCATCTCGGTCCCGGGCCCCAACCCGAACGTGCTCTGCGGATCTCGCAGGCAGCTCAGCTCGTAGATGATCCGGCACATGGCCGTGGCGCTGAAGAAGGTGTTGTGCAACACGATCCCGTTGCCGACGAAGTTGTGCGTCTCCGGCACCTCCAGGTCGCAGACGGCATGGTCGCCCGCGTCCTCGATGCCCCGGATGCGCTCCCACAGCAGGTCCGAGGTCGCCAACCAGGCGTAGCGCCCCCGGTACCCCGTCTCCGCGCACATCCGCTCGAACGCCGCCCGGCTGATCCGCTGGCCGCGCGGGCAGTGCATGGCCCGCACGGGACGCCCCCCCGCCGCCAGCAGCTCGGCCCGGATCGTGCGCAGCTCGTCGAACCCGACCGGCACCACGTCCGAGTTGGGGTTCGACTTGATCGCGGCGCACGCCCGGCGCAGGTCCGCACACGCCTGCTCCTTGCCGGGGATCGGGCCCACCGCGTCCAGGAACGCCAGGATCTCGGGCGCCCCCGTCACGGTCAGGCACCAGGCGGGGAACCACCGGCGCTCCCCCGTGGGCAGCCGGTAGGACTTCTTCTTGGGGTACTTGCGCGCGTGCACGCCCAGCCGCAGCAGCAGGAAGCGCAGGTCGTCGATCAGGCCCTCCGACGCCAGCGTCACCTCGGCCTTCTGCGGCTTCCCCGCGGACAGCGACCCGTCACACGCCCAGAACCGGTTGAGAAACAGGGCCACCTGGTGAACAGGGAGGCCGTACCACTCGGCCGGGAGGCGCTTGCGGATGGCCTTCTTCTCGCACCCGTACTGCGTGACCAGCCAGCGCACCGCGCTCGCCCGCAGCGTGGTCGCCGCGCTCCCGCGATCGTCCTTCACCCGCTTCGTCCCGGGCTTGATCCACCGATGCCCCTTGTCGTACTTGCTCGAATCCCCCAGCCGCGACACCAGATCCGCGAACTCCTCCAGCAAGACGGGCGTCTGGTTGGTGAACGTCGTCGGCCCCGTGCAGCCGCCGTCCGCCATCAGGAGCGCCACGAAGCGCACCACGTCGTCGGACACCTCCGGCCCCACCGCCGGGGCGGGCACGCGCCGCGGCGTGGCCACCAGGTCGTCCATGGTCAACCGCGCGGCCTCCACCCACCCCCGATCTGTAAACACCTTGTGGTCGGCGCTCAGGATGACCCACTGCCCCCCGGCCAGCACCAAGCGCACGCACCGCTTCCGGCCGGAGGGGAAGGCCCGCGCCCCCTGCGCCTCCAGCGCCCCTCCGTCCGCCATGGAGGGCACCGTGAACCGCGGCGTCCCCATAGCCTCGCCCACCGTGGTGCGCCGCCCGCTGGAGGGCAGGTAGATCTCCGTGCTCGGGTGCACGCACTTTCCCCATCCGATGCTTCCCGCCAGCACCACCTCGCGGTGCGGCGCCTCGAACAGCGCGATCAGGCTCTCCCGCACCCCCGGCCGCAGCGTGACCATGGAGTCCCCCAGGTAGTAGGGGTCGTCCAGGAACTGCTCCATGCTCACCGGCTTTGTGTGGTACAGCCCGTTCTCCAACTCCTCGCTCAGCCGCGCCGCCTTGGCCGGGTCCGTCTCCGACAGGAGCGACTCGAACAGCGTGCGCGACTCCAGGGGCAGCAGCGCCAGCGCGTCCACCACCGCGGCCTGGTCCTCGGCCACCGTGCGGATGCTGCGCCGCCTGCCGTCCGGCCCCGTGCGGATCACCCGGCCCTCCCATTGGTGCAGGCGAACACGTGTTCGCTTTTGTGGACCCCGGCGCCGCCGAACATTATCCTCGCGCGCGCGTAAACAGCGATTTTCGCGAATCCTGTGTTTTGTTCGGTTCTCATGGCGCCGCATCTACTTCGGATTCGACCGCATCCCCTGGATCGTTGGGGATGTCGATGACGTCCTCGCGGCCGGACAGCCGCATGACGCGCTTCAGCAGCCCCAGCACCTGGGCCCGCTGCACCGGGTCCGCGAAGGCCCGGGCCGCGCCCTCGCCGTACCGCTCCCGGATCTCCGTGAGCCGCTCGGCCGACACCGTGAGCGTCCCCAGGTCGCGCGAGCCCGTCAAGCCCAGGTCCATCTTGATCGCGTGCATCTGCGCCACGAGATCGATCAGCACCTTCATCTGTTTGTCCACCCCCGCGTCGATCTCCCCCGTCCGCCGCTCGCGCCCGTGCGCCAGGTCCAGCCGGTACAGGGCCACCTCGTACGTGCGCTCCAGGCGCCGCAGGTCCTCCATGCGGTCCCCGAACTCCTTGGACGCCTTGATCAAAAGGTGCGGCAGCCGCGGCGCGATCAGGTCCGCCTCCGCCACCTCCTCGTTCACGTACCGCCGCAGCATCTCGCACAGCGACTTGCGCGGCACGTCCAGGTACTCCCCCTCCTCCTCCTGGATGTAGCGCGCCACGTCCGGGCACGGGTACCCCGCCACCAGCCGCTCCAGCACCTCCGTGTGGCACCGCAGCCCCTTGATCCGCGCGAACGGCACGATCTGCCGCCGCTGCCCCCCCACGCTCGTGTGCATGCGCCGCTTCGCCATCACTGCACCAATGCCCCCCACCCCCTCGCCCCCCGTTTGTCAATCGAAAAATCCCCGCGCCGCCCACGCCCCATGGTGCAAGGTTCCGGGTGGGGTTCCGGGTGGGGTTCCGGGCGGGAATGCTTCGGGGGCATTCGCTTGGGGATCAGCATAGGGGCTATGGGGGGGATCGAGATCTTTGAACCCAGTGGGGGGCGCAACTGCAACGGATCGTGGATCATGGGATCATGTCCTGTGCGCGCGCAGGGTTAGGGGCTCTCGCGCGCCCCTTCAGGCTAGGCGCGATCGGGGGTGTTTGTCAATGGGGTATTTAGGGGCGGCGGAGGGAGTGGCAGCGATTCTTCCAGAGCCGATCCTGACGGCAGCAGCCCTCGTAGAGTTTTCGCCCGTATTCGTGATCGGTCCCCCGCACCTCGAAGGCCCGACAATCGCTGCGCTGACACGGTCCGTTGCTCCGATAGCGCTGCGGGTCCGGCGGCGGGAGGCCCCCCAGCTGTACCGGCGGCAAGGGCGGGCCCATCTCGCCCGCTGGACGCAGCGTGTGAAGATCGCACCGAACGGACTGGTGCCGATCCGGGCAGGCCCAGAAGAGGCGATCCCACCAGTTGCGGTACGGGTACAGCACCTCGCCGGTGATCAGCACCGCCCGCGCGCCGCACTGCCCGCACACCGGGGGATCGGCCCGCCAGCGCGCCGCCTCCTCCCGGCACTCCTCCGCCTTCCGCCGGATTCGCGCCTCCGTCGCCTGCACCTGGCGCCGCAGCGTGGCCAAGCTGGGACGCTCCCGCATCTACTCCTCCCGTTCGCGCTGCAACCGCACCAGCTGCGCCACGAGATCCTGCGCGCCCTGGGCCGCCACCACCTTCTGGGCCAGCATCGCCTGCGCCTCGTCCACGGCCCGGACCATGTCCCACAGGTTACACTCGTCCCGGTTCCCCACGCAGGAGGAAATCACGTCCGTTTCCGTCAGCACCAGCGTCAGCATCGCGTTGGCCCCCAACATCGCCCGCAGGACCTCGTGCATCTGCTTCTGCTTCTCGTCCGCCCGGATGGAATCCACCACGTCACCGTCCGTCGCCAGGTGCTCCGCCACGCTCCGCGCCAGCAGATCCACCGCCGCATCCACCTGCCGCTGCCGCTTGCCCAGGTAGTCCAGATCCCCACGCTTTCCCGGCTCCAGATCCTTCAGCTTCTCCCGAAGTTCCCGGTTGTGCCCGCACACCTCCTCCAGGTTGGCCACCAGCTGCTCCTTGGTCCGCTTCATGAGCGTCTTGCGCGCCCGCGCCCGGAGCTGCTTCGCCTGCGCCGCCTCCCTCTCCCACATCGACTTCTCCTGTCCCATCGCCTCCTCCTTGCGAACTCGTGTTCGCTCCCTACGTTCGTTCCCTCGCGGCCGCCGCGGTCAGCTTCTCCAACCGCGCCAGGTCCGCGGGCGTTGCCGCACGCACGCAGACGCGCCCCGCCCGGAAGGTCGACCCGTGCGGCGAGGCGATCAGGATGATGCTGTGGCAGCCGCCCTGCGCCTCCCCCTCGAAGCCGCACACGTGCCCCACCACGGGCGGGTCCAGCGGCGCCATGCTGCCCAGCGGCCCCATGGTCCAGATCGCCACCGGTGTGCCCAGCACGTCCGCGTCCGTGCCCAGGTTCTCCATCAGATCCACGATCTCTTCCGTCATCGGGTCCTCCTTTCCTAGTCCAGCACCGACGGGAAGAACTCGCCCCAGCGAGCGTGCAACGCCATGAGACGCGCCACCTCCCGATCGATCCGATCCTGCGCCCAGGTGGCGGCCTTGTCCCGCGTGCGGAACACGTCGCCCTCCGGAACCGTCATGGAATGCACCGATCCGCCCATCGGACTCTCCATGCCCCCCATGAAGGCCACGAGGACGTAGTTGTTCGAACGCAGATCCGTAGCGTGCGGATCTCCCGGAGTGGCGACCAGCATCACCTCCCTGCGCACGCAGGTCCCCACCACCAGCGCTTCCACCAGGTCCTCCGGGTACGGCACCGCGTCGCTCGCGTGCCCCGCCACCCGCGTCTGCACCCACACCCGATCCCCGAACCGAAACTCGCCCATGACTACTCCTTGCGCTCCTTGAACCGGCCCACCCATCCACAGGTGGGGCAGATCACATTCCAAAATCCCGTCTGCATCTTCCAGGACGTGGGCAGCCCGATGATCCCGCTTGTCGTTTTCCCATGGCGCGTCACCGTCTCGTCCAGCAACTCCCACGCGCGCCCCTCGATCCGGGCCTCGTGCGAGAACCACTGGTGGCAGCAGGGGCACTCCTTGATCTTCCCCTCCAGCTGCGCCCAGATCTTCTCCATGCTCATGACCCCTCCTTGGGAATGTCGACCGGCAACATCGCTGCCAGCGATCCACGAAGACGCGCGGTCTCCTCGCGCAACCGTTCGAACCCCGCCGCGGCCGCCATGGCGTTGGAGCGCCACCGCTCGATCTCGTCCACCAGCCAGGCCACGTTCTTCGCCCCGTCCGGCCACCGGTCCGCCTGGCCCGGGTGCGCCGCCTGCCACAGCACCCGCGCCCGCTCCATCATGCGGCTGTGCAGATCCGCCGAAGCGCGCAACTCCAGGCACTCCGCGCGCCAGTCGTGCGGCTCGCAGTTGTCTCCCCAACACATCGCCGCGCAGTGCCCGCACTCACACCCTGGCGGGTGCGCCGGGTCGTCGTAGTCGGCCTGCGTCGCCCGCGGCTTGTCGCACCGCTCGCACCGCTCCCGCGCATCCATTGTGCGCTGGCTCGGAGGAACCGGATCGGCCGGGCCCACCGGCTGCGTGTAGCCTCCCTCGTTCTTCCAAAACGCCATGGGCTACACCCCCTCCGGCAGCTGCCCCGTCCCGTCGCAGCGCGGACACCAGCGCTTCCCCCGCTGGCGCCCCTGCTCCCAGCGCATCGCCGGGGACAGCGCGTAGACGCCGACCGCCGCCGGGGACTCCGTGTACGGGTTCTGCTCCGCCGTCGCCCCCGACCGCCCCGCCGCGCACCCCGCCTCGTAGATCGGATCGATCGCCTGCATCACCGCACCTCCTCCTCCGCCAGCTGCCGCTCCAGCTCGGGCAGCCGGGCCGCGCACGCCCGCGCGTGCGCCACCTGCTCCCGCAGCGCGCACCGGGCGCACCAGTGCCGGTACCCGCCGTGGATCAGGCCCATCGTGCCGTCCGGCGCCCACACGATCGTCGCCGGGCGCTCCCCGCACTTCTGACAGGTGCCCCGCGGCGTCATCCAGTCCCAGACCTCGGGGGGCACCTCGATGCGCGTCTCCGCCGGTCCGACGTCCTTCGACACCGTGGTTTTGTAGGCGGGAGACTCGCCGCGCCTCATTCGCAAGATCCTCTCGCGCAATCTCAGCAAGCCCCTCGGGTCGCCTGGATCGTTCGTCAGCTGCGTCACCTGCCCTGGCAGGATCTTGTAGTCGTCGCTCATGACCGCTCCCCGCACCGATCGCAGGCATCCTCCGCCCGCAGCCGCGCGGGGTCGTACTTGTCGCGCAGCACCTGGGCGATCTCGGGGCGATCCAGCAGGTACGCCGGGAGGCCTAGGCGCTCCCAGCCGTCCCGCTCCGCCGCCACCAGGTGATCCCGCAGGGCGTCCGCTCCGACCGCCAGCGCCAGCCGCAGGACCTGGGTGGCCCGGCTCAGCGCCTGGGCCCGGTGCAGATCCCGGCGCGCGTTCTCCACCGGCCCGAAGTCCACCGGCTTGGCGTCGGGCCCCGTCCCGTCCATGGTCAACCACTCCGTGAACGCGTCCGGGTCGATCAGCCGCGCCGCTTGCTCTACCAAGTTCATGTTCCCTCCTTGAGCGAACTCGTGTTCGCCCTAGCGCATGCTCCCAGCATTTGTTTCGCAGTGATCTATGTCCATGCTCTCGTTCTTAGGTCTGCGCATCATCCTATCCATGCACGGGAAACTGGTTTCGTGCTCCTCGCTGTCCATGCAATGATCGCTGGCTCTGCCTGCGGCCCTGTCCATGCATCGGGGTTTGGTTTTGCCTCCCGCTTTATCCACGCACCCTGCCCTGATGCTGCCCCGTCTCCTGTCCATGCTGGGCGTCTTGTTGCTGCATCATCGATTGTCCGCGCCCATCGCTTTGATTTTGTCCGCCTCGTTGCCCATGTTGGGTATCCACGCTCGTTCAGTTGTCTCTGCCTCCATGATTGCCCATGCCTTGAACACTGTTTCCGCCTCGAACGTTTTCCACGCTTTCTTGGATGATCTCGCTGGTTTCATTGTCCATGCAGCAGGAGTTGTTTTTGTCTCGGCGATTGTCCATGCCTCACCAACTTGCTCTGTCGCCCAACCTGTCCATGCGCTCAGGGTTGGTTTTGACGCCTTCGCTGTCCATGCTGCGCCTCTTTGTGTTGCAGACCACTTTGTTCATGCCGCGGCCCCTGTTTTTGCAGCGGGTTTTATCCATGCTCCGGCAGATTGTTATGCGGTCGACGTTGTCCATGCCGGGACCATTTGTTCTGCGCAATCGGCTATCCACGCCGCTACCATTGATTCTGAGTGCCAGTTTGTCCACGCCCCACCATTTGTCTTTGCCATGGGTCCTGTCCATGCCCAAGTCGCTGGTTTCGTCTTCCCGGGTATCCATGCCGACACCGCTGGTTCTGCTCCAACTTCTATCCATGCATCCCGTGCTGTTGTTGCTAGGCCATATGTCCACGCGTCGCGTCTTGATTTTGCGGCCAAGGTTGTTCATGCCGCTTCCCTTGATTCTGAGTGACTCACTATCCATGCGTTCGTTCTTGGTTCTGCCCCTCATCCTGTTCATGATGGGCGAGTTGTTTTCGCACGGGGCGTTGTCCATGCGGCGCTTCCTGGTTTGGCCGAGGGGGATGTCCACGCGGCCTCTCTTTTTTATGTCGGCTCGAATGTCCACGCTCGATCTGTTTGCTATGCAAACATCGCTATCCATGTGCGCATCGTTGGATTTGCTTCCAACCCTGTCCATGCCGTTGGGGTTGGTTCTGCCCCGGCCACTGTCCACGCCGCGATTCTTGGTCTTGTCGGCCAGTTTGTCCATGCTCCGTCCGCTTGTTTTGTGTGGGCACTTATCCATACCGATCATCCTGATTACGCTCGATCCCCTATCCATGCCCGATCCCATTGCGCGGCAAGATCATCTGTCCATGCCTCGTAGGCTGTGTTTGCCGTCACTCTTGTTCATGCCACCGCAGTTGTTTCTGCCCCGTACTCGATTCACGCCTCGCAATTTTGTTCTGCCATCTGGATTTTCCATGCTCCGCACACTGGTTTCGCTTGGGCGGTTGTCCATGCCGTTCTCGCTTGCCTTGAGCCAACCACTGTCCATGCCGATTTCATTGTCCCTGCTGGTCGTCTTGTCCATGCGATGATCACTTATTTCGCGCGATCCCATATCCATGCACGAGGTGCTGTTCCTGTCCTGATCCTTGTCCACGCTACTCCTTCGGCACGTAGTCCCCGTGATGCGTGACGCCGAGGTACTGCTCCTCGTAGGGCAGCCGCGACGGGAGCCCCTCGCACCGCCGCCACTCGATGAAGAAGTCCACGATGAAGCGGTAGGCCGCCGCGCGCCGCCCCATCATGTCGATCGTGCCCTTGGACCGCCAGGGGTCGCGCTGCGCCACCCGCTGCTTCACCCCGTCGTAGATGGCCCGGTACTTGGGGTGGCGCTGCTTCACGAACTGGTCCACCACCCCGTTGTCCCCCAGCAGCTTGGACCGCAGCTGCGAGTTGAAGCTGAGCGCGTTGCCGGTCGTGCGCCGCGGCGAGACCATGCGCGGGATCGCGGGCTGCAACGTGCCGTCCCCGAGCTTGAGCAGCGGATTCCCGTCCTCCAGCATGTTGGGCAGCGCGACACCGTTGTGCACGCAGCGCTTGTACCCGGTCGGGTGGTTCGTGTAGGTCGGGTGCTTCCACACCTTGCTCCTGCCGTCGTAGTGCAGGTTGTGCAAGCACACCGGGCAGGCGTAGCCCTGCTCCGTGGAGATGCCCGCGTAGCGCGCGAACGTGCTCGGCTTGCGCTCGTGCATGCGGTAGTGGCCGATCGGAACCGGCTGTCCCTGGAGCGGGCAGTCCTTGGATTCCAGGCGCTGCCCATCCCACGCCTCGATCTTGCGGATGATGGACTCGTCCTGTTCCTCCTTGCCCCCAACCTCTTCGGCACCGTCGTCCTCGGTCTGCCCCCGCTTGACCACCGTGCTGTTCGGCAACACGGGGTGCACATACGTGCCGTCCAGCTGCCGGTGCAGGTGCGTGCCGCAGCGCAGGCAGATGCCCGCGTCGTACACGTCCGGGAACTCGGCCAGCACGTACCCCGCCAACCAGCCCGCGCCGAGCCCAGGCTGGCTCAGCAGCCACAACCCGATCTCGCTCTGCGCCACCAGGTACTTCACCGACTTCTGGATCGCCTCGCGCACATCCCCGAACGCCACCCCGAGGTTGGACAGCAGCATCTGGTCTCCGCTCAGCAGGTCCGCATCGTTGACCCCCTTCATGGGAGAGCGCGTGCGGTTCTGCATCGCGATGTCCAGCTTGCCGAAGTCCCCAGCCGCCCGGACCACCATGCGCAGCGTGCGCTGCCGCTCCGGATCGTTGGCCCAGTTCGGGATCACCTCCGGGTTCATGGAGGCCATGCCCTTCAGCAGCGCCAGCGCGTTCTTCGGCTTCTCGATCTTCTCGGTCGGCTTCCTGGCAGTCCGCTTCTTCCGCTCCTTCGGCGGACCGTTCTCCTTGGCTTTTCTCGGCATTGGAAACCTCCATCATCTCGCCGCGGATCGGGTCCGCGGGCTTGGCAGTCCCGCTCGCGCGGGGCGTGGCGATCTTCGCCACTATCGATGGCAATATTAACCGATTCGCAATTGTTTGTCAACAACCATTTCGCCTACCATCCGCATCTTTTTTTCTGGCGCTCCCGCAGCACGTCCTGGTCCTCTTCCGCCTCGAACAGCGAGCACATCGCGAGGTTGGCGCCCTCGGCCACGATGAAGACGTTGCGCTTGCACCCGCATCCGCCCTTCCAGGATCGGCACCAGCCGCACTTGAACTCGTACAGCCCGTCCCAGGAGGACAGCTGCACCGCCATGGCGTCTTCGATGCCGCCCATGCTCACTTCCCCCTGCGCTGCAAGCGATCGATCTCGGCCGCGATGAGCGCCCCCGCCTTGACCAGCAGGTCGATCCGCTCCGCCTTGCTGTAGGTGCGCGGGTCGGGTGGCAGGTGGCCTGGATTCCTCCTGCAACTCCCGTACGTCAAGCGCTTGTCCCATTGCAGATCCCACGAGTCGGGCCAGGGATCGTCCAGTGAGAGCCCGGCCGCGTGCTCGTACTTTTCGTAAAGGCGGATCGGCGTCGCGTAGCAGACCGCGGCCAGCGCCAGGCTGCCGTCCGTGTGCGCGTCGTCGTGCTCGGGCGTCCAGCCCTCCGCCTCGATCTGCCGCTGGCGCTCGACCCCTATCAGTTCGATGCCGGTCATGGCTTCACCTCCCCATCGGCGGCGGCGAGAATTTCGTCGGTCAACGCTTGCCACGTGAGCCCCTCGAATTTCCCCGGTATTTTCATCTTGTATTTCATCATCACGGCAGCCGCCCGCTCCACCCGTCCCGCATCGCGAGCGCGGAGGGCGGCGAGTTGCTCTCGCAGTTCAGCGATCACGTCGGCCTCGTCGGTTTCAGCCGCACGTTTCCATCTCTCGTTCTCCTCCCGCGCCGCCTTCAACTGCGACTCCAGGGCGGAGATGCGGGCGGCGCTCGGATCGTCCTCGTCACGGACGGCATATGTAACGATTTCGTCGAACCGCTCATCGTCCGACTTCTCGCATGACGTCCTCTCTGCGCTACCGAGAACGACGCCCCAGCAGATGTCATCGACGTTGTCGCTCCACCCGTCGTCGGCGGCGCTGTCCGCCTCTTGCTCCAACGTCGCTTCAGCCTCGGAGCGGGCTTCGTCCGCAGTCTCGTGGAAGGAAATTCCGTCCACCGGGTCATAATCGAAATATCTCATCCTACTCCTCCCTCTCCTCGCCCGAGTGGGCGGGCTCGCTCCCATCCCCTGCACCTGCCGTGCCAGGGCGGGAGGCAATGTCGTGAACGAACATCTCAGTCGTCCTCCTCGGTCGTGCCCACCTTGCGGTTCCCGGCGTGAAACTCCTCGGCCTCCAGCAACAGCGGCGCCCACTGGAGGTAGTCCGCCCGCGTCCTCGGGTCGTCGAAGAACAGGTGGAAGTCCCCCGGCGTGTACGCGCTCACGTTCAGCAACTTGCTCGCTGGCACCTCGATCGTGCAGGGGATGCGGTCGGGCAGGCGGTTGCCCCACGCATCCCAGATGGTCCCCTGGCGCTTCCGAGTCCAGTGGTACGAGCAGCGCTTGGCCCGCCCCTTGTAGCCCACCACGCGGGCCAGCGTGCCCGGCCCCGGGTCGCCGTAGGGCTGCACCCGCTCCGGCCGGTAGTTGCCCTTGTCGCGCCAGTCCCGGTCGCGACGCGCGTTGGCCTTATCCGCCTCGTGGCGCTCCCACGCCTCCTCCTGCCCCACCGTGACCGACCCCACCGCCAGCGAGGCGTTCAGGCGCGCCCGGTACGCCTCGAAGTCGGGGGGCGGCCCCGCCGTCAGCCCCCGCGACGCATCGTAGATCAGCTCCAGCCCGGCCGCGAACCCGGCCGCCGTCCAGAGCTGCCATGGCGGGTGCGGGTGCAGCGCGGGGCTCCGGTCGAGCAGGCCCTGGAGGACCAGCACGAGCCGGTTGTGGCGCTCCATCTCGTCCGCGATGAACTGGCCGATCTCGTCGTGGTAGATGCAATCGGGCGTGAACTCGTAGCAGCGCTTCGAGGTTCGGGAGACGCCCGGGCCCACCCCGCGCTTGGCGTACTCGCGCTCTTCCTCGTCCTCCTTGGCGATCATGGCCTGGAAGTCGCCCTCGGTGTAGAGGCGCTCCACGCTGGCGTTGCACATCTTGGCCCACACGCGCCCGGCGAGCTGCGCCCGGTCCAGGTCGGGGAACAGCTGCTCGCCGAACTCGATCCCGGTGCTCAGGCGGTACATCTGATCGCCGTTCCGGATGTACAGGAACGTGAGCTTGTCCAGCTTGTACTCGTCGGCGATGCGGAAGAAGTCCGAGAGGCTGTAGGCGCGCCGCTCCTTCTCCTTGCGCCGCACCCGGAATGCGATGAGGCAGCGCTGGTACGGCAGGATGCGATCCCGGTGCGCGGGCTCCGCCAGCCACGCATCAAACTCCCCGATGCTCTTGAAGTCCATGCCGCCCGTCCGGTACTGCGCCAGGCACTCTTCGTCCATGTAGGCGCGGTGCTGAATCAGGCGCACGCGCTCCCCGACCGCGGCAGGCTCGCCATCCCGGATCTGCTCCAGCTCCTCGATCAGCCCCGCGTACAGCTCCACATTGAAGATGCGCCCTTTGACCTTCTTGAGCACACCCGACAGCTCGTCGACCTGCGCCTCCATGGGGATCAACGGCGCCTTCATCCACGCCGCCAGCCCCTCGCTCGCTGCCTTGATGCGCTTGAACAGATCGGGCAGCGTCTTCTTCTCGGCCAGGATGAGAGCCGCCTTGTACTCCTCCACCGGCTCGTTGCTGCTGCACCGTGCCAGCGCCTGCGTCTCGCTTCCTGGGGCCGGGAGCGCCTCCGTCGTGATCGACAGCCGCGCCGTGAGCGTCCGCACCTCGGCCATCAAGGAGCGGACCTCCTGCTGACGATCACGGATCTCGCGGTCGATGATCGGATTCGGATCGAAAACGCGCGCGCAGCGCTTCCAGAAGTTGTCGAAGTGGATGCGGCTCTTGTAGCGCACGCCTTCCAGCTCGGCGTAGTTGGACCCCACCTCTGTCACGCACCCCAGCCACGCCTCGGCGTCCCTGTTCCAGCACGTGTCGACGTCCTTCTCGTACTCGTGCCGGTAATATCCGCTGTCTTCGTCCACGCCCACCTGCCGGTTGGGCTGGACGTGGTACCACTCCCCGACCTGCGGGAAGCCGTCGTCGCCGCCCATGCGATCGGTGGCGGGATCGCGCCGGGCGATCGGATCGCGCTGGGAGTCGTCGGCCACAGTCATACCTCCATCTCCTCGAAGAAGCGCGCCCACCCCTCCGCCCAGTCGCCCCGGTAGTCCTCCGGCCGCAGCAGCGGTTCGTCCCCGCCGCAGTTCATGATCGGGCACCGGAAGCACATACCGCCCTGCGCGATGTGCTCCGACTTGCCGCGGTACGGGCACGCCTGCGGGCAGGTGTCCGGGACCTCGTGGCGACCCGCGATGATCATGCCCCCTCGTGAACGGCCGCGCTCTCTGGCGCGATGTAGACGGATCGGATCGTGTCCGCCAGCGCCTTCAGGCCCTCCGGCGAGTCGACGTGGTACTTCCCACAGGCGAACCCATGGAGGTACTCCCGCGGCGAGGGGCACCCGCAGTGGCCGTCCACGCGCACCTGCTGCCCGTGCGTCGCGTGCAGCCGCTCCGCCGCCTCCAGCGGGATGCCCGGGCCGTCGGCCACCCAGTAGTACCAGTTCCTCTTGAAGCCCCACCCGAACAGGGAGCCCAGCGCCTTCGAAGGCACTTCCCCGCCGAGCAGGATTCCGATCTCCTCGACCCCGATCCCGGCCGCCTGCAACTCCGCCTTGCAGATTGCCGTAACCTCCGCGATCACCTCGCCAGGCGGGTTCTGCGCCCGCGCCAGGTTCGGGAACCCCGCACCCCGGTTCGACGGATTCAGACCACTGCTTCCGATCTCGATCATGATCCCTCCTCGGGCAGCAGCAGATCCAGCTTGCCCTCGCGCGCCTGTCCCATCGTGCAGCGCTTACCCGTGCGATGGTCCGTCACGCGATCGTCGCGCTCCCGGTACGTCCGCACTTTGTCACCCCGCATGCCCGACCCCACCTGACGCCGCCGATCCTCTGCCCGCCCCGCGTCCTGCGCACCCTGTGCCGCGGCAGCCACCCGAGCCGCCAGCATGCGCTGCGCCGTCTCGCGGTTCTGCTTCTGTGACCTCTCCGAGCAGCACTCCACCCGGATTCCCGTGGGTCGGTGCAGGGCGCGCACCGCCGTGGCTGTTTTGTTGACGTTCTGCCCGCCGTGCCCGGCCGCCTTGCGGAACAGGACCTCCTCCACGTCTTCGGACCGCAGAGGAGGCAGGTCCGGGGCAGGGGTCAGGACGGCCGTCGTGACGGTCGACGTCTGGACGCGGCCGCGCTTCTCGGTGGGAGGAACGCGCTGGAATCGATGCCCCCCCGACTCGTTGCGGAACCACCGTGCCGCGTCCGTCCCCGTCACCTCCAGCGTCACCTGGCTCGGTCGATCGTCCGCGATCTCGATGTCGAGGTCGTGGCGCCGAGCGTAGCGGGCGTAGATCGCGATCAACTCCCGTACCAGGAGCTTCGCGTCCTCGCCGCCCTCGGCTGCCCGGACCTCCACGTAGATCGTCTCCTTCATCTCGCAAGCCTCGGCTCTCCCGCCATCATCGCCAGCATGTCGCGCACGCGGCGCAGATCGTCCACGATCTCCGGCAGCCCCTTGACCGTCGGATTCCCCACGCACACGCTCATCAGACTTCCGATGGCCTCGCTCAGCTGATCCCGAACGCCACCGAAGCAGGAACCCCCAGAACACCGCGGCGCCGCCTCCGCGTTCTCCGCGCGCTGCCAGTCCTTGCGCCGCTCCGCCTCCAGCTCCAGCAGGGCCCGGTGCCGCCCGTCGGACTCGTTCTGGGACTGCGCCAGCAGGGTGCGCGACTCGTGCAGCTTGCTCGCGAGCGCCTTGCTCATCTGCCGTTCGTGTTCGCACGCCTCCCGCAGCTCGAATCGCTCGTAGATCGCGCCATTGACGGCGCCCACCACGCCGTCGATCGGCACGCCCAGGACCTCCGCCATGCCCTCCAGGCGCTTCCGCAGGCAGCGCGCCTCATCCGCGTAGACGTCGCGCTGCGCCGCCAGGCGCTCGACGAACGCGGCGAACGTCTCGTCCTCGCGCGCCCCGTACTTCTCCCGTAGCTTCGCGCTCCCTTCCAACTCCGCGCGATACGAAACCCGCAACGCGTCCCGATCGGCCTCGGCCGCCTGGCGCCGCCGCACCTCCATCTCGAATCCGCGATCTCGATCTTCCGCGTGTGACTTCCATTGGTCTCGTTCCAGAGCCACATTTGATAGCTCCCCACGCAGACCAGTGATGCGCTTGTACGCCTCATCGAGGTCCTTACCGACCGCCGCGAGGCGCGCCTGCAAGTCCATCACCAGACCTCGGTTGTGGAGGCAGGACGGGCACAGGGCCGGGCTCCCTGTCTTGGCCGCGCACGTCGCGCACTCCTGGTACTCCACACCGGAGAGATCCTTTCCGAGCATGTCGCAGTACTCCCGCAGGCGCCCGCGCACCTCCAGTCGATCGTTGGGGCGATCCGGCCCGATCGCATCCTGCTCCACGTCCTCCTCGAAGCCGCTGACCAGGGTGTGCACGAACCCCTGCCTGCTGTCCGGAAGGCAGTTCCGCAGCTTCTCCCGCGCGACCTCCATCCACTCCTTGAACGTCATCCTTCCCTCCTACAGCGTGCAGCGCCACACGCAGAATGCGACCAGCCCGCACACGATCAGCAGCTGCAACACGTTCTCCCAGTGCACGTTCACAGCGTCCTCGTCTCGCCCGGGACCACCCGATCCTTGGCGCCCAGACGGCGCGCCAGGGCCAGGCTGTCGGAGGCCCCGTGATGCATCGCGACGTGTCGAGCGTTGGTCTCCCGAGCGACATCCACCACCCGGCAGAAGTCCTGGTCGGCCAGCGGATCTCCCAGCGCCCCCGCCACGGAATGCGTCACATCGCCGTTGCCGCGACCCAGCAGGTTCTCTTCGGCCACCACCAGCAGGAGCCGGTAGCCCCGCGCCACGCGGCGCAGCACACTCTCCACGGCCCTCGTGTTCTCCTCCTGCCGCTCCGTGGATTCGTTCGGACAACGCGCCGCCACGCAGCAGCTGAACTGCTTGGCCAGCACCTGTGCGGCCTTCATCGCCTGCACGCCCTCCGGCTCCTCGCGCCCCATCTCCTCCACCGTCCGCCGCAGCTGCGCGATCTCCTTGCGCGCGACCGTCAGCTCCTCGATCAGCTCCCGCTTCGTCGTCTTGGTCTTGATCGCCTTCATCTCGTCCTCCGAGAGCAACCCCAGCTGCTCCAGCACCGGGCCGAAGACCTCCGCCTCCAGCCGCTTCGATCCCTTGCGCTTCTGCTCCGCCGTGAGCGGCACGAACCGGAAGTCCAGCTTCATCCCCTGATCGTCCGCCGCCCGGATCACGTCCCCAACCGTCCGCTCGCGCTTGCCCGTCTTACTCGCCATCGCCGTCCCTCTCCGATGCCGCCAGATCGCTCGGCAGCCTCCAGTCGTCCCGGTGCCGAATCTTGACCCGGACCGGCGTGCCATCGATCCGCAGGGCGCGCATCGACAGCGTCTGCTCGAAGGCCAGGTACTGCTCTCCCAGCGGCCTCCCGCCGCCGTGGTCCACCAGAGCGAGCCTCAGCTTCTGGCGCGCCCACACGAACCAGCGCGCCCGGCGATCGTGCAGCACGCGGGTGTCGTACTCCACCGACCCGGGCAGAGATCCCAGCGCGCCTAATGCGAACACGTGTTCGCCTCCTTGCGCCGCTTGCGCATCTCCCGGCGGTACACCAGACCGTGGTCCGGCAGCTCCGCCACGCGGTGCACATTCGAGCACGTCACGCAGACCGGGTTATTCGTGGGCTCGTGCCAATAGCGCGTCTGCTTCCCGCAGAACAAACACTGCTCGGCGATGTGCCTGAAACCAGATTCCGTCTCCGGCGTCTCGCGTACCACTCGAAAGGCCATCCGATCCTCCAGGGCTACTCCGCATCTCGCGGGCAATCTGACCCTCGAACTCTACCTCAACGCGCCCCGTTTGTCAACCGAGGAAGAGCACGGTCGCGGCGCGCCTTTGGGGCCCTCCCTTGCGCGCGTGCTGTTACCGGCCCCATGACCTGCCCTCCTCACTGCCAACGAACGGTGGAGGCGTCCGGAATCGAACCGGAGTCCATCGGAGTCAGGGGCTCACTTCGTTACGTGCGTGGCCACGCTGCCGTCCAGTCCCCGCCGCGTGGCTGCGGGGCCCGTGTCCCAGGTCGCTTCGCGGCGCGCCCTGTGGAGCCGTTGGTTGCCCGTGTGAATTGCGCCAGTCCAGCTACTACGAGCACCTCGCCGGACCAACGTTCCCTAGGCCGCGCACTCCATCGGAGCGGGCGCCATGATCGGGAAGGGGATGACATTCGTTTTCGCGTTTGTCATTCGCGGCCGTTTTATCCCGGAGACCGCAACCCGGGGCACGCAGTGAGCGCCATCACATCCCATGTCGAAACCCATCGCCCCCTCTCCAGGGGAATATGCGGCCTATCGTTGCGTTTGTCAACAGGCAAATTACGGGGCGTTGGGCTCGGTCATGCGGTTGCCGCTGCCGGGGGACACGCGGGCGCCCACGCGCTCACCGATGGCCCGCAGGTCCGCGCGCTGCTCGTTGAGCTTGTCGTCGATGGACCCGAGCTTGTCCTCCATCTTCTCCTGGCGCGTCGAGATGGACTGGACGGTTCCCTGCATAACGCGCTGATCCGACTCCAGCCGCGTGCCACGGTCCTGCTGCGCGCGAATCTCGACCGCCTGATCGTCCTGCCGCTCGGTGATCATCTTCACGCTCACGAACAGGCCGCCCGCTGTGAAGATGATCGGAATGGCCCAGATGAACGCCTTGATCAGGCTATCGCGGTTGATGACCGGCGGCTGCGGCTGCGGGATGGGCATGTACCCCGGAGGTGGCACGGGGTGGATCCCCGTGATCTCGTCCAGCGTTGGGGCACGCGGCATCGTATCGTCGCCCATATCAGGCCTCCTCTTTCAGGATGAACAAATGGGATGTGAAAATCGCGTCCACAACTGTATTGTACACGAAGTATGTTGTGCGGCGCAAGAGGGGTCAGTGGGTGATCGACGATCCGTCCGCGGTGTCCTCCGCGTCCTCCGCATCCTCGGCCACTTCCTCGTCCTCTTCGTCTCGCGCGATGATGTCGAGCGTCTCTCCGCCGTACACCACCTCGTCCTTTTCCATGTCGTAGGCGATGAGCCGGAGCCCGATGACGCTCTCCACGTTGGGGAGGTACTGCTGCACGTACTGGATGCCGCCGTTGGTTGCCTGGTACTCGGTCGCGATGAGGTCCCAGATGTACGCCAGGCGATCCTTGGACGTGTCGCACCCGGCCGCCTTCGCCGCGGTCGCCGCCGCCAGGTCCATGTTGGCGCGCTGCGCGGGGGTGGGCCTGCCCAGCGTGTACGGCTTCTGGCGCTCGCTGCCGGTGTCGGCGCCCTTTCCGTTGGGGTCCGCCGCCGCGGCCTGCGCGTCATCGTGCAACAGCGCATCGATCGCCATGACCGACTTGCCCTCCAGCTTCGCCCGCCACTCCGACGCGTTCTCCGCGGTCACGATGTTGCAGAGCATGCGCGCCTTGGTCCAGCCGAGCGCGCGGATCCATCCCGTCACGTTCTTGGGCAGGAGGGCGAGCCACTCCTCGGTCTTGATGAGCTGCTGCGCC